>Ga0102963_1000247_pt1 | contig 23109 bp, 9 predicted proteins | sample SalPon2_C_H2O_MG_2_FD_84522 | JGI IMG/M metagenome (GOLD analysis project Ga0102963, IMG submission 84522) | Salt pond water microbial communities from South San Francisco under conditions of wetland restoration - Salt Pond MetaG SF2_C_H2O_MG | ecosystem: Environmental > Aquatic > Non-marine... | reverse complement strand
GGATTCATTAGAGATTTTGTAGCTTCTACTCCAGGAGCGGCTATCAAATATCCACAAAATGGTGAAACTCAATTCTCTATTCCTTTCCAACAGTGGGAGATTGGTCAAGAAGGTCGCGAGTTTGGTCATAGCGTTGCCCTTTCTGCTAGTGGCGATAAAGAAACTGTTGTTGTTGGTGCGCCACACGCAGCTTGGAGTAGACAGTTTGCTGACTTAAACATCTCTGGTATACCAGTTTGTATGGCTGTGTTCTCAGATCAATTTAAAGCTTTAGAAAATAATATAAATAGAGTCGCCAATGAAGCTAGGGTATTTGACGTTCTTTATACTTATTTTGCTGAACGCTGGAATTTACCAGAATTTGATTTCAATCCAAGATTAGATATTAAAATATTGATATTTTTACCAGTGTCTCCTGTCGCAGACAAGACGAATTATTTTGTAAGACAAGATTTTGTAAAATATGCGTACATTGATAAGCTTAGTAATAATCAGTATGACGGCGTTACCGTCACTGTAGACAGTATAGCAGACCAAATCAAAGCGGAGTTCCTAAAAGCCTTCCCGTTAGCAAATCTTCCACATAGCGGTTTACCTCCAATCCTTGGTATATTTTCTGATAATTCATTTTCAACAGACCAAGGTAGAGACATAGATCCATCTATAGAAAAGTTTATTGATTTTTATAAAGCCCATGTTTACACAAGCGGCGTTATAGATCCTGAAACTTCTTATCCAAGTAGCGGATATGTAAATAGAACCACGGGCGCTGCACAAAACTGGGCTGTAGATACTGTAAGGCTGTTGCGTGAAACGCTTGACAGCGGAAATCTTGTCGAGCAAGACGCTATGAGATACATAGCAAGTGGATTTAGCAGCAACGCTAATCCAGCGCTAGGGACATTTCAAATAGCGCCACCCTCTGGTGGTAAGGTTTATATTTTCGATAAAGAAGAGAATGATATAAATTTAGTTCAGGAAATAAAAACATTTTACAGAAGACCATCTACAATTTTGATTGATGATGATGAACTGTATGATGATTTAATGAACTTAGATTATGGAAAAGATTATCATGATAGATTTGGTCACGCTGTTGACATCAGTAAAGATGGTAAGATAGTAGCTATTGGTTCGCCGTTTACTCCAAGACCCTGCGAAGTCTTTGAGAGGGTAGATAGCGAAAATGAAAGAATGTATTCTAAAATTAGAGACTGGTTTGTTCATGCTAGTGGTCGTCATGACTATAACGGTCTTGATAATTCTAGATTAGACTTTTCTACAAACATACAAAGGTACGATGAGTTACTAGCTGATTCTGGACAAACTGTTGCTCAGAAACAATCCTACTTAGAATTAAATCCTTCCGATAAATTTTTCTATAGAACAGATTCAAGTTTTTGGGGATCTACTAATACTATTGAGTTATATAAAAAAATATATGACTATAAATATACAGACATACCTTACACCGGAACGTGGGGATTTTTACCTGCCCAATTTGCCCCTACTTCTAGACTTGGATACAGCTGTGCAGTCAGTGACACTGGAAATATTGTTGCTTTTGGTGCGCCTACAGACTCATTCAATGAGTTTGATGACTTTAACGTTTGGTATGGCGGAACTACAGATTTAGGTTCTGGAAATAATCGTTGGATATCTACTACAAATGCTGGTGCGGTTAGACTATTTGAATCAAGAAAATTTTATCCTCACAGTGGCGTTGTTGAGTTTACAAGATTTGGAAATCTTGATCGTTCTTTAAACTTGGACGACCCGACCGCAAACTATGATAGAATGGATGTGTATTTTGGCGCAGACATAGCCGAAGAAATAAATACAAAGCCAAGATCATTCAGAAGAATGGGGTTTGAAGAAAAAAGAATTCCACAAGACGTTGGCGTTGCTTTTATTATCACTCCAGAAAGAGATGTAATATCACAAGCTGGTGGCGAAGAAATACTAGAAGGCATAAAAGAATGGCTTTCTCTTGGTGATAGAACTTTAGTATTGGTAGCTAATGACCCTAAATATGAAGACGGCGGCGCTTACGCTAAGTCTACAGATATTATTAATAATATTCTTGAAAAGCTTGATTCAAGAATGGTTGTTAAAGCTGCTAGAAATGAGCAAGAAGCCCTTCTAGATTGCACTGAAGAAGGTTCGTACAATGTAGTAGAAGCTTTTCAGCCAGAATATAATCATACAACTTTCAGTGATTATAGGTCTTTTATCAGTACGGACAACATTTATGCTATGGGCGTTGCGGATATTAGGATGCGACTCCATAAGGATGAGATCTCTGTATTTAGCGGAAATGGCGTTCAGATGCCTTGTAATGACCCTGTTAGAATTTTAAATCCAGAACCAGAACTGTTCTTAAAAGAAGGTGGTGATCTTAGAGCGCAGTGGAATTCTATTTGTTCAAAGTGTGGTCCAAACGGATGTGTAGAATTTGAATATAAGACTAACTGGCCGATGTACTTTGACAATCCAAATCCAAGTCAAAGTTGCGATCAGTACCCCTTGGTTGGAAACTTAGATTCGCCATATCAAGACCCAAGACCTATCTTGACTGCGGCAGCTTTAACTCCAGACGTAGTAGTAGAAATTCCAGAAATAGTTATACCAGAAAAATGTACATCTGGAGAGATATTAAAACAGGTTTGTGTAGAAAATGGATTTCCAATCACTAGATTAAAAGAAAACCATATAGACCAGCTAGCGTTTAATATTTACGAACCTTTTGAGCCTATTAGCGGTCCCAGTGGATTGTTTAATTCTTATAACTTGGGCAACTCACAAAAAGGTGAATTTTTTAATCCAAGCGCTTTAAATTTTAGAAATCCGATTCTACAAGCTAAAGGTAAAAGTGAGACTAAAATAACTAAACTCAGAGACGCAATATTTGAAGTGTCTCCAGATAGTCCACTTCTTTGTCAGGAAACTCCAAGTTATGCGCCTCAAAGCAGCAGGGTTGTTATGATAGCTTCTACTAGGCCAGAAACCGCATTGAACCTTGGAGGAGAAACTGGAGCTAGCGCTGGTATAGCAGACGAAAACATTCCGTTTTATGCTCAAAACCTTGTAAAGAAAAACTGCGATAACCCTGCTACCATTTATTTAATTGGCGGCTGGACTGGTAGAGAGAGATTTGAGGACGTTATATCTGATTTTGAAGAAGCTGGCGGTGGTCATGAAGAAAGAACAAAGTCTGCACTTGCCGACCTTTTGATTCGCACAGGGCATACAGTTGTAGAAGGCGTTACGGACGTGGCAGAATATGTTAATGCTGATATTCTTTGGATTGCAGACCCGACCGGATTTGACGAACAGGGTGTCGCAGACCTTTCAAGCTGGCTAACACTTGAAGATAAAACCCTCGTTATTACATATAATATTCAGCCAACGCAATTTGAAGAGGATCAATTTGGAAACAGGAACGTTATTTCTAATGCTCATGATACAGTTGAAAATGTAATCAAGATTTGTAAAAAACTTGGTTTAGATATGATCCCTGCGCACTATACTAACCCAGCTGGCTCTACTGAATATTTTATTCACAGCAGTTTCGATGAAGCTCCGCAAATTATTAATTATGAATATGATATGGTTAGTGGCTGTGAGCTTGGTAACTGGCGTGGAACTTCTCGCGAAGATACGTTTATTGATTATTTAACTGTCTATAGAGATGACAAAGAGGCGCCCGGAAGAAGAACTGAATTTAATTTTATTCCAATTATTAATGCGCACCCAAGCGGTCGTGTTATAAATTACTCTGGGAAGATTGAAAGAAGAGAACCTAGATTTAGAGAAGACACAAGATTTACTATAAATACAAATTCATTTATAACTTTTCCGGTTGTTGACAGTTCTGGTTATAAGGTGTTTATTAATTACGTATCTGAAACCGATGATGATAAAATTGATACAGGATTTGCCATATCTGACAACAGTACTGCGGACGGCAGTTTTGCGTTTGGTGAATTAAAGAAAACGGAATTAGGGAAGGTTGCTCAACAATCTTTCACAATTGAACCAGGAACAGACGCTAGTGAAATCACCGTTGCTTTTAATGCTAGCTCTACAGAACTTTTCACTGGAACCGATGTGTTTGAAGAGCCAAGATCGGTTAGAATTGTTTCTATATCTGGATGCCCAATACCTTATGAAACTATTATAGTAAATAGGCAAACGTGTAAGTGGGTTCATGATAGATGGGAAGTAACTTGCGAGCCGGGCATAACTATACCAGCAAGCTCTATCATAATACCAGGAACTCTTGAGCCAATATCCACCAGTCGTAAAAACTATGTTAAACCAGGTCTTGTGGATTGTGATAATATTACCACAGACACATTAATTGAAGATGGTCCAGTTATAGCTGCTGAAGAATTAGAAAACTTTTCATCATTCAGCTCTGGAAAGAGAAGATCTAGAATTGTTGTTATAACTGACCCAACTATCGTTCAGGGTAGATGCACGCATTACAGAGACAACGCCGTTGGGGACAACCAAAAGTTTATTAGAAGTCTCTATCTGCCTAGCCCTCAAGAATATATTGAAGAAAGAAATTTTGAAAATGTAGAATATTATGACACTGGAACCAAATTTGAATATGTACAAAAAGTTAGAAGCCCAGAAGCTGGAAGCCCAGCTAAATACTACTCCTTATTGAATGAGTACGGATTAACAAAGAGATTTGGCGAGCCGTCATTATCGCCGGTTGCTGGCAACCAAACGTTATACAGAAGCGATGAAGATAGTTTTGCGCCAGCAAATGTGTACAGGAAAAAGAATCCAAAATGGGATGAAATTGATCCAGAGACAGATAAATTTATAGACATGATAGAAGCGGATTACGGCATCTATCCACGATTTAGTGGTGTATTCCAAGGTTATGGCCCTTTAACTAATGCTCAAAAAGATGAAGCCGGTGTACCAAGATTTAAAATGGTGGACGGAAAATTAGTAGAAATAAATTTAGACTACTATCCTCAAGACCAAGATATACGAGGTGGTATTAGTGTTCTACAAAAACTAACAGGTAGAGATTATCTAGATTATATTGACACATTCTCTGGATTTCCAGGCGACCTATTCGGCTACTCCATAGACCTCAGTAATGATAAACTTATCGTTGGAACACCATTCAATGGATTTGCGCCAAATAAGGTTTGGGACTGGACAGATGTTTCTGGCGATCCAAACGCCTTGACTTGGAAGTTGAGTGAGTACGGTGGTGCTGGCGCTGCGTTTTTCTTCCAAAGGACTGGCAATGGCGTAAACGCAAAATCTCAATTCCTTCCTTTTGAGTATAAAGATAAGCTAAAACCTGAGAGTGCTAACGTTGGCGTTAGCGGTGGCTTGACAGCTATAAATATACAGCAACAAAAGAATATTGGAACAGAAAGACATCAAGATCATACAGACGAAGACTTTAGACAAACCGACCAGTTTGGAAGGTCTGTAGCAGTCGCTTCTGATATGTTTGCTATTGGTGCGCCAAATCACGACTGGATAACTGAGCATTATCATGTTTACGACGGTGAATCAGCTTTCCTGAGAAAAGAGTTTACAGCAGAGTTTGATATACCTGCTCATAATCATCCAGAGTCTAGTGGTAATCCTGTATTAAACGACGGTGCTGTTTATACGTACAGAGACGATTTAGTGGATTTTGGGGGTAGAAGAAAAGAAGTTGTATTTGCTGAAAAATTAAATAAACAAAGATATAAAGGTAGATTTGCATCTAGCACGCTTGACCCTTTAGGTACTGAAAATGACAAATTTGGCGCGTCCGTAGCTATACACAGGTCTTTCCGTGGTGATAGCGATTACACCCTTGTTGGAGGGGCGATTAATCATGATTACCCAACTAGTGGAAATCATACTACCGGATTCTTAAAAAATGCTGGCGCAGCGTTTACTTTTGACGCCATGTTAAGAGAGCAACCAGCTGTCATTCCGACAGAGGGCGGTTATATATATGCTAGAACGTTTGGTCCAGAAAACTCAGATGTAGTATCTATAACCGTAGAACAACCAGTTTCTGGTAAACCCGTTACCCATAAGGTTTCTGGCGTAGTCTTCGCCAACAGATTTGGAGAAATATACCTTGAAGGCTCTGGTTTCGATCCTGCAACCAAAGGGTTTACAGCTCATAGACCATACGTTAAATATGTCGCCGGAACACCAATTAACGGAACGTTCATTAATAATAGTGTAAACCTTGTTATGGAAGGTGTTTCTAGATCTGGTCAAGAAACTTTGCCTCTCTTTGTAAAGGATACAAACGGTGGATATGTGTATAATAAAGTAGAATTATACACTTCTGGCAATATAGATTATGCCAGTGGAGATTTTAACCTATATGTTTCTGGGGATAGGTTCTTCAATAACGATCAATTGAACCTATTTGTATCTGGAGTTACAGAGGTAAATACCGCTTCATTAAATTTAGGAATAAGAGGTAAATAATGCCGATTAGAATAAGATACAAAAACGACCCAACCCAAGAATGTACGATAAGACCAACTCCGTTTGTGTCTATAGGTACAAATATCTTGAAAAATGCCGCTGGAGATCCGTTTGGTGTTAATTATTCAATCACTTTAAATGGCACTATCTTAGCAGATGAAGGCTCTCCTTACACTGTAGATAATGTATCCGCCTTGGGAGATGCATTTGGGGCTAGATTACCTTTTGGCGCTGGCTTAAATGCCGACAGAGCAGAAGACCCTAATGCGGTTGGTCCGTATAAAAAGTTTGATAGCAACGTTAGCCATCAATCTACAAACTTCCCGAACGACGGAATGGTAAACAATAGACCACCAGAACAGTATGTTCATCTTAGAGATAGAGCTTCTGCTATTCTATCTAAACAAAGAGTGATTAGAGGTCTATTTGCGCAAGATGGGCAAAGGTTAGAAATCTCTGACATTGATGGAGACCAACCTATCATAGTCTGCTACCCTAGAGTTCTTGATATAAATTTTGACGAAGGTATATATATAAATACTTGTACGTATAGTATTACGCTTGAAGCTGATATGCTTTTATATCCCCAAGGTTTGGACGATGCGAATTTAACCCCAGACATAGAAGGGTTGTACGTTGTTGGTAAAGCAACAGAACTTGGCGTCGGTGAAACCAATACTGGCTTGACCGGTGCGCCTTCCGACACTGGAATATTTAGCGTTTACGATAACGAACAGGGCATTACTGAGAAAAAATTAATTGAACAGTTTAATGCTAGATTTATTAGCGATTACAACGAGAACTGGTCTTTAGAAGTAGATGAATCACAATCTGAAAGATATGATAAAAATACCGATCCCAATAAAGATATATTCTTACCTAATACTTACAGGATTAGTCATACAATAAGTGCTGTTGGCAAGAAGCACTATTTTGACCCTAATATTAATGTTGACTTATCTTCAGATCAATATTTAGATTCTGAAGGAAATCAAATTCAAGGAATGGGCGACGGGGTTATACCGGCTTGGATTCAAGCTAAAAAGTTTGTCCAAGAAAGACTTTCTTACGCAAACCCAAGTGGAACATACCCTAATGTATTCGGTCAAGTTGGTAAAGGTACTGTATCTCTAGTATCTCAGTACAGGGGTTATAATCACGTTGTAACCGAAACCGTTGACATGGCAGCAGGCTCTTATAGCGCAACAGAAACTTGGATTATGGCTAGCGGTAACGCTTTAGAGAATTGGTCCGCTTCTATCAACGAGTCTTTAAGCACCCCTTATGTTAGCGTTTCGATTGACGGTACTGTTAAAGGTTTGCATGAGTACACACCAAAAGGATTTCACACCCAAGAAAGAGATAACCCAGATTCAGAAAATTATGGCGTTAAAACTGCTTTTGAAAATGCTCAAACTAAATATCACGAAGTTTCCAATGGTGGTAAATATGGATTTGCTTCCGATATTTACAAGCGCGCAAACAATTTGGTTTCCGTTGAGTTAAATACCACTCCAAATTCTATAACGTTGGGTACAAACGAATTTACCGGCGAGATTTCTTACAGTTTAGCATTTGACAATAGACCTACAAATATTATATCTGGAGTTTTAGCAGAACAAATAAATATTAATGATACATACCCAGGAGACGTATTTGCAGTTATACCAGTCATAGGTCGTCCAACTGGCCCTATCCTTCAGTATATTGGCGGTAGAACAGAATACAAAAGAGATGTTAGCATTAGTTTAACTATGGATTACACAAAAATACCATACGGTAAAACTAGAAATCCTTTGTTGCTAAAAAAGCCTAGCATAGTTGAGCCGACCGCAACTCAATTAGCCGATTTGCTCAAAGAATTAAGCCCAGCTAATGAGCCGGGAATCAGAAAATATTTTATAAATGCGCCGACAGAAAGCTGGAACCCAAAAGACGGAAATTATACCTTTAATATATCTTGGACCTACGAGCTGGATAAATGACAACGCCTAGTAATGATAAATTTTATGAATGGGGTTATCACAACCCTTATCCTTCCGAAGCAAGTCAGAATCCTGTTCTTCCCTTGACGGATGAGCAGAAGAAGATTTTTACAAGAATTCTTTCAACCGCCAATGGGGACGTTGAACTTAGCGGTCAAATGCTTCCGTCTGGAAGTGCGTTTCAAGATTACACTAAGTTTTATGGAATCTCAACAGTTAGTGGGGTTCATATTTCATCACCAGCTTTATTTCCTCATCCCGATGGAGAGGGAGATCCAATAGAGCGCGGTCAATATTATTGGTCTAGTGGAAATTATTATGTTTGGCCTAGCCCTGAAGGTGAAGATAGGTACAGCGCTTACTGGTGGGATGCTAGCGGTATTTATTTTACACCAAGCGTTTATCTGTCTGAAAATGCTAGTCAAAACAATTTATATTACGCATACCCTACAAGTAACCCTAGCATTGGCGGTTCTATATTTCTATTTGACGATTTGGATCAAGACGCTTATTGGAATCAAGGCGTCATAAAATACAATCAAGATAAAAAATATTTACTTTGGCTTGATGGTAAAAATGTTCACCAATTGGGCGTGTTTAATTATGGAAAACAATTAATCAAAACTGTTCTTATTCCAGTTGGGTACAATAAAAAGAAACGTAAAAGAGTATATAAAGAAGATGAAAGAAAGTATTATTACAGCCATTTTTCCAGCGCTACTCATAACATTGTAGATAAGGGTTTTGAAGATTTTCAAATATTTTATACCTACATTCACTACGTGCCAAGGATAAAATCCGCAACAAGTGTAACTCACGAAAACCCAGTGGATGTTAAAAGAAGACCAAATCTTCTAAACGAAATTCCTTTTATTTCAAACGCAAAAACCGTGTATTTATATAGTGTATACGGCGCAGGAAAGTTTAAAGATTTGCAGTCAGAAAACTGGACTTCTGTAAATTATTGGGATAGTGAATTTTCTCCAAAAGGGGTGCCTAGCGATTTTCATGGGATTTTAAAATCGCCAACGCCACCGTTTCCGGCTGCGGAAAGAACTGGGGAAGAATCTGAAGAAGAAGAGTACAATTCAAAAGAAAAGCTGCAACAAAAATTCGAGGCAGTTAGTGGACTATTAGGATTATAAGATGGCAAATGAATATCAATACAGTATAATTCCAAATACTGGAATAACCAAAGAAGATTTAGGTAATAAAAATTATCTAGACGGCCCAGTTTTACCACAGGGTAAAGACGGCTCACTGTCGGTTGGTGGTTGGACTGATAAAAATCGCGGCTTTTGGCAGCAAACTTTTCTAGGCGCTTCTATTAGAAGTTTTAATCTTAGCGCTGGCTTTGGTGATAGTAGCTCATCTTTATCTGTAGACCTTGTTAATGATGAATTTAATAAATCTGATGGTACATATTTAGGTTCTGGAGACGATGTTTATCATAACGGAAAAGAAGATAAATTTGAACCCCCTGTTGTTGGTTCACCAGTATATTTTAAATTTGGTCAAAATCCAGCTACGGTAGAGCAAGCTTACAGAAAAACCTTTGATGACACGTATGGGTTTTATACCTTTGAGGACTATAATTTACCCATAACTAGCGGGTTGGGAATACAAGACCCAAATTACCCAGAAGATGTAAGAACTAAGTTAAACATACCCGACAAAGAATTCGCTTTTTACTCTGGAGCTGTAGCTGGAGACGGCGAACACGCAGATGTATTTGTAGATAGAACAAAATACTACGCTATGGACGAGAATAGCTACGCTTTTAAAAATCGTGGTGAAAATCATTTTGTGTTTGGCGGTATTCTTCAAACGTTTACTGAAAACAGGGGTGGTAACGGTTCTCCATTATATAATGCAAAAGTAACAGACCCAAGGGAAATTCTATCTAATGTAATGATCTTACTTAACAATTATCAAGGTACTACATATAATTATAAAAACTTGATAAACGCATATGGCTTTTTAGAATATGATCCCAGCGACGAACTTCAAGGATTTTTAGAGTCTAGCTTTAGTAGAAAGCGTATTCTAGAAAAGAAAGTAGGCTCCACTGGCGAAGTTGTATATCAAAACGATGACACTTGGTATGCCCCTTCGTTAATATATCCAGAGTCATTTTTACCAAAAGATAGAGATGGAAAAATAGTTGGCCCAAAAATTAGATACACTGGATCATTTGCTCCCTCTCTGACTAAGGCTATTTTTGAAAATGATGATGTTGACTTTACTGTATCTGACTATGCTGGAGACATAGCTAAGTTAGGTTGGCTTGGAAGCGATTTTCCAATTACCGGCCAAGGATTTTCTCGAAGATCTGAAAAAGGTATTCCTTGGTATAGAGTTTCACAAGCTCTCGCTACGTTATTTAACTACTACGGATACTTACCTAGAGAATATAAAGACGCTGGTTTTGGTGGCGTGATTAACTTCAGGGGCTACAATTACATTGTAGATTTTTCTGGCTTGCCGGTACACCTTATTCCTAAAATGTACTTTATGGACTTCGATCAGCTTGATCTACTTTCATTAGCTCAAGAAATTTGCGATATAACCAGTCACGATTTGTTTGTTTCGCTTCTTCCTGTTATAGATCATCCAGCTTGTACTAGGTACTACTGGAGAAACAGGTGGGAAGTTGAAACAAAAAATAAACCAGAAAATCAAATTGTTGGAATTATTAGATTAGACGGTATCAATAAAACTAGACAACCTAAATATGGAGCTATCAAAGACTATTTATATGCTCTAGAACAGAAAAAAGTTTATGTTGAAAATCAAGATGTTGGCTTTGAGGTGTCCAATGTAACGACCGATAAATTTGTTGTTGGCGCTCAAGAAGTTGAGATGTATTATTTTCATAACAATAAAGATAGAGATGAGCTACAATTAAGAAGGCTGAAGGATGGTTTAAATAGTCATTTTGATTACCTTCAACAAAAGCAGTGGGAGCTTCACACTTCCCTAAGTCAGCAGATACTACCCTTCTATGGTTTTCTTGGCGAGAAGGCTGTTACAATACCTAAAGGTTTTGGCGCTTACAAGCAAATACTATTAGACGCTCAGGGGTTAGAGGCGCATGGTGTTGGTAACTATTATGTCGCCACTGAAATGGAGCTTAGATATGCCTCTGTTTCTTTTGAGAGATGGAAAGACTTTTTATTAGAATACGATGAGCAGTACTTAAAAGAGGTTAATGGAAATCAGATATATTGGGGTGCTATATCAAATAATTTATCAGAAAAGGTTAGACCTATACAGGATGCTTTTCTAGACGCGGAAATGTTAAATTATCTTGATAAACTAGCGCAAAAAGAATATGCCGTTTCTGTTCCGAGATCTGTGTGGGATTCAGAAAAAAATTGGATGGATGAGGATGGTTTACCTGCAAGCCCATGTAATCCACCATACGGCTACCCGTTGTACTACAAAAGGGCAGAACGTATAGGTATAGCAGAAGCTGGCCTCGTTTCACTAGATGGTGTTGTTCACCAAGTGATTAGTAACTACAATAAAATATCTCAAGCTGATAATGAAAGGTCTACGTTTTTCTTTGACAACAAAGACGAAGCAGTTTCAAAGATTAGAACTGTTAGAGACAAGCTTGAGCAACTAGCTAAATATAATGAAAAAAATGAGAACCAATCGCCGTATAAGCAGTACCATGCAGATGTAACAAGTCAATTAGATGATTTAGAGCAAGTTTATCTAAAAGAGTATCAATCTTTAAATGCGGCTTCTTCTCGTTACCTTTCTGCAATCAAAGAGATAACAAACGGACAAGCTCTTGATAAGATTTTAAAACAGGCAGCTAAAAAGCACACCGAAAACGCTAAGAAGATACACGATTGGTTAAAAGGTATTGCAGATCAATGTCTAGGTAAAAAGTTCTTAGTCAAGATACCAAAAGCCTGTAACATAAATTATAACAATAATATAGCGCTTTATCCAGATTTTACTCACAATATTGCCATTGGTCCTTTTGGGTTCAAGCCACTTCCTGTTAATTCCGATGCGTCTTACGTATCGTCTCCATATTTTGACCTAGAAATTTCTTACCTCAGATCCGCTCTTAATATTAATCCATATCAAGAAAGATACAATCACTATATTGATTATGTAAAACTAAAAGAAGAATACCCTGCGATAAACCCTAAAACACTTAAAGCATATACAGCAAAGAAAGCTTATACATACGGTGCGCTAAAGTGTAACTGGAATCCAGTTTCTGAAGCGTGGGACTTTAATTACAGTCCAGAACCTCAAGGTGGGTTCTTTAACTACGCGCTGTACGATCAGAACATGTCTGTGTCTGAAATGCAGCATATAGAAAATAAACCATCTGAGTTACCAAGCGCTGTAGAGCAAGGGTTGGTTCCAGTTGATTTAAAAAATCTTTTGGCTTCTCCAAATAGAGTTAGTCCATACGTTAGATTTGATAACAGTCAATACTATGATTTTTCAAACATACCTTCTAAAGATTTTACTCAGCAGTATAGAAGTAGATTTGGAAATAGGATGTTTACCCCAGACGTGTCTGAAACATTAGAAAATGTAGATCCAGACCCAAGAGATTTAGAGCAAGAATCTTTAAATGACGTTGGCTCTTACGACGCTTTAAATAAGCGACTTAAAAGAAAGTACGCAGCTGGTGGAGATGGAAATAGCGAATCTGTAGCATACGTTAAATGCTCTATAGATGACCAGTTTTACATGACGCCACCTATAGTTAAAGCGCCAACACATATTTGGGCTAGTGATTTTACAGTGTCCGTAGCGATGTCTCCTCCTGCTGTATTTCAATATAAAGACGAGCTAGATTGTACTATTTCAAGTGGGGTTCCAACTAAACCTCACCTACTCTTTGGTGTTAACACTGAAGGTCCAACTGGCAGAGATGCCGCTTGGATTCATCCTACTGAACCTCTTTATGAAGAATATGAGGCCACAGTAAAATATCCAGCTGCGGTAAATGTATTGACTAAATATGGAACGGCTTGGAGATTAAAAGAAATCATTCAGTCTCCTTCGCAAAGGCTTGGTGAAGGGTATGAAGACGTTCTATTGATGAGAGAAACTGGCGTAAACTATCTTAGTGGCGTTCCTATATCTCTTGGGTTAAATGCTGCTGGTTCTCCGGGTGAAATAAAGACAGCTATGAACCCAAAAAATTATGACGATGGGGTTATTACGTTTGGTAGAAAATATGACAGGTATTTAGATTCTTGGTTAGTTATAACTGAAGATAAATACTTAGACCCAGACAATGTATATGCCTTAATTACATTACCAGGAAAGGTTCTGCCCGTTGTAGAAAAAAGATATTGCGACGGCATGGTTTCGTCTTATCAAAACGTTCAACTTAAAAGTGTTTTAACACAAGATGTGGTTAGACATTATGACTTTAGATATCCTGCACCCAAGGTAAATAATCCTAAAAAATTAGACTGTGATAAGTTACAAATATTTGGTCAGCTAGATTATAGTTCTGTTTCTAGGGCAAAGAAGGAGCATGATTATTTAATTAGAGAAGCCGCTGGTGATATGAGAAAAATAAATTTCTCTGCGCCATCTCCTGTTTATCCAGATATCGTAGCTCTGCCTTTGTTATCTTCCGAGAGGTGTTACGGGCCTTGGCAATCTGCAAATGTTTTGAATGTAGAGGCAGATCCTAGAATTAGATATTCAGACATTGGCGGTAAAGTAGAATTTATAAAGGATGAAAATCTTGCCCCTTGGAATTTTGCTGGATATCAATTACTAAACGAAGCTGGATCATTAAGAGCGCAGCTTTCAAATAGCTTGCTGCTATTTAGCGAGCGTGGAGGTTTTGTTTACGCGGACTATCCAAGTGGTATAGGTTTAGCAAAACACCTTCAAAACGAAGGCCCATTAGTTACATCTATCGCTGTTGATGTTGGACCAGGAGGTTTAAAAACAACGGTTAAAATGGATCTCTACACATCTAGATTTGGTAAGCTGCAAAAGCAAAAAGAGATGGCTATCTCACAAGTTGCTAGAGAGCGACAAAAGATTGTAGATCAAAACAATGCAGCTATAAGGAGAGGATTAGGAAAGGGTCAAAGGAATATGAATCTGTTTGGTTCCGTTATGAAAAACGGCGGTGAAGATTTAGTTAGACTGGCTAGGTTTAATCCAGAAGAATATACGAAACTTCAAAAAGGAGATTTTGGCAAGAAGGTTTCGGTTATTCAAAATAAAATGGATCAAAGAACTGGAAACTTTGTTAACTTCCATAGCATAGAAGTAGATCAACAAATGGTTTCAGAACTTACATCTCTTTTGCCAGATTCTAAGGATCACTTATGGTTTGACGCAAGTACTTTACTACAAAGCGAAAGCGATCAAAACATGGTGCCTTACGCCAATGCGCCGTACCCAAATCAGGTCATGACATCTAATGGTTTGTCGCAAGGTAGGTCTGTACAACAACAGATTCAACCTTCAACGCCAGCAATTTTTGATATGTCATTTTTGGATTTAGATTAGGACTAGGAGAATAATATGCAAATTTTAAATCGTAACAACAGAACGCAGTACCATTTAATAACATGTGACCATCCATTTTTTGTGGATGCTGGCTTGTCGTCGTTTACGCTTCCGCAGATAATGGCTTGGTGGGAACAAAAAGATTATCGTGGAGTTTACGTAAATCAAATTCTGTTTAAAGAAAGTGACGACATTGATAAATTAAAAGAGTTTTTACCCATCAGTAGACTGTTGGGTTGGACATACTCTTCATATGACGAATCCTACAGTTTTGTTGTTGACGCTTGGAGGTATGAAGCTTACAACAAAGGTGTTTATCAAAGTTATATGTTCTCCGAGGCCATTCCAGACAAGTATGACAATGTTAAAACTTGGGAGTATTATAATAATAATCCAGAAGCAAGAACTGAAGAGACTGGTGAATTTACTTTAACCTTTGTTGATTTAAATGAATTTACGGGTAAGACTTTTGATTACGCTTCAAGAAGTCTTATAGATGCAGTTCGTAAAGACGGAGAACTATATGAGCTACCACTCATATTTCCAGAACTTATAGTAATGAATGATTACTACAATAAGATTGGATTTCAGGATAATGATTTAGATCAAGCTAGAAGACTTTTACTTAATGATGTTAGAAAATCTAAAAAAGGCGGTTATGTACCTTGGAAAAAAACTAATGCAGTGATGTACTTGCCAATACAACAGGGCGCGGAAAGATGTAGATCTGATGAGGAATTTAATTTTAAATTATATCTTTACAGTAAGAAAAAACCTCTAAATACAGATAAGAATGTTGCTTTCCCGTCTTTAAATATTGGCGCTCCCGCAATTGGCGCTGACGGTGTTAATAATAAAGGTAAGGTCGATGGAGATTCCGACCCTGTTGTAGATGACTCTCCTGATAATAAGGTGGCGGGTAAATTAAAAACCTCCTATAGACAGTACGACGGAACCTTTTCTGCTGGCTCAGAAGTTAGAATGGCGATTGTCGCTTCCGATACAATTCCGGGAGCCACACTACCAGGAAGCATGGCTGAATGGGCAGAGAGCATGGAAATAGAATCACACCTAGCCAACCCAGAAGCTCAAACTATCACACCTGGAATTGGTGAAGTTTATTCAATCGACATGCAAAACGGAAATCCTTTTCAGTGGACTCCAAATTACTCCGAACCTAGAGGTTGCCGTGGGGTAAACAAAGAAAAAGTTAAACTCAAAGTATTTAACTTTAACCCAAAAGAATTCAAAAGAGGCGAATACGTTGAAATAGTTGACGAGTATAGCCTGTGGTGTATAAAAGAATTAGCTCAACCAGAAGTAGTTCTTATACCAAAAGATGTAGGTAATTGGCAATTTACTTACCACATAACCAACTCAAGATACCACTTTAGATATTCTGACGCAAGCAAAGAAGGAGATTACGACAGCGGTTTTAACGAAAATGAAAGAATTACTAGTGAATTTAAAATGGAGCAAGATTTAGCTAAGAGAAATCTACAAGCTAAAAATGCTCTTACGTGGAGTCTTGGTAAAACTTCAGCTGAAGCAAATGGAAGTTTAGATGATGGCACTGCTTGGCCTGGTTATGCGCAGATAACTAGCTTTGATTATTTAGGTAAAGAATTTTGTGGTTTAAGGGGTGACAAGGGTAACGCTTTAGTTCTGACTGACAACAGAAAAGATCATCTCGGTGAATCATTTGCGAATTTTGATGACCTTACAGGTAACGTTGGCACTTGGAGTTCCCCCTTTTTTGGGTGTATGTTTCCTGAAGGTTTTACAGTTGGTGATAAGTATAGTAATTTAAACGGTGAAGTTTATGATACAGAAAATCCACAGCTATTAACCGGTAAGGGGTGGAGACCAGAAGCTACGTTCTCTGCTGGCACTGGTGTTGATAGATACATTTCACCTCAAATAGATTTGTTTTTTGATAGAGATATGTTTTATGGAAATGACACAATTTATGGATCTGGAGGTACAGGTTTTATTCCAGTCGCAAATCCACAATCTGCGCAAACTGAAATAAAACGAGGTGTATTCGACCCTAACGCTGCCCACAACAATAAAAGTTCTAATTATTCTCCTGAATATTTCTTAAACAACGTAGCTAAAACTAAAGCCGACGAAAACAAGGAGCATGTTAATTTATTTAGTTCAGAGTCTGATTTTGAACATCTACCTGCTGACGTTGCTACAAATGGATCTTGGACTGCTAGAAATGGTGGACCAATATTAAATCTCAATAAAGTTCAACAGTATCTTACAGACCCAAAAGTACTTAGTTATAGTAATAACTTTGTAGATATTGGAAAATCTTTCCATGACTTTTGGTTAGATCCCGCTTCTTACCAGTGGCTCTATGACACAATAGACAGAGAAAATAGACTCGATTACTATGGTACAGACAAGTCTATCCTTGATTTTACCCCCGTAAACAACAAAAGAGTTTTGTTTAAACCTTTAAAGGATAATGTATATTGCCAGTGGGACCAGACACGTCCTGAAAACTTGACTGACAATCCTTTACCGGTAAAACAATTTAGCGAGGCTGGATTTAGTAATTATGAAGCGGGTAGTCCGACAAAGACAGTCGGCATTTCTAAAATTGGAGGAAGCGATTCTCTGTTTGGCAAAAAAACAAAATCTAGAATATTTTATAACGATCAAACTAAAGACACAAGCGGCTTTACGGGAAAAAATCATTTAATTGTTTCAAAACACGTTAAACCCGACTCAGGTTATAGATACATAGATACAGATTTAGCTGATTTTCCAGGAGATATTCCAGGTATGCCATTTGAATATCTTATGTATCTTAACAATGCTGTAGATAAAATAGATGATTTAGAATACAAAACTGACGGCTATGCGTATGCTATGAGTAAGGCGCTAAATTATGGAAGTAATATGCCGGACGCTCTTGGCGCTTCTGTGGCAAACGGTAGTCTTGACGAAAGCATGGGTGGCTTTGGGGTTATTGGCGCTAGGTGTACTGCGACTGTGAGTACAGGTATACAGTTTGATACGCAAAATTATCTTGGGCAAGCGTTTTTCTTTGATGTAGCAACTCAAACATTTGTTGCATCTTGGGGTGGCAATCAGCAGCTTGGATTCCATCAGAGTTCAACAACTCAGTTGTTTGTTAAGGCGTACCAAGCTTGGCCTAGAGATCAGACTATATTTGATAGTAGATTTTTTGCTGTTCATCATTTCAGTGAAGGCAATAGACTCCCAATAGGACAAGGTAATAAAAGACCTTGGGAAGTTGGTTACAGAAGCGGAAAGACCACGACGATTAATTTTGGAGATCCGCCGCAAGCTGTAACAATAGACCCAGAAACGCAATCGGCTACTGGTATATCTTTGCGTTATGTAGACGATGAAGGCACCACTCATCGAAACAATGATTATTTTGGATTTGACAAACCTATGACTAATGTTGATAATAAAATACCATCCTACTTTAATAATATATCATTTAACCCTAATGAGGGTTCGTTTACCAATGGCATACAAGAGGTTACTGACACAGGAAGAGCTGTGTTTCAAGAAGGTTTTGTTTTAGGTGGCGCTACAAACCACAGGTTAACTAACGATGCTGAAATTATCTCTCACAACACCTTTATTAAAGAAAACTTTGTAGAAAAAGATCGTGGGTTTTATAGTTTTTTATATTCTAAATTTCAACCGCTAGCACCTGAACTTTTTTGGGCTATAGATCCAAACAGAAGGGCAAGACTTCTTCCTTGGTATCAAGAACAAAAAACGATTGGATTTGGTGACATAGGTTTTCTGGTAGTTCCAAGTTCCGTTGACGGTACGCTATTTAGTTCATCTGGACCATACACCCAAGAACAGACAGAAGAATGGAATAAACAAACTCTTTACGATGTTATTACTGGTAACGGCGCGGAGCAACTTTTTGGTAATGTTATAGTTCAAAATCCTGGGACTGGTTATAGGGTTGGTGAAAGATTTAAGGTTCAGGGTGGTACAGGTAGTTCAGCAGAGGCTATTGTGATTGAAGTTGGAGCTGAAGTTGGAGATATCCGTGATATGCAATGGGTTGAAAGAGAGGTTAACTTAATTGATGATTTAAACATAGAAGTTAAGTTTAATGGTAAGAATTACTCTCAGTCAGATTTCCCAGAAGGTATTCAATCTGGAATAACCACGTCAACAAAATCTAAAATGTCACTTGTTCCAGCTAGCGGAAGCAACAGGTCGTTTAGAGCTTCTGTTATGTGTGGTGTGATAACCACAACTTTAAATGTAGACACCAAGCCTAAAATAATTAGCGCAAATAAGGAAGCTTACGTTTTGGGTGCAGACAATCAAACATTAAGAAGTGCTGGTCAAACCGCGCAGAGAACATCGCATAATTTCGAGATTATTCCGATTGGGGCCTCTAACCCACTTTCATTTGGCGGTCCAGCTTCAACAAATTATACCGGCCCTCAACTTGCAACAGATCCAGTAAGTCAATCAAAGCAAGTCACAATGGAGCTAGATCTGAACCAAGAAGACACAAACCCCAATGTAATTGATGGTCAGGCAGATTTATTCTTTCAATTTCACAACGATATAACTCATACAAAACAGAGGTATCTTAGTTCCTCTGCGTATGAAAACTTTATAGATTTGAGTGTAATACCATTTTGATTTTTCAACTTAACCACTTAACAGTGTATTATTATATATATAAACAAACAGGAGATTTATTATGGCAGAAATAAAATTTTACGGAAACTTAATCACCGCCTCTGACTCTCAGGGGACTTATATAGATCACAGTGCGTCTGGAATTGGGTTTTTTGGTGGAGATTTTGGCTTGTCCGTTCCAGTTGATTCTTGGCAAGATAGCACGTTCATTACTAACTCTGTTGGTACTGAGCGCGCAGAAAAGCTCATGAATACTAAGTTTAGTTCTACGTCTGGAACTAAACACAATACAACCAATGAGCAAGACAACAGAACTATGCCAAATCACTTTGCTCCGCTAAATATTAGATTTACACACGAAGATGATGCGGTTAGAGTTAAAAATTGTCAACTTAGAATTTTTGATAGAGATGACATAACTAAAAACGCTAGCGGTGTTCATACTTATATTTATGAAATTAGACATCCTAGCTCTAGTGAAACAACTGGAAAAGCTCTTAATCACAGAGGAACTAGAAACGACCATAAATGGAATAGCTTCCTTTACACCGCAGGCTTGGACAATGAAGTTTCACCTTTGAATTTTACGGAAAGCCCAGGTATGAGCGGTTTAAACGGAAACGATACCGACGACGTTGCAGATGGTCCTCTAACTGGACTTACTGGGGCTACTGCAGAAGCCGAAGGTCATCACAGTAACAGACACGATTGGTATGTTGCGTTGTCCGCTTCCCCAACTGAAATCGGAAGTAAAACTGATTTTGGTCTTTATTTCACTGTAGAATACCTGTAGGAGATTATTATGCCGCTGTTTAAGAAATGTAAATGTGATAATCTATGTACTGAAAATTGTACTTGTAGATGTCACGGATTTATCAGGCGAAATAAGTTAATCAGAAAAGCCGCTTTATTAGGTGGCATTTTGGTTGGCGTTTATTTTCTTGGTGCTGCTCAAGGATGGTGGGATAGATTTCTATTCTAAATAAAAAAGAAGCCGCCTTGCGGCGACTCCTTTTACGAAGGTCAGTGATGGTGTGTCACTGGCCTTTTTTATTCTTCCTGACCCGTCTTAGGATTGTACTTAACCCATCCGCGATTTGGCAACCAGTTTCCATCCTTATCCTTACGTTTCGGGAAGAGTCCACCTCCCTTCTTCATGACACCAAATGCGAGCTTTGCGCCACATTCGTTACACTTGAGTTCGTAGTATAGGTTATCGTCAACATTTCTGACGATAAATCTAACATTGTCACTTCCACACTTACCACAGACGGTTTCATCAAAAACCTCTTGGAAGGTAGAGAGTTGCTCAAAGATTTCACGTTGAGTATCTCCGTTCAACTCGACAGAAACGCGACCGCTAGTAGTAGTGTAATTTACCTTCATTAATTTCTCCAATCTTGGTTATAACCAATAAAACTTGTAGGGATAGAATTCTTATCTTGTTGATATTCGTTCAATTTTTCAATAACATCGCTTGCTTGCTTTTTAGTAGTCTTACTTACTTTAACTACATTGAAAACCTCCTTTAAAATCTTGCTAGCGTCAACATCTAATTGTTTTGCTTTTGAGTCAATAAATCTTGCTTGCGGGTCAGTCATTGTCCCACTAGAATCATATTCTGTACTTACGTCTAGACCTTTCTTCTTGCTGATATCTTTAGCGATCTTGGCGGTATCTTTGCTAGTGATTTCTTCAAAGGCAACAGTCTTGAGCCTAAGAGCTTTTCTTAGCGCGCGACCTTCTGCTCGTGTTGCCGCCGTAGCAGTCACGAACACCTGAAACATGTCGTCTGTGTTGCCCTCCCAAGCGTCAGCTACATCGCTAAACACGCTGCCATCTTGAAATACAACTTCCCATACAACGGTAGCTCTACCAATCTCATCTCCATTTGTAGGAGCAAAGATTTGTGTAGGTTTACTCGACACAATTCTACCAAGCAACAGTTCTGCGACCCTGCGCAACCCAGCGCAAAGCGGCCTACCATCAAACATCTCATTATCTTCAAAAAACCCTAAAACATAATCATTCCACTTTGGGTCAGTTGGTAGTGGAGAACCATCATCAATAACATCTTTTACAGATGTATTCGTATTAGAAGGTGTAGCTAGTTCTACATCCTCAAATAAATCATCTTTCATTATTCAACCTCAATAAAGCGTTTGGATCGTACAGGGAAGTTATACCCTATATCTTTTATCTTTTCAAGTACAATATTTGTTAATCTAGTTTTTTCTGCCAAAGATTCTTCTCCGCAAGATTTGATTCGCAAAATAGCATAACCTTTGCTGAGTAAAGAGCCACTCTTTCTAAGGTCGGCGTTCATTTGCTTTTCCAATTTTTCTTGCCCCCAAATGGGGTAGAAGTGCGATGGCCCATCTACTTCAATTATAGTATTCAATTCTGGTATGTAAAGGTCTACTTCTAAATTTTCACTAACAATTATTTTTTTATGTAATTCAACTCTATACCCTAGCTTTCTAATTTGACTAGCTATATGTCGTTCCATTTTCGATCCCTGTGTAGCAGAAATGCGAATAGCTTCAGTTGCTTTCTTTCTAATTTCTTGCTGTTTGGATTTTGGCATATTGTGCCACCTTTTTTTGGATTCTAAGGATCGTCTCTCTCTTTCTTCGTCGTCAAGTTGATCCCAATGTTTTACTAATTGAGAGCTAATCTTAATTTTAGTTTCTTCAGTTCTAGTTGTACCATCTGTTGGGTGTTTACTTCTACCTTTCTTTAGCGCTAGCTTTTGCGCAGCGCTCCTGTCTTTAATATCAACGCCATGTTTAATTAGCACACGTCTAATTTTATTAGGGTATGTATTTAACTCTTCGGCAATTTGATATGTGCTTTTTTGCTGTTTTTGATATAACTCGATAACCTTTTGTTCAAAATCTTTCATCCTAGCGCCTTCTGTATTGTTGATGGATTGACATTATTTAATAATACAGACTTCACCCCTGTAAGTCTATATACTTCCTTCTGGTCTTCTTCTGTTGTTGTTAAAATTTTAGTCTTTCTAGATATACCAATAAGTGAGAAAACGTCGTGGTTTTGATCGCCATAATACATGTATGCTAGAGTATATTTATTTATTGCCTTGATTGCATCCAAAAATGTTTCCATGCTTGTGGCAATGAGAGTTCCAGTGAAATGCCAAATATCCGTTGAGTTAAACATTCCAAATCTTGGCTCTATCATATGTGGGCCAATTTCTTTGTAGAATATAGACCCATTTTCTATCTTACCTTCTTCAAGATCTTTATTTAAACCATTGAAGATATCATTTGTTTTTTCTTCTCCATTAATTTGATTAATATAAAAAGCTATATTCATATACTGTTCTCCCAATTATTATCGTTCATAAACCATTCTATTGTTTGTTTAAGTCCGTCCTTCCAATATGTTTTTGCTTCAAACCCAAGGACTTCTTTTGCTTTTGTTGTAT
>Ga0102963_1000246_pt1 | contig 23151 bp, 25 predicted proteins | sample SalPon2_C_H2O_MG_2_FD_84522 | JGI IMG/M metagenome (GOLD analysis project Ga0102963, IMG submission 84522) | Salt pond water microbial communities from South San Francisco under conditions of wetland restoration - Salt Pond MetaG SF2_C_H2O_MG | ecosystem: Environmental > Aquatic > Non-marine... | reverse complement strand
CCTCTTTGTAGGTGTCATTTTTATTAAGCTACACAATCTTTTCAGCTTTTTATCCTGTCATATTGTTGACGCAGTTAATATAAAGTATTGATTTTGTTAGTAATATAATATTGGCACGCTAATTGCTTTTCATAAAATATGAAAAACACTAGCAAAGCGTTTCAATGAATAAAATTAGTGAAGATTACCCATTTGTCTTTGTAGACCCTAAAAGCGTTGAACTCTTTAACCTCGCTATAAAAGTTGCAAAAGCAGACATTCCTGTGTTGATCACAGGGCCTTCTGGTGTTGGCAAGGAAGTGCTTGCCCGTGTGATTCATGAATCGTCGCAACGCTCTGACAAACCATTTATAGCTATTAATTGCGCCGCTATACCAGATAATTTAGTAGAAGATACTCTTTTTGGGCATGAGCGTGGAGCCTTCACCGGTGCAAATTCGATATCTAAAGGATTTTTTGAAGAAGCTAACAACGGTACCATTTTCCTTGATGAAATTGGTGAGATGCCTATAAATCTTCAATCTAAGTTGTTGCGCGTATTACAAGAACAAGAAATATATAGAGTGGGTGCTACAAAGCCAATACCTATCAATACAAGAATAATCTCTGCTACCAATATAAATATTGCAGATTCTATAAAGCAGAAAAATTTTCGAGAAGATCTCTATTTCAGATTGAGTGGGTTTGTTCTAGAAATATTGAATTTAGCGTCTCGACGGGAAGATATTGAACCCCTAGCAAGAGTTTTTATACAAAAACATTCAAATGGTGAAAAAGTTGAGCTAACAAAACTTGCAGTTGAGAAATTATATTTTCATAACTGGCCTGGTAATGTCAGGGAACTTGAAAACACTATATTTAGGTCATTTATTCTTAAGGAAAAAAATATAATTGACCATAGCCACATAATTTTCGACAAGCTGACCTCGTTTGACGCATCTGTATCATCTTCAATAATAAGTCATGCCTTGAACGGTACATCCAATTTCTCAGAACAATTGTTGCGAAACTCTAATAATTCAGAACTGTGCAATATTTTAACTGCTTTGCAAAAGTCTGAGAACAGAGAGCAGGCAGCAAGAGAATTAGGGATGAGTGCAAGGACATTAAGGCTGAAACTAAAAAACTTCAGGGATGAAGGCTATGAAGTCCCAAGATCATATGCGCGAAAAATATAAAGGTAAAGATAATGAAAATACAAAGTGACGCACAATCATTACTAGCTCAAATTAGGGAATATCAGAATAAGATTCAAGAAAATCGTATTGAAAATATTCGAGATTCAAGTGCGGAAATAACTTCTACAGGCGCAAATTTTACCAGTAATTTAGTTAGTGCACTGGGTGAAACTATGAAGTCGGTGAATGAACTTCAGGGCGTTTCTGTTGATGCCCAAGAAAGATACCAGATGGGAGAGGATATCCCTCTTACTGATGTAGTTATGAAAATGCAAAAGGCCTCATTAGCTCTCGAGGCAACTGTTCAAATACGAAATAAAGTTTTAACAGCGTACCAAGAAATAATGAATATTCAAGTCTAATTACAGTTGATAAGTACTAAAAAATGTCAGACACAATAGCTTTAACTAATTCATCGGAAGCGCTAGACAGTTCGAATACTGAGCCCACTGGTGCTTTGGAGATAAATAAACCAAAGGACGTAACTCCAAATAGGTTTGTTTCAAGTATCACTGGCAATCCGTTGCTAAAAAGAACCTTGCCTGCGCTAGTAGGTCTTTTTGGCGTGCTCCTTTTCATGGTGATTTACCTTACTTTAACTGCATCAGGATCTAGATCTTTATACCCTAATATGACGGAAGAAGATCGAAGCGAGGCATATGCGTTACTACAATCTAATAATATGAATGTATCTTTGGACAGGAATAATGGCGTCTTGCTCATAGATGAAAATGAATATTATGAAGCCAGGATGTTGCTGGCCGCAAATGGTTTGCCAAGGGACGGTAGTACCCAGTCATTAGATGCATTGGTCAATGCTTCATCGATAACATCAAGCCAGTTTATGGAGCAGGCACAGTATATTGCGGCTATAGAATCAGAATTATCAAGAAGCATTGAGCGAATATCTTCTGTGAAAAGTTCAAGGGTTCATCTTGCGGCGCCAAGACAAAGCTCATACATAAGAAATAGACAGCCTGCAAAGGCCTCTGTAGTTGTCGAAACTCAGCCGGGTAGAATATTAAGTCCTTCACAGGTTCAGGCAATAGTGAATTTGGTAGCCTCTAGTGTTCCATATCTTTCAGTTGATGATGTTTCGATTGTTGACCAACTTGGAACATTATTAACAAATAGAGAACAAAGCGGCCTCATCGAGGCAAACGAGCAGGTAGAATTTAAAAGAAATTTAGAAGAAGAATATAAGTCAAAAATATTAGGTCTGCTAGGTCCAGTATACGGGCCAGAAAATATAAGAGCTGATGTCGACATAGCATTAGATTTTACAGAATTTGAATCGACATCAGAACTATTCGATAGGAGCGGGAACGGTCCTAGAACACGTTCTGAAATGCTATTGCAGGATCTGTCTAGCTCAACAGCAGCTGAGGGTATTCCTGGGAGTGCAACAAACATAGCTCCAGCTGATACTAATTTAACAGAGATAGACAATGGTCAGGCACAAAATCAAATCTCTAACATTACTAGTAGTCAAACTACAAGGAATTATGAGGTTGACAGGGAAATACAATACCAAAAAAACCCCTCTGGTAATATTACTCGTATTAATGTGGCAGTTGTAATTAATGAAAAAGTTTTTCTTGATGAGAACGAGTTAATCAATGAGGGCGTTCAGGATATTGATACCACAAATTTGCAGATGTTAGTCGCAAGGGCGACTGGTGTTGATGAAACAAGGGGCGATAATGTGATGGTGCTTGTTTCGAAATTTGCAGAAGAAGAGGTGGTTGAAACTCAATGGTATCAGAATGAAATGTATATCGATTATATAAAATTAGTTACTATCTTTATATTCTTTATTATATTTTCGCTGATGGTTTTGAGGCCTGTAGTGTATGGAATGCTTGGAGTTCCTTTGAAAATTAAGACCAAGTCTAAAGGGGATGCTGGAGATTCAAAACAGAAAATGCTTGGCGCAGATTCAGAAGATGAAATTGACACTCTAGACGAAGAAGAGATCCCACTTGAAGATGGAGGCGTGATTGACGGTGGAAGAGTTTTACGTACAGAGAAAGAGATGCTTGAGAGAGCAGAAGAAACAGGCGAAACATTGGCGGATATTAAGGCCAGACTGAAACCACGAAAGACAAATGTTACGGCTGACATGTTTGATACTGCTAATACCTATGATGACAAGGTGGCAATAGTTAGAGTGCTTGTTGAGGAAGATGCCTCACGAGTGGCCAGTCTTCTTAAGAAAATGCTTAATGCCCCAAGAAATTAAGGAATACTGATATGGCCGATATACCAAAAACTCAGGAACAATTAGCTGAGTCAGCAGAAGTAGAAAAAACCATGGAACTTCTTAGTCCATCTGAGAGGGCAGCTGTAATTTTATTACTGCTTGGTGAGGAACAAGCGTCTGAGATAATAACTTTCATGTCACCCAGAGAAGTTCAAAATCTCGGTTCCACGATGGTAAGTGTCTCAGATCTTTCGCAAGAGGCAGTAAATGTAGTTCTCGACGATTTTGTAGAGACTATTAAAAAACAAACAAACATTGGGTTAGGTGCTAGGGATTATGTAACTAACGTTTTTACTAAAGCCTTAGGCGATGATAAAGCGGCCTCTGTCTTAGGAAGAATTATGCCTGGCTCAAGTAGTAAGGGGCTAGATATCTTGCAATGGATGGACGCAAGATCGATTGGTGAAATGGTAATCGATGAACATCCTCAAATCATAGCAATTATACTTTCTGTCTTAGATTATGATATCGCTGCAGATGTGTTGAATTTTATACCAGCAGACATAAGGGCAGAAGTTGTTCATAGGGTTGCAGCTTTAGAAACTGTGCATCCCAATGCGATGAACAAACTAGAAGCAGTAATGCAGAAACAATTTTCTTCCAGCTCTACAGCTAAAGCATCAAGCTTTGGGGGTATCAAGCATGCTGCCAAAATCATGAACTATACAAAAACAGATATGGAAGGTGCTATTTTAACAGGGGTTTCGAGTATAGATGATGAAATGGCAAATCAAATCCAAGATAACATGTTCACCTTTGAAAACTTTGATGGGCTTGATAATCGAAGCGTTCAGACATTAATGAGAAGTGTTGATAGTGACCTACTTATGACGGCATTGAAGGGTGGAGCAGAAACTGTTAAAGAAAAATTCCTTTCGAATATGTCCCAAAGAGCTCGATTAATGTTTCTAGATGAGATGGAAGATAAGGGTCCAATTAGAATAAGTGATGTAGAAGAGGCCCAAAAAGATATTTTGCGGATTGCTCGTGGATTATCAGATGCAGGTGAAATTGTCTTAGCAGGTCGGGGTGATGATTTTGTCTGATATGACTCAACATGACGAAATGTCTGGGCTTAGAAAAATCCAAGAGGGTGATTTTGTTGCTGGATTGAATTTTAAATCAGAAAAGACAAAAGGCCACTTTAAGGCGTGGTCGCCCCCTAATGTTGAGCCTGTTTCTAACTTGCACTATGAGGGAGAACAGGAAGACGAAGAAATTAATAAAAATGATCTATTTGAAGCTGAGGAGGATTTAGCTGCAACGATATTGCTTGATGAAAATATTGTAGATGAGGCAATGGAGATTTCATCAGATTTAAAAAGAGATATTGATATAAAAACAAGCCAAATAGATGATGATAAAAAAGAAAAAGATCTGCATCAAGGCAAAATATATTCAGAAGAGGAATATATAAAATATGGTGAAGAACAATATTTACAAGGATATAACGAGTGCAAAAATAACGAAGAAGATGAGTTTAATCAAAAGATTGAAATCCTAGACAATATCATTAGTAAAATCCAAGAAAATAATGCCGATGTTGAAAGTTTCTATGAGCCAATGAAAAGTTTAATCATTAAAGCTATAGAGTCAATTATGCATATCGAGTTAAAGGAAAGTAAAAGGTCAATCGAAAAAATTATTAGCACTATTTTAAAAGAATATGATGATTATCAATTAGAAAAAATAAATTTATATTTAAATCCTGAAGAAGAAATATTTATTAAAAGACACATTAAAAATGAAAAGCTTAATGTAATTCCAGATCATCGTCTTGAAAAGGGTAGTGTAAAAATTACGCTTGGCGATAAGAACATCGAAAGTATGAAAAATAATAGAATAGATCAGATAGTGCAAAATATATTAGCACCTAAAAAGAATTTATGAACACCCTTAATTATCAAAATATCTTTGCTGAAGAACTGTTAGATATAACAGATTACCTGTCTTGCTCGGTACCAATAATTGTAGGAAAGGTTGTCAGAGTTGTAGGGCTTACAATTGAAGTAATAGGGTTGTCAGTTGAAATAGGAGCTCAATGCCAGATACATGTAAAAAATGGTAAAGATAAATATATAGATGCCGAGGTAGTTGGTTTTAATGAGTCAAAAACCTATTTAATGTCTTTGCAGACAATAGATGGGATAAAACCAGGAAGTTTAGTTAGGATTTTAAAGAATGATTCCGACTGTCAAGTAGGAGAAGAGCTAATTGGTAGAGTGATCGATGGGCAAGGGAATCCGATCGACAATAAGGGCCCTATAAATTTCGATCATACAGTGGCTTTAGATGGGCAGGCTATAAATCCATTGGAGCGAGGTAAGGTAAAAGATATTTTAGATACCGGAGTAAAAGCTATTAACTCAGCATTAACCTTTGGTGAAGGCCAGAGGGTTGGCCTAATTGCAGGGTCTGGTGTAGGTAAAAGCGTACTTCTAGGTATGTTGGCTAGAAATACCAATGCCGATGTGGTCATAATTGGGTTAATTGGAGAAAGGGGTAGAGAGGTACAGGAATTTATACAGAATACTCTTGGAGAAGATGGTTTAAAGAAATCAATCGTAGTAGCGGCACCAATAGACGTATCGTCGGTAATGCGAATTAAAGCTGCAAAATATAGTCATGCAATAGCTGAGTATTTTGCTGGTCGTGGTAAAAAAGTTTTACTTCTTTTTGACAGTCTTACTCGTGTAGCGCATGCGCAAAGGGAAATAGGATTAGCTACTGGGGAGCCGCCCACAACTAAGGGTTATACCCCATCAGTATTTGGTTTAATACCAAAGCTAATAGAAAGAGCCGGAATGGGTAAAAACAATCATGGTTCAATTTCGGCTTTCTATACAGTATTAGCTGAAAGTGATGATAAAAATGATCCTATAGTTGACCTATCAAGGGCAACGCTTGATGGGCAGATAATGCTTTCAAGATCTTTAGCGGACTCGGCTCACTATCCTGCGATTGATTTAGAGGGTTCAATATCTCGACTAGCTTCGACATTATTAAATGCAAAGCAGTTTACATATTCCCAAAAACTTAGAAAATATTGGACATTATATAAGCAAAAAGAAGACTTGATTCAGGTTGGTGCCTACGCAGCGGGGGCTGATAAAGAAATTGATATGGCGATAAAAATAAAATCACAAATTGATAAATTCTTAGTTCAGGATAGTCATGAAAAAGTATTATTTGATGACTCCATGGAAAATCTTATTAATATAATGGATTCAAATGTCTAATTTAAAAATTTGGCAGACACTTGCACAAAAAGAGACATCAATAATTGAATCTTTAAAATTAGCGAGAGATAGTTATGATTCTGAAATTAAAAATTTAAATTCTAGAATTGAAAATATAGACAAGATTATAAAAGAATATATTTACGGTATTAAAAATATTGATGTAGAACCTAGCTTTCTACTATATAAAAATAGAGTAGATATGATAAACAAACTAACTGATGCAAAAAAAAGTCTCAGTAAGGTGCAAAGTAACTATCAAAATAAAATGAATAATATCTCTAAGATAATAGGCAGGCAAAAAATAGAGCTATACAAATTTGAAAAACTCCACGAGAACTCTTTAAAGGTACAATCAGCAGAACAAGAAAAAGGTTTAAATAATGAATTTGAAGAAATTGCTTTAAGAGGATACATGATAGATAAATTCTAACTACTAGATTCATACTTGGAATGAATATTGCTTTGTATTAAGAATTATAAATTTTTTTATGTAAAGCAGAAAACAAAAAATGAAAATAGATGCGACTAATAAATATGATGTTATAGACATTGTATCTAATATATCCTCCCAAGTAACTGATAATAAAGGAAATGATGATAACGAGTCTCTTTTTTCAGAAATTTTAGAAAATACACTCAAGCTAAAGGAAGCACATGGCTTGCCGGAAAAAGTGGCAACAAGTGGCAAATCTTTACCGCTTTCATTGACTTCTGATGACAGGGAATCAGTTACTTTCAATCAAAATATCTTATCTGCTCTGGCTGAAAGCTCGGAAGAAAAGACTAGGGTTGTCCCCATTAGTCCCCCTTCTGCAGATCTATCAACTATTTTCGATAGAGGAGATTCTTCAACTTCTTCAGAAACAAATTTAGATAAAACTGATGAAATTAAGATCCGAACTGATTTTGTTAATGAAGATCATATTCATTTTGGTGAAGACAGTACTGCGCCTGGATACCCCAAATTAGACTTGGGACAAGCGCTCACCAACCTCGATAACAAAGAATTTAAAAAAGATAACTTAGTGAATACCCCTAAAATCATAATAAAAAGTTTAAACGATAAAAGACCAATATTACTTGGATATAATTTTCAAGATTCTTCTATTCATACAGATAATGCAGACCAAACAAATTTAATAGAATCAAATATTGATCAATCAACTAACAAAATAGCTATTAAAAATTCGAATTCTAATGATTCTATAGTTGACAGGATTACTGCAAATACAAATTCAATGAGTAGCAATGATAAAGTTCTACAGGGTAAGATTGTCTCTTATGATAGATTTTATCAAAAATATAATCACAGCAGCCAAGACAGCAATGATAATTCAGGCGCCGTAAATCATGGCAATGAAATTCAAATGTCCAACAGAATAGCGTCTCAAAACGTTGCCCATGGAAATGCGGGCGACCACCCTTTAAACAGTAATGCAGAAAAATATTTAGAAATTTCTAATAAAATATCAAAATCAGAAAAATTTACTAAAAGTGGTTTAAATGCTAATAGCAGAACTCATAAAATAAATGAAGAATTTACAGATGAGATTGAAGTTATTGTAGAAAACAAGAATATTGAAAATAATATAACTTCGAAAACATCAACAAATGTTGCTATGCAAGCTTCTCAACGAGTTGTTCAGGAGTTTGAAAAAAATTCATTTGATGTTAACGACGCACATCAAGCAGGAACTTCCAGTAGTTCGAACGAGCCCCTTTCAAATCTTCATGCTTCAAAATATGTTGATTATTTGGTGCATAAAGACAATGTACTTGACTTGACAAAATTCGTTAGCGAAGGAACCGTATCTGAAGAAGGTAGAGATTTATCTCCACGTAATATATTTGGAAAATTTGTAGAAAATATTTCATCTTCAGTTACAGGGCTGATGCAATCAAGCGCTCAAGGGACATATAAATTTACAACCAACCTACATCCTGAAAATCTTGGTTCTTTGGAAGTTAATATAGAATATTCTGAGGAGCATGGAATCAAGATAAATTTGATAAGTGAAAATGTAACCACAGCTGAAATTTTGAAGGAAAATGCGTCTTCTCTTAAAAATAACATTAGTAATCTCAACTCAATAGAGCTTAATATTTCATTGAATGAAGAGAATTATGGTGGGGAATCACAAAAGCAATTAATGGATCGTGCGGAATCTGACCAATTAAGTAATAAAGAGCAAGATTTAATGCTAAAGGAAGAGGTTGACGAAGCAAATGTAAGAATCGATCCTATAAGTCCTTACAATATTGATAAGCTTGTTTAACACTGTTTAGACTACAAATTATTAGGTGATATCATGGCAGAAGAAATAGTTGGTGCGGAAGAAAATGTACGCTCAAAACGCAAAATTATAATTATTGGCGGTGTGGTTTTTTTAGCAGTACTTTTGTTAATAGGTATTATTTTTAGTGTATTATTTTATACGGGTGTACTGGCAACGAATGAAGATCTTGAAGCTAGATTAGCATCGCTGGAAGGTGGTGGGCAAACTAATAATTCTATTACTAATACAAGCTCTGATGATTCAAGCCTTCCTCAATTGCTAGAGGTTCCTGGATCTACAAGACTCGATACCTTGTATCACCAATTTGGTCAAACTTTTACGGTTAATGTCTTGAACTCTAGGAAGGTAATGCAGCTTGGACTAACTATTAGTACTCATTATGATCAGCAAGTAATTGATAACATAGTTAAACATGAGCTTGCTGTTAGATCCGCAATTCTCGAACATTTATCTTTTATCACTGAGGATGATACCCTCGAGGAAGACTTTAGGCAGCGAGTTGGCGAAGAGCTGGCTGTAGTTATTAATGCAGAGCTAGAGTTTGTAGAGGGATTTGGAGGCGTTGAGAGAGTTCTTTTTACAGAATTCTTAGTACAGTAGCCATTGCTATGACTGATAAATTAAACGAAAAAAACGATAATCTATCTCCTCAGGAAATTGAAGAGCTATCTTCAATATTTGAGAATGGAATGGATTCGATCATAAATCCGTCTGGCAGATCATCTGCTGTTTCACATGATTTAGCAAAAGAAGACAGCTCTTTGGGCTTCAATCAATCTGCTGTAGACCTTGTGAATGAGAGGTTTGCAAGGCAGATTAGGATGGGTTTGATTGAAGTTTTGAGGACAACTCCCAGAATTACTACGAATAAATTACAGATAAAAACATTTGGCGAATGCACTGCTGGTTTGAAAGCTCCACTAGCCATAAGCACGGTACGAATGGATCCTTTAAGGGGAATGAGCCTTGTTATAATTGAGCCAAAAATAATATTTTCTGCACTAGATAGTTTTTTTGGAGGATTTGGTAAGAGTCTAGAAAATTTAGCCGCAACTCGTATTTTTACGCCCACTGAAGATACGATTATTGGGCTTTTGATGAATATTATTTTAGCATCTCTTAAGGAGGCGTGGTCTCCCATAATTCATGTTGATTTTCAAAAAATAGGGCAAGAGGTCAACCCAGCTTTTGCTCAGATTGCAGATGATAATGAACTTATGGTTCAAAGCCGGTTTGATTTTACCTTGGGTGATAATGAAACTGGTTTTATACAAATAATTCAGCCTTTTTCCTTGCTAAAACCAATAAGAGAGCAGCTTAGAAGTAGGATTCAAACGAATGATGATGAAGATGAACAGTCTACTAGGTGGATGAATGACTTGCGTGATGCCTGTGAAGACATTAAATTAGAAACATCAGTTACGGTGGGAGATCTTGAGTTACTTTTTAGCGAACTTTTAAGTCTCAAGAAAAACCAAGTTATTAAGTTTGATTACTATGATCGCGCAAAAATTAGTGTTGGCGGAAAGCTTTTATATTTAGGTGAAGTTGGACAAATAGAAGATAATATTGCAGTAAAACTAATAGGTAATGCGAAGGAATAATATTGGGCGTAAATTATGGCAAAAATTGATGACAAAGAAGATGTTCTGATAAATAGTGGTCAGGTTAATGAAGATGAGGATCTACCTTTTGAACAGATTAATCTAGATAGTGAATTATTACAAAATATACCCATTTCAATATCAGTTGTAGTCGGAAAGACATCTCTTCCAATTAAGGCGCTAGTGAAGTTGACGCAAGGATCCGTAATTGAACTTGATAGGTTAGCAGGAGAGCCATTAGATCTAATGGTCAATAATACGCTAGTAGCTCAGGGTGAAATTGTCCTGGTAAATGAAAAATATGGAATAAGATTAACCCAGATAGTCCCTAAAAGTGCCAGATTGGATTCCATAAAAGCGCAGTAATAACAAAGAATATTCACTAATATCTAGGAATATCTATGGAAATTACAAGTCTAGCAAGAGTTGTTGTCTCATTTCTTATAGTCATATTTTTTCTTCTTTCTTCATTATATTTTATAAAGAAGAAAAGTGGGTTTATGGTCTCAGAAAGCGAGAGGTTAAAAGTTCTAGATAAGATACTAATAGATAATCAAAATAAGATAATACTTATATCAATTGATACAAAAGAGATACTGATTATAATATCCGGTACACAAATAGATCATATCGAGCTTGTATAACCAAAATATGCCTAAAACATGTAGCCTCATAAGATCAATTCAATTTAAAGAACCAATCCTCTTTGCCCTTTCTATTTTAGGGCCACTAATATTTATTATCCTCACTCCCACGTTAGCTTTTGCACAGCAAGGTTTACCTATACTTAATATAACAGATGACCCATCTGGTGTTTCTGAGTATAGCCTCACCCTCCAAGTGCTTGTCTTAATGACAGCTCTGACTTTATTGCCATCGTTATTAATTATGATGACATCGTTTATAAGGATAATAGTTGTAATGTCTTTATTGCGACAGGCATTAGGAACAGCGCAGACACCACCAAATATTGTACTTATAGGTATATCATTATTTTTAACCCTGTTCGTTATGTCACCAATTTTTAATTCTATCTACGAAGATGCGTATACACCTTATGTCAATGAAGAAATTTCTGCTCAAGAAGCTATAAATATCGCAGAGAGCCCCTTAAGAGAATTTATGATCACTCAGACGAGAGAAGATGATTTAATTATATTCTCAGAAATTGGCGAATTCGAGTATTCTGACAATGCAGAAGAAGTGCCTCTCAATATACTCATTCCCTCTTTCATGACATCTGAGCTAAAGACTGCATTCACAATAGGTTTTTTAATATATATCCCATTCGTTATTATTGACTTAATTGTTGCGAGCGTTCTTATGTCAATGGGAATGATGATGCTCTCGCCTATGATGATTTCTATGCCGTTTAAACTTATGTTATTTGTTTTGGCTGACGGGTGGATATTGATAATGCAGTCTTTAACCTCGAGTTTCTCACTTTAATACCTGGAGTTATAGTTTGAATGCAAGTGATGTAATCTCTGTAACACAAGATGCCCTTATGGTAGCTGTTTACGTCGCAGGCCCACTGCTTTTGAGTATTTTAGTCGTAGGTTTAGTGATTGGCTTGATCCAAGCAGCAACATCGATACAGGAAATGACACTAAGCTTCATACCTAAACTTATTGTGCTTGTCGTCCTTGTCTTTTTGATCGGTAATTGGCAAATTTCTGTTTTTGTGGATCATTTTCAGAATTTACTTCAAGATATTCCCTTGTATCTTCAATAATGAATTTTCCAATCGATCAAATCACTGATTTGTTTTATCTTTTCCTTCTGCCTTTTACACGTATTTCATCATTTTTCTTAGTGGCTCCATTTTTCGCTTTGGAGGCGATAAATGTTAGAATTAGAGTTGCGATTTCATTCATTGTCACATTGCTGGCAATTAATCTCATAGATTTTAACCCTGTAAATCTGCCGTTGGATGAGCTTGTAAATCAAATATTTATTCAAATATTTATAGGAACATTTTCTGGCTTTTTGTTTATGATTATTAATGGTGCAATCACAATAGCTGGTCAGGCTATTTCGAATTCTCTTGGTTTGGGCATGGCAAATATGGTGGACCCATCGATTGGAAGCGTTCCACTACTATCTCAATTTCTAATCGTCTTATCTACGCTGATATTTATCACAATGGATGGTCATTTAATTATTATTAGTATTATATTGCAGAGCTTTTCAATAATTGCAGTTGGAACGACTATCGATCTAAACATAGCATATAGCTATTTAATAGAGTGGACACCCTTCTTGTTTTTAGGTGGGCTTGTAATAGCCTTACCAATCCTCATCTCCGTTCTCTTGATTAATATTGGTCTTGGAATGATTACAAGGTCCGCGCCATCTTTAAATATAATTTCCGTTGGTTTTCCTATCATAATTATAATTGGATTTATAATATTATTACTCGCTATACCTAATATAATTGGTAGGGTAATTCAATTCTGGGATAATTCTTTTGAAGTCGTTTTACAATTCATGGAAGATATGAATGAGTGATACAAGTGACAAAACTGAAGAGCCTACAGCACGAAAACTGGAAAAAACTCGAGAAGAAGGCCAGTTTGCAAGATCGCAAGAGCTCTCAGTCGCGATTCTAACCATTGCTGTTGCAATCTTGCTTTTTATTATTGGTGGCACAATCGCCTCAAATCTTTTAGAAATATTTGAAAAATCATTCACATTTGATGAAGGTGTTATAAGAAACCAGCAAGGACTTGCAAAAAAAATATCAGAATTAACTCTTAATTCCTTTCTATTTATTACTCCTATTTTTATAACCACCTTGTTTTTAGCAATTGGTGCTGCTCTCATGGTAGGCGGAATTGGTTTTTCAGTTAAAGGTTTTATGCCTAAATTATCAAAATTAAACCCTATTAGTGGGCTTGGAAGAATTTTTGGGAAAAGATCATTTTCTGAAGTTATTAAAGGGATATTGAAGTTAATATTAATAGCTAGTACTGCAGGATTGTTCATATTTTATTATTCTACAGAGCTGTTTTCATTATCATTAAAAGATGTATATCTTGCGCCACAAGAGGGACTAGAAATTCTTGGTGCAGGGTTCTTGGTTATGTCCCTATCTTTGTTAGTCATAGCTATTATCGATGTCCCCCTTCAGATGTATTTGTTTAAAGAAAAGCTTAAGATGTCTATTCAAGAAATTAAAGATGAGATGAAAGAAACTGAAGGAAATCCTGAGGTTAAACAACGGATAAGGTCAAAACAAAGAGAAATTGCAATGGCTAAAATGCTGGATGAAGTTTCAAAAGCCGATGTGATTATAACAAATCCTATGCATTTTTCTGTTGCGTTGATATACGAATTAGATGGTAATTCCGCTCCAATAGTGGTTGCCAAAGGCGCTGACTTCATGGCCAAGAAAATTAGAGAAATTGGAGGAGATGCTGGAGTACATATTTTTGAGGAACCTCAATTAGCAAGAGCCCTTTTCTTTACAACCAACATTGGAGATCAAATTCCGCAGAAATTGTTTGAGGCCGTAGCCGAAGTTATAGCGTTTGTATTTAGATTAAATGACTTTTCCTCCAAAGGTAAAATGCCAATCAAGCCTACAATTAATGTGCCAGACGATCTTAAATTTGATGAGAATGGAAACATCATATAAGTGAAAAATATGTTTTTAAATACTCTCCTTTTAAGCATGTCATCGATGCTTTATAAGTGCTTTGTAGGTGCTTTATGAATAAAAATAGTTCTGGTATCCAAAAAAAACAACCGAAAAAAAAATCTGCGATTGAGAAAAAAACTTCGGGGGGAACAATGCCCTCAGAAAAAATAATTGCAACAACCAAGAAAGGCGCTGCCTTAGAAAAAAAAGATGCTATAAAAAAGGCTGTTGATAAAAAAGCAGCTAGCCAAAAATTGCCTGCAAAAAAAAGAGTTAGGAAGAAAGCCGCCACAAAAAAAATATTACCAAAAAGTGTAAAAATAAAATCTATACAGAAAGCATCGCTTTCAAATATTGTTGACGGAAAACCTTATTATTTAAAAAATGAGCATGAAGATATAATTTCTAATATTGTAAAAAAATTAGAGGAAAATATATGCTTTATCATGCTTTATTCGGAAGATAAGAATTTATCTTCATATTATAAGGAAGTTATAGTTGATCTGATAAAGAATCAGTTTGAATTGCAAATTCTTATTTTTGACTCTTTAAGTGGCCCGGAGCTGCTAACAATAATAAATCAACAAATAAAAAATTCCACTTTTAAAGATTTGAGCGGCGATTCAAAAAATGAATGCCATAAATATTTGATTATTGACAATGAGGACAACCTAACAAAGCTTGACTGGAGCTTGGTAGAGATTATCAAAAAAGATTTTAAATTTAAAAAAATAGGTGCATTGGCGATTAGGCCAGACAAATTTGATGCAAAAAAAGATGCACCTATCAATCGCTGTTTTGACTTTTATGAATTTGCCTCCTTGGAGGATGAAGATATCGCTAAACATATGCAGTTTGTTCGCAATAGCGAGGAGGGAAGTTATTTTTTAGAAAGCATGAAGAATTTTAATTTATTAAAATACGAAATAACTGATGAGGTGGAATCATTGCCGCCCAGTTTAAAACAAAAGATTATTGACCGCTTTAAGCCCAAAAATTAAAGTACGGTAAAATATAAACTTGACGGCTAACTGATAACAAAAATCATAGATGTACAATCTCATGAAAATAAATATTGGCAAATTTAACTTTAAATAGTATTTATTATTGCCGAATTGATACCAAGTGTTTTTATAATATAACTTTATTTATCCGCAATTAATAATTTCTTGTGGTCTAATGAAGGTGAATAATTTCTTTCTCACCATGCGGTTTGATTATATATGAGATCCTATGTTTAAAAGAAAATAAAATTTTCGTACTGTATTTAATTTCATTTTGATTTGGGGCTAAATTGTCTTCTTGCTTCAAGTTATGTGACAAAACTAAATTGTTTATTTCATATCAATCAATAACGATTTGTACATATTAAGTAAGGATCTCACTACTTTTTCTACTTGGGCTTAGAGTCTAATTCCGATCACTTGTGTTCAAATATTTGTTGCGGTTAAAAACTGGTCTTAATATCAATTTTCCTGATGCAGAAAAGATTTAATAACTAATTTCATAACTAATAGAAATTAGGTGTTAGTATTTTTATCAGACTTTTCGCTTTTAAGGTAGAATTACCAGTTAAGACCGTATTATGGACCTACCTGAGTTGATAAAGATGTTTTATGACCAAATTAAGTTAGCTGGATTCGATGATGAGCTGTTATCTTTAATTCAGAAAGAAGCAAGGCGTCAGGAAGAGCATATTGAACTGATCGCTTCAGAAAACTATACCAGCCCGCGTGTGCTTGAGGCCCAGGGCAGTATTCTTACCAATAAGTATGCCGAAGGTTATCCCGCAAAACGCTATTACGGCGGTTGTGAGTATGTGGACATCGTGGAAACCCTGGCCATTGAGCGGGCAAAGGAATTGTTTGGGGCGGGTTACGCCAATGTTCAGCCTCACTCTGGATCGCAGGCCAATGCAGCGGTATACATGGCCCTGATGGAACCCGGTGATACTTTTATGGGCATGAGTCTCGCCGATGGCGGTCATTTGACCCACGGCGCCTCGGTCAATTTTTCCGGACGAATATACAATGCGGTTCAGTATGGGCTGCAGGCCGAAACCGGCGAAATTGATTATGAGCAGGTCAGGGATCTGGCCCTGCAACACAAACCGAAAGTAATCTGGGCTGGTTTTTCCGCCTATTCCCGTGTTGTTGACTGGCAGCGTATGCGAGATATAGCCGATAGTGTTGGAGCTTATTTTGTCGTGGATATGGCTCACGTATCGGGACTTATCGCAGCCGGTGTTTACCCTAGCCCGGTCAATATTGCGCATGTGACCACATCAACAACCCATAAAACCCTGCGCGGTCCCCGTGGCGGGATTATCCTGGCCCAGGAAGATGAAGAGCTTAACAAACGCCTGAATTTTGCCGTATTCCCGGAAAGCCAGGGTGGCCCGCTTATGCATGTAATTGCCGCCAAGGCAGTATGTTTCAAGGAAGCCATGTCAGAAGAGTTTGTGGAGTACCAGAAGCAAACGCTTAAAAATTCCAGAACTATGGCGTCAGTATTTATGGAGCGCGGTTTCAAAATCGTTTCTGATGGTACCGATGATCATCTGTTTCTTTTGAGCCTGGTCGATAAAGACGTAACAGGCAAGGAAGCAGATGCTGCACTTGGTCGAGCCAACATCACGGTCAACAAGAATGCCGTCCCCAATGACCCAAGGCCGCCATTTGTCACCAGTGGTATCAGGATTGGCAGCCCGGCCGTAACGACGAGAGGCTTCGCAAAAGCAGAGGTGACCCAACTGGTGCACTGGATATGTGATATTCTCGAAGACATCAACAACGACGCTCTGATTGACTCGGTGAAACAGCAAGTGGTTGAGCTCTGTCGCCGCTTTCCTGTCTATGCCGAACTTAGCTAAGAACTGCTTATGCACTGTCCATTCTGCAATGCCATAGATACCAAAGTAATCGACTCGCGTCTGGTGGGAGAGGGAAATCAGGTAAGACGACGGCGTGAGTGTGTCACCTGTGAGGAAAGATTCACCACTTTTGAATCGGCAGAATTGTTAATGCCGCGCCTGATAAAGCAAAATGGTAGCCGTGAACCCTTTAATGAAGACAAACTTCGCTTTGGTTTTCTAAAAGCTTTGGAAAAAAGACCGGTGAGTACTGAGCTGGTAGAGAATTCCATTAACCATATCAAACATGAACTACGCGCAACCGGTGAGCGTGAGGTACCAAGCAAGCTGGTTGGCGAAAAAGTCATGAATGAATTGAAAAAGCTGGATGAAGTTGCCTATGTTCGCTTTGCTTCTGTCTACCGTAGTTTCAAGGACCTGAACGAATTCAGGCAGGAAATTGACCGGATCTCCCAGGAAGGAGAAGCTTCCGGGTCCGACACTGGCGGGAACTGAGTCCCGGGTAAAGCGGCTTGTTTTATAGAAACACAGCCCGCGCAATTGATTACATTTCCCTGATTATGATCGACGCCGATATTACCTATATGCAACGCTGTCTGGAACTCGCCCGAATGGGCAGGTACAGTGCGCGTCCCAATCCTGCTGTGGGCTCGCTTATTGTCAGCAATGAGACTGTAATTGCTGAAGGCTGGCATGAAAAAGCAGGACAGGACCATGCTGAAATCATGGCTCTGAAGAATGCCGGCGCAGATGCCAGGGGTGGTACTGTCTATGTCACCCTTGAGCCCTGTTCTTTTATCGGTAAAACCGGGCCCTGTTGTGATGCCTTAATTGCAGCAGGCATACAACGGCTGGTTTACGGCATGGTTGATCCCAATCCCAGAGTAGCTGGCCAGGGGCTGGAAAAAATCAGGGCCGCCGGAATTACTGTTGACGGCCCGGTGCTGGAACAGGAGTGTTCAGCCCTCAACCCCGGATTTATCAAAAACATGCAGCAGGGACTTCCCTATGTCAGGTGCAAGCTGGCCATGAGTCTCGATGGCCGCACAGCAATGGCTAGCGGCGAAAGTAAGTGGATTACAGGCACCGCGGCAAGAGTAGATGTGCAGCGTTATCGGGCAGTAAGTGGAGCAGTAATAAGCGGCATTGAAACCATCATCGCAGATGATCCGGGTCTGGATGTCAGGAATGAGAGCTTGCGCTGTGAGCAGCCCTTGCGCGTTATAGTCGACTCGCAACTGAGAATTTCACCTGAGGCAAAAACATTACACAGTCCTGGCAAAGTGCTTCTGGCGACAGCAATAAGCAGTGATGATGTCATATCAAAAAAACATGCAGCCATGGCTAATAACAATGTCAGTATTCTGTCCTGTGCTGATGGGAAAGGGCGCGTCGATTTGGAAAAGCTGCTGCGCATTCTGGCCAGTGAATACCAGTGCAATGATTTGCTGATTGAGTCGGGAGCAGAACTGGCCGGGGCCATGCTGTCCGCTGGGCTGATTGATGAAGTACTTACGTATATAGCGCCAAAGCTGCTTGGAAGTGATGCCAGGCCCCTGTTTAGTTTACCGGGCATGATGACCATGTCTGATCAGGTCGAGCTGGAATTCCTTGATGTGGTAATGCTGGGAAAAGATTGTAGAATGCGCTCCCGCGTTATCAATGCCAGGTGAAATCCATAATTGTAATCAGCAAAAGTAAAAACCATGTTTACCGGAATAATAGAAGCTAAAGGAATCATAAAGAGTCTGGAAGAAACCGGTGGCGATCTGCGCGCCACTATTGCTTCGGATGAAATGAATTTCGATGATGTAAAAATAGGTGACAGCATCTGCGTGAGTGGCGTCTGTCTTACCGCCATTCGTCTGCAAGGCAATAGTTTTGTGGTAGATATTTCCAATGAAACCGTCGCGCTGACCTCTTTCTCCAGGATAAGTGAAGGGGATCTGGTTAACCTTGAAAAAGCCATGCAGCCAGCCAGTCGTTTTGGTGGTCACATTGTCAGTGGCCATGTGGATGGCCTGGCAACACTGCTAAAGCGCTATCCGGATGGCCGCAGTGAGCGCCTGGTTTTTTCAGTCCCCACGGAGCTTAAAAAGTATATCGCGGCAAAGGGCTCTGTGTGCCTGGAAGGCATCAGTCTGACAGTGAATGAAGTAGAAGGTAATGAGTTTGGTGTAAATATAATTCCACACACCGCGGAAAAAACAACACTGGGAATTTTGCAGGCAGGCAATAAAGTAAATCTGGAAGTGGATATTTTCAGTCGCTATCTGGAAAGCCTGATTAAAGGCATGGCGGAAGAGAATTCAACGGGCCTTACCCTGGACAAGCTGGTCAGCAGCGGCTTTGCCAATCAATCAAGTGATGAAAATTAAGCCTGGCCTGTGTAATGAAACTTAACTCCATAGAAGAACTTATCGATGATTTCCGCCAGGGAAAAATGGTCGTGCTCATGGATGATGAGGATCGCGAGAATGAGGGCGACCTGATCATAGCGGCGGATAAGGTGCGTCCTGAAGATATCAATTTTATGGCCCGCTATGCGCGCGGTCTTATCTGTCTCACATTGACCCGTGAGCGCTGCCAGCAACTGAAATTGCCATTAATGGTTGAAACCAATTCAACTCCGTTTGGCTGTAACTTTACGATTTCTATTGAAGCGGCCTCAGGGGTCACTACCGGGATCTCTGCTGCCGACAGGGCGCGAACCATTCAGGCAGCAGTGGCCGAGGATGCGCGTCCCCAAGACATTATCCAGCCCGGGCATATCTTTCCGGTGATGGCGAATGATGGCGGTGTTCTGCGACGCGCCGGCCATACCGAGGCCGGTTGTGATCTGGCAAAACTTGCCGGGCTGTCCCCGGCATCGGCAATATGCGAAATCATGAACGAAGACGGCTCAATGGCACGCAAGCCGGATCTGGAAAAATTCGCTCAGGAACATGATTTGAAGATAGGCACCATCATGGACCTGATACATTACCGTATCGCCCATGAGCAAACCATTGAAAGAACCCATCAGTACTCGTTGAAAACTGAACATGGGGATTTTGATGTCTATTGCTACAGGGATCTGATAAAGGAAGGCAGTCCGGTTCACCTGGCGCTGGTAAAAGGCGATATAAAAGCCGATGAGCCTGTTCTTGCCCGGGTTCTGGTTGCCGATAGTGTGCGTGATTTGCTGGGTATTGCCAATCCTCTCAGACCGAGCTGGTCACTGCATCAGGCCATGGCGCGTATCAATGAGGAAGGCAAAGGGGTTGTGGTAGTATTGGCCAGCGAGAAAGGTGGTACTGATGTGTTGGCGCAGCTCGCCAGGATTAATGAAATTTCGGATCAGTCAGTGCCGGTGCCTGTCTCATCAGGTATGTATCTGAATGTAGGCACAGGTTCGCAAATCCTGCGGGATGTCGGTGTTGGCAAGATGCGCTTGCTGAGCTTTCCAACCAAATACGCAATCTCGGGTTTTGATCTTGAAGTGGTTGAATATATACCCTGTGAAAATGAAAACGGACCTACTTAAACGAAAAGTACATAGCCAATAACATGACAAAAGTAAAAACATTGGAAGGCGATTTTGCCGGAGCGGTCGCAAATTATGCGATTGTAGTTTCGCGTTTTAACAGTTACATCGTCGATAGTCTGCAGGAAGGGGCCATTGATGCCTTGCAGCGAAATGGGGTCAAGGATGCCAATATCACTGTTTTCAAGGTGCCCGGTGCTCTGGAAATCCCGTTAGCTGTTCAGAAAGCTGGCCAGGCGGGAGACTTCGATGCGGTAATTGCCCTAGGCACAGTCATTCGTGGCAGTACCTATCATTTTGAGATCGTCGCCAATGAAAGTGCGCGCAGTCTTTCTGAATTGGCACTGAGTCTGGGGATTCCTGTAATCAACGGCATCCTGACTGTCGAAAACATTGAGCAGGCTATTGAGCGTGCTGGCACCAAGGCGGGTAATAAAGGGGCAGATGCGGCAATGGCCGCCATGGAAATGGTTAGTCTGGTTCGAAAACTGGATAGCTGAGTATCAATTAATCGGGTATTCATTAATGCTTTTAACAATAAAAATTCTGATGCTTGGCCACACGAAGCAGCCCTTAAAATAATTTTTCCCAGGCGGTAAATACAATGTCACTGTCTACTGACAACCCCGAAAAGCCCAAAATTTCCCACAGGAAAAAAGCCCGTAGTATTCTGGTGCAGGCACTTTATCAGTGGCAGGTTTCAGATTATCCAGTGAATGCCATCGAGGCACAGTACCGGGCTGATAATGTTGGCAAGATAGACTGGGATTATTTTCATGAGCTGTTTACCGGCATTGCCTCATCCGTCGAAGAACTGGACAAGTCCTTTACCCCCTTTCTTGATCGTGAGATAAAACAGTTGAATCCTGTTGAACTGGCGATCCTGAGGTTGGGCGCATTTGAGCTGTCAAAGCGCATTGATATTCCTTACCGGGTTGTAATCAACGAAGCCATTGAGCTGGCCAAAAAATATGGCGCAACTGAAAGTCATAAATATATTAATGGTGTCCTTGATAAACTGGCGCGTGAAAGTCGTCAGGTTGAAATAAAAGCTGGCGCTTGATAAGCCAGCAAATCAGAAGCCCGGCCATTCTTTCTATGCTATCCGAGTTCGACATCATCCGTACCTGCTTTGAACAGGAAGGTCTGGCTGCCATTCCCGGGGACTCGGTCATTCAAGGTATTGGCGACGATTGTGCGCTGATTAAAGTGCCGGCCAACAAGATGCTGGCTTTTTCCATGGACACCCTGGTTGAAGATATCCATTTCCCTGCGACGGCAGCACCTGGGCTTGTTGCCAGCCGTGCTCTGGCTGTCAATCTGAGTGATCTCGCCGCCACTGGCGCCAAACCACTGGTATTTACACTGGGATTAACGATTCCTGAAGCTAATCAGCCCTGGCTCGAAGCTTTTGCCGCGGGACTGAAGGCAATGGCAAAAGAATTTAACTGTTATCTGATTGGTGGCGACATGAGCCGTGGAGCCTTAACCATTACCATACAGGTGCAGGGTCTGGTGGATGATGGTCAGGCAATATTGCGCTCTGGCGCTTGTCCCGGTGACAGGATCTATATTACAGAATCGCTGGGTTGTGCAGCGCTGGCCCTGTTAATGTTTGAAGGCAAACTGAATGATGTTTTGCCCGAAGAGCATGAAATAATTAATCTTGCTTTCTACAGGCCGCAGCCAAGAATCGATGCCGCCCTGACTGTGGCCGGGCTTGTCAGTGCCGGCATAGATATCAGTGACGGCTTGCTGGCGGATCTTGGCCATATTTGTGAGCAAAGCAAGTGCTCGGCTACACTCAATTTAACGCAAATCCCGCTGCACCCATTAGTGGAAAAACATCTCGGTCGCGCAGCGGGGCTGAGCAAAGCCCTGAGCGCCGGAGACGATTACGAATTGATACTGACGGTGTCAGCGGCGCAGGAGTCGTTATTCCTTGACGCGGTCAGTGTGTTGCCTGAGAAGTTCACCTGTATCGGCGAAATCACAGAGCACAATGAGGCACATAAGGTGAGCTGTATTGATGAAAATGGCAGCATGGTGAGCTCCACCCGGGCAGATGCTGGTGGCTATATGCATTTTCAGGGAGATGACTGATATGAGCGATTCCGTTCAGGATGAAGCTGAGGTTAAAGGTGAAGTCAGCTTGACTAATCCGGTGCATTTACTGGCTTTTGGTTTTGGCTCAGGCCTGTCACCGCGGGCGCCCGGAACCATGGGCACCATAGTTGCTGTTCCGCTTTATCTGCTGATGGCGGCATTCCTTTCCCCATATGTTTATCTGGGGCTGATTATCGTCAGCTTTGTTATCGGCATCTACTTGTGTGGGCGTACCGCAAAAGACCTGGGGGTGCATGATCATGGCGGTATCGTCTGGGATGAATTTGTCGGTTACTGGATTACCATGTTCATGGTCCCGCTGAGCTGGTACGGGGTGTTGGCAGGCTTCATACTTTTTCGCCTGTTCGATATCCTCAAACCTTTTCCAATCGGCTGGCTCGACAGTAAAGTGAAGGGAGG
>Ga0102963_1000243_pt1 | contig 23278 bp, 12 predicted proteins | sample SalPon2_C_H2O_MG_2_FD_84522 | JGI IMG/M metagenome (GOLD analysis project Ga0102963, IMG submission 84522) | Salt pond water microbial communities from South San Francisco under conditions of wetland restoration - Salt Pond MetaG SF2_C_H2O_MG | ecosystem: Environmental > Aquatic > Non-marine... | reverse complement strand
TATTCCCTAACACGTGGACACCTATTCCGCCATACGATCCTAACTTCAAACAAGAAGCTGATGTTGTACTAAAGAATGATGTAATGTTGCATACATTTTTACCTCATATGCACTTCCGAGGTAAAGCAATGCGAGCAACAGCATACTATCCAAACGGTGAAGTAGAAGAACTTATCGACATTCCACGTTATGAATATGCTTGGCAACTTTCTTATACTTGGCGTGAACCTAAGTTTTTACCACAAGGTACAAGATTACACGTAGAAGGTTGGTTTGATAATTCAGCTAACAATCCTATGAATCCTGACCCAAGCAGAGAAGTACCGTGGGGACAGATGTCAGAGGACGAAATGTTCTTCGGAGCATTTACTTGGAAGAACCTATAATTTACTTATAGGCGTAGAGCTACTAGCAGTCATATTCCATTTCTGTTTTTGCTCTACGCCTTTCTTTTGAGCAAATTTCTTACTATCACAGTTCTTACATACGTGAAAGTAGGAATTGCTCAACCGTTTAGGATCCATTGAACCTCTAGCACGTTCAAACTCTGCATCACAACTGTCACATCGAAATACACAATAAGTTACTTCACGTGTGTAAGTGTGTTCTTTACCTGTTTTGCTACTACGAACGTGCCGTGTTTGCTTTTTATATTCATTCAAATACATAACTATATTTACATTAAGATTATAAAATTAAATAATAAATACTATCATAGAAGGACAAAATATGAGTATCTGTACACTAACTGACGCTGCAAAAGCACAAATTGACACACTATGTCAAGAAAATGAGTGCTATGCAATTACATTGAATATTAAAGGCGGAGGTTGTGCAGGATTTGAGTATGAATGGGGGATGATGCAGTCTCCTGAAGAATTAGAAAAAGGTGACGAAGTTATAAAAACAGATAACAATTGTACCTTTGTAATAGGCAAACACTCATTAATGTTTTTAATTGGTACAGAAATAAATTACAAAAAAGATCTTATGGGATCTATGTTCGAAGTAAACAATCCTAATGCACAATCAGCTTGTGGATGCGGTGTTAGTGTTAACTTTGATATGGACAAATTAGCAAGTCCAGCAATATAAACGGAGCATTTTTAAATGGCAAAGCAACAAATTGATATCGGCATCGAAGGTAATGACGGCACAGGCGATAGCATTCGCGAGTCGTTTCGTAAAGTAAACGAAAACTTCCAAGAACTTTATGCTGTATTTGGTATAGGTGGACAAATATCGTTTACAGACCTAAGTGATACCCCTAACAATTATGAAGGGAATGAAAACAAAATTCCTGTTGTACGTTCAGATGGTAGTGGACTAAACCTTTTAGAACTTGCTTCTGATAATAGCTTGGACGGATCACCTGATACTATTGGGTTTGATTTTTCAATAGACGGTAAAGTAATATTAAGACAACTTGTATCTAAAGTATCTAACGACCCTGCTCCGACATTAGGTGGTCCTTTAGATGGTGCTACACAAGCAATAGCAGGTATTACTGTTAACCAAGATGCTGTTGACACATTTAACGCTGTGCATAGAGGTCCAGATAACCAAATTTCAATAGACGATCTTGTTATTAACAAATCATATGCTGATAGAAATTATCAGTCTAAAGATGTTGCAGGTGGCGGCCTGCGTCTAGGTGATGAACCTGCAAGTTCTTCAATTTATACACTGACAGCAACTGGTCTCTCAATTGGTAATTTAACTATACCAGGCCACGGACTAACTGAAGCATACAACGGATCAGGATTTGTTTTTGCTTCTTCTGGTACTGATCCGTTTGGAGTAACTACCGGAACAACTTATTATATTAAAGTTATTAATCAAGATGCTATTGGATTATACGAAACAGAATCTGATGCAATTAATGCAACAGGACGCATTCCACTTGCAGGAGGCTCGGGATCGTTCTCTATTACAGATGCTGCATACGATCCAGAACTAGAAGGAAACTGGTTAAGTAATATTGCATTACCACGTAAGTCAATTGTAAGACGTCAAGGCGATTCAATGACTGGTGCTCTTAATCTGTTTGATCATCCTGGCGAACTTGTCGGGACTGGCTTACCAAACGGACCAGACGATCTTCAAGCAGCAACAAAACTATATGTAGACAACGCTGCTTCATTTACAAATATTAACCTGTATGTAAGTACATCAGGCGATGATAGAATGATTGGCGTTCCGAAAGGGAAAGAAGGCCGTGCACCAGCATATTCATTTAGAACTGTAAATGCTGCCGCCCGTAAAGCAGAAGAAATAATGATTGCTGCTCCTGCAGAACCAGGTCCTTATATGCAAACTATGACATTTGGAACAGGTGCAGGGAACAGTTCTATTGTAACAGCCGGAGTTGCTTCGCCACCTTCTGGAAGAAACAACGCAAGAAGTTTGATTGTTCGCAACAAAGAATGGGTTGCTAAAGAAGTTACAGCATATATCAATGCAACTTTCCCCGACTTTGCAGGTACATATAGCGAAGAAATATGTCAACGAGATGTAGAATATATTCTTGATAGTGTGAGCTTAGATGCACTACTAGGGGATAACGCAAACTATCTATCACGTTGGTCAGGTATACGTTATTATTCAAACGTTAGCGCACAAAAAGCAATTGGATCTCAATTAGTTGAAACTGTAGCAGGCATTGAATATGCAAAAGAACTAGTTACAAATTATGTGTTGACTAATACTGCACCACCTGTTGCATACCAAAATAGAGTGGCTCAGTACATCGAGCCTGCTATTGTTCCAGATAGCCTTGCAGACAATGTTATCGAATCAAAATTTAATATTATCTTAAACATTATTAATGGTCCAACAGCAGGTGTCCTTGATGCTCCTAGTATCGTTGACGGTGTAACAACATATAAACTAAATGTTGGAAACGGAAACTTAGGATTTATCGATCAGGCTGATCCAGAAAATACAGATATCATTCCAGGTAAAGTTGTACGTGGTAAAAACTCAGGTGCAGTTGGACGTATTATTGATTATAGATACGAAGCAGGACCGAGAGTAGTAAGCGTAGCCGAAACAGATGAAATTGAAATTCAGCTACTTGAACCAATTGAGTTTGAAGAAGGTGAAGAAATTGAATACGGAAACTATGTAAGAAATACTCAAATTTCAATTAGAATTGAAAGTGGTATTTACGAAGAAGATTATCCAATCCGTGTTCCGGCTAACGTGTCAGTCAAGGGTGACGAATTCCGCCGTGTAATTATACGTCCAAAAGATCGTGTATCACAATCACGTTGGGCAAATACATTCTTCTACCGTGACGCAGAATTTGACGGACTTGTACTAGGCCCAAGCTCAATTAGCGATATTAATTTTACATCTCAAATAGATGCACTAAGAAGTACAGGAACTACAACTGTATATTCTGTAGATCAATGGTCTACAGATAAACTAGGTAAAGAAGCAACATTTGATATTACTATTGATGCAGACGGTGCTGTCTCTAATGTTGTTATTACAAACGCAGGTAAAGATTTTCAAGCAGGTGAAAGAATTATTATTAGTGATGAATTCTTAGGAAACAACGGAGCAGCAGATATTCTTATTATTGTAGACTCAGTTCCTAATGGTATTAAGTATGTTAACCCATTAACAGATGCAGTTGACGGTTACTTTGGTTATCATTACTTAACTAAACCTGATAGACTAAAAAATACAGGTGCAGGTTACGAAAACGTCGGTAAATGGGAAACAAATGCACTTACACTTATTGACAATAAAGAATTTATTGCAGAGCAAGTTGTTAACTATGTAGAAACTACATATCCTGCACTTATCGGTTCAGCTGGATATTCGAGAACTAAGTGTGAGCGCGATGCACGTTTGATCGTTGATGCACTTATTAAAGACTTCCGTAATGGCGGCAATGAGTTTTCACTAGAAGCACAAGGCCAATACTACGCAGGAGCAGTCGAAGCAGGAACTGAAACAGAAACAGTTGCAGGTATAGAACACATTTATACTGTTGCAGCAAAACTAATAAAAGGCGAATCACCAACAACACTCTATGGCCCCCAAGGCGCACCAGCAAGTCCAGGTGTTAACACTGAATATTCGCAAGATTTATTTAACGGTTCAGGAGAACCAAGTTTTTGGCAACCAGGAAAAGTTTATAGACTAGGTAATGTTGTTAAATTTACAGCAGCAGGCGTAGACCGTTACTACACTCCTACTAAAGAACACACTTCAGGCGGTGTTTTTGGCGCAAATGAAATTACAGCATATTGGAGAGAGATTGACGGTCCTACTACAGTACTAAGAAACTTAATTAATACTGTACAGTTTGCATTTAACTCAGAATATAATCCACCATTACGCAACGATGAAATGGATGTGTTCTTAATGAACGATGCTACTATCTTACGTAATATGACTGTACAAGGACACGGTGGCTTTATGCTTGTACTTGACCCAGAAGGACAAGTATTAACTAAATCACCATATGTACAAACAGGTTCAAGTTTCTCTGGGTCAGTGAACAGACAAGACTTTAGAGGTGGATTGTTTGTTGATGCATTCGTAGGTAACTCGGCAGTACAAGTTATAGAAAAAGTAGATGGCAGTAACTTTAGACTTGCAATTAAGAGTCTTGGAAGCCAACAAGAACCACAAGGTTTGTTTGTAAGACGTCCTCAAGTACCTTGTGCATTTTATGTAGATGGCAGACGTTTCCAAGTTAACGCTGTAACAAATTATGATCCGGCTGCTGGCACAGCAGAAATTATACTTGATCCTAGCTCAAACGATGGTATAGGATTTACAGGTGTTACTTCGCAACTTTCTACAGGTATTGACCTTGACAGCGTAGGCGATTTTGAATTTAACGAAGATAAGTGTGCTAGAGACACAGGATACATTTTAGATGGTGCTCGTTACGATACTGCATTAGGAACAAACTATAACAGTGTATATAATGGTCTTGCGTATCAAAGAGCAACCGGATCTTATGTACAAGGAAACCAACAGTCACAAACAACACAGGCTATACAATTTGCTAAAGGCGAAGTTTTATCTTTAGCTGAAGTAGATGATTATGTAACAGCAGAAACTCGTGTTACTACAGCCTTTGACGAAGTTGTTGACATTATCGTTAATGGTGTACAGAGCGTAAGTGAGCCAGGCGACGGTGTTGCAGATGCACTAGTTTTTCCAAATCCAGATGTATTGCCAACAACAGATGCAGATGATGCTGCAACTCAATTACAGGCTAACAGAGCATTTATTGCAGCAGAAGTTGTTGCATATGTAAATGCAAATACGCCGCCAACGGGATACGACCAAGTTAAATGTGCTAGAGATGTAAGGTACATTGTTGATGCACTTACATATGATGTTTTATACGGTGGTAATAGTGCAACAATAACTAATGCTCGTGCTTATTATGACGGTGCAGTAGCACAATTACCAGTAGATCAAAGAACAGCAACAGCTGACGCATATGTACATTTAGCATCTGTAGTTTCTAATATTATTCAAGGTGTCGCAGTTACACCTACAACAGGAAACGTTGAAGTGCAGAGTCAAGTTGCTCCATTTGCAACTGCTACTGAATCAACACTACTTACTGATAGAATCGGATTAATTGAAGATGTAGTTAGAAACGGCAATCTAAATATTTTGCCAGACAATCCAACATACCCAGACTACGAAGCGTTAATTGCTGATATTAATCTACACGCAGCAGCAAATGATATTGCTGCAAATAGAACTTTAATTATTCACAGAACTGTACAAAGTGTAAATTCTCCGATTCCAATTACATTACAAACAGCTGGTAACCGTTCTATGCTTGGTAACGACTTTACACAGATTAACGACTTAGGATACGGTCTAGTTGCTGTGAACGGTGCGCTATCAGAAATGGTTAGTATGTTTACATACTATTGTTATGTTTCTTACTATTCAAAGAACGGTGCTGAGATTAGATCGCTGACAGGTTCAAGTTGTTATGGTGAATTTGGCCTAGTTGCTGAAGGTGCAGATCCGAACGAAATTCCAGACGGGATTGAATTGTACCAAGATATGGTGCAACCAGCTAAAGCATTTACAAATGATGTAATACTTACAGTAACAAATCCAATCGTTGCTGTAGCTGGAGATGTATTTACACAGGCAGTTACACTAGCAGAAGGCACTGTAGCAGTTGACACAAGTGTAAACGGTTCAAAAACAGTATACCTAACAAACGTAGATGGAGCATTTGATACTACAAACCAGATTACAAATGGAACAGGACCGGTTAATTACGGGGTCGACGGTGTTCCGATTAGAGTTGACAGCACTGGTTTTAGAAACGAAGCAGAAAGTCTAAACTTATTTGTTTATGATATGAAAGATGCTCCGTCAAACAGATCAGAATTTGACATTTATCATCCTGCTCGTCCTGCGTTTGCACGTTATGAAGTAGCAAACGTAGAAGTAGTACAGCATATTGTAGGATCATATCTAAACGTTGGTGACGAAATAACAAGTGAAATAAACGCTAACTTTGTAGGTGGAGTTGATGCAACAGGACTAGAAGCAGGCGCAAACTTTACAATTACTAAAACTATTAATGATGGATATGGCGTAATACTTCAAAATCCTGGAACAGGATATCGAGTTGGAGATTCACTAACAATTACAGGTGATCAACTTGGTGGTACGACTCCAACAAACGATGCAACAATTACAATTACTGAAGTTGACAACGGCGATGCTATACCATCAGCAGGTTTAATTACCGGAGTATCAATTACAGGTACTATTGCAGTAGAAGCAACTACTCCGTACTTTACAGGAACAATTTATAAATTGAACTTCTCAACTGGCGATGCACAGTTTAGCCAAAATGGTTTATTAAATCCTGTACCTTATGGAACAATAATACAATACAGACGTAACCAAACACATATTATTGCAGACTTAGCAAGACCAGATGTACTAACAATTCGTCCTTCGACTGCGATAATATTTGACGAAAACCCAAGCTTTGTATACAGAAGTATTAGCTTCTTAACATCAGACAGTTTAGGCAACGAACTGCCTGCTAATACGTCACAAGCTGGATTTGACGAAGGTTACGATTATATTAGAATGCTTATTGATAGTGCAAAGGCACAAGAATCCGTAAACAAAGTTTATGAACCTGGAGGAATAAACAAACTTACTAGCGGAACTACTAAAGGTGGAACAGCAGGAGACACAATATTAGCTGTACAACCAGTACTAGATGACAACGAAGTATTCCGTTTAAACAATAACTTAAGAACACCTCTTACTAATAGACCACTAGGTTGGACTACTGATAGTTTAGCAACATATGCACCGATCATAACTTGGCAAGGTAAGAAGCACTATGTTTATAATGCAAGAGGTGTGAAATCAACTGCCGTTACAACAAATATTACTGGAGCAACTCAAGCTAATCCAGTAGTTGTTACTTTTGACACAGACATTAATTTAGAAAACGGTCAACTTATTACAATTACCGGTGTTGAAGGTATGACACAACTTAATAGCAATAGCTATTATGTAAACAACACTACAGGAACTACTGCTGAACTTTACAGTGATAGTGGTTTAACAACAACAGTTGACGGCACTACATTTGGACCATATACAACTGCTGGTACTATTACTACTTTGCGAGATACTATTGTTCCAATTGCAGAAGATAACCAATATCAAATTGTAGAACTAACAGACATAGATACTATTAACCAAACAAACGCAACCGGTATACACAGTCCAGTTGTACTAGGATCAGAGCTAATTACTCTACGTGCAGGTCTAAAAGCAGGTGCAAAAGGTGATGTTACAGTTAACATTTCAACCTGTCGTGCTACAGGACACGACTTCTTAGACATTGGTACTGGCGGATTTAACGATTCAAACTATCCAAACGTTATCTTTGGTGAGCCAGGTGAAAAGGACGAATCCAAAGAAACTGTTGAACGTGGTAAAGGTCGTGTGTTCTTTGTAAGTACAGACCAAAATGGTATTTTCCGTGTAGGTAAATTCTTCAGCGTTGACCAAGGTACTGGTACAGTTACATTTAGTGCAAGTATTGCGCTTTCGGACGTGGATGGTCTAGGATTTAAACGTGGTGTTGTTGTTACTGAATTCTCAACAGACACAGCAATGACAGATAACGCTTCGGACTCAGTGCCAACAGAAGGTGCTGTTCGTGGATATGTTAACAGACGTTTAGGTTATGATGTAAATGGTAATCCAGTTGCTAACAAATTAGGCCCAGGTGTGCTTGCTCCAAACGGTGCTGTTCCAATGACAGACGATTTGAATGCAGCAGGCAATACAATTACAAACCTAAAAGCACCTAACTCAGATTCAGATGCTGCAACTAAAGCATATGTTGATGCAGGAGGCGGCGAAAGCGACGAAATTAAAGATCTACGTTCAGTAGAGTATAATGATTACGACGAAGGTCAGTTGCTAGTAGGTACTGGTTATAAAAAACTTATCATTGATGCTGGAACAATAGTAAGTGGACCGTTTGAAGTTGGCCAAACTATCAGTGGTACTATAACAGGCGCAACAGGTACTATTGTTGATGTTAAGAACGGACTAGTTGGTCTTGAAGGTAATATTGTAGAAATCATATACGACCCTGTACTAGGCGAGTTCAGTGACGGCAAGCCAGTAGCAACATCACCTGATCCTGATGTAATTACAGTTATTGGTGGTCCAGAAGGTTTAGTTGTAGACGGTCCAGTTGACGAATGGGCAAATGGTGTATATTCAACAACAAGCGACATTCAAGTATCAACTAATAGAGTAACTACAGTAGTAGGTAATGAAGTTACTGATCGCTATACAGAAATAGATGTTCAAATTAAACCAAACACTATTGTTAATGCTGATATTGCAGCAAACGCAGGCATTTCTCAAAGTAAATTAAACCTAAATGCAGCAACTACTAGAGCAAATCCTGTAAACATTAACCAAAGTAATTTAGGTGTAGCAAGTTTTGATAGCGGTATCTTTACTTCAATTAATGGTTGGTTAACTATTGAAAACGGAGATCTTCCATTAAGAGCTATACAAAGAATACAAGACGGAACTGTACTAGGTAACTATAGTGGAGATAGTTCAGATAACGATATAGATGAAATTCCATTTAGCACAGTGATATCAGAAGGCGGCGGCCTAACAGACGATGACTTTGTTGATGCAGTTTTACCTACAGATGATCCTGGTCAAGCACTTATTAAAACAGGCGAAGGAACATACGGTATTTCAAATGTTAGTATTACAGGTGAAACTAACTCAATTGTAAAAACAGATCAAAACGGTAGTATACAGGTTAACTCCTTGATACTTGGAGGTGATCCGAGTTACGAAGTATTAAGTCTAAACTCTCTAGAGCTTGTATTTAAAACGCCGGCTCAAGGTGAAATATTGAGATCAGTTGGTCAAACTGGCACAACATCATTTGGACCGGATGTAGAAATACCAGGATGTGTTGACATTGGTTCAGCTGGTGTAACTGAAAGTACTCTAAAAAATATTTCAAACTTAAACGGAGAGTCGGCACTTGCTGTAGATTGGATCTACAGTAGCTTTATTGAGGCACCGGGCGAAAAGGGTTCGGCTTCAACTGGTATTGCAATCGGCGGAAACACAGGTAAGACTACAGCCGGCGAAGTAGGTATTGTTACAGCAGATAGTGCAACAAGTTCAAGTGTTACACCGTTTATCTTTAGTTCATCGGGCGTAATAGCTGATACAGACAATGCTTACGATATCGGTAGTACAACTGTAAAATATGCTAATGTATATGCAACGTTCTTCCGTGGTACTGCAACCGAAGCTTACTACGCTGACTTGGCAGAAAACTATTTGGCCGATGCTGATTATGAACCAGGTACTGTATTAGTGTTTGGCGGCGGTCAAGAAGTAACTGTATGTACTGCTAAAGGACAAAGAAGTGCAGCAGGAGTTGTATCTACTAATCCAGCACACTTAATGAACTCACACGCACAAGGTGACAATATTGTAGCACTAGCATTGCAAGGACGAGTTCCTTGTAAAGTTATTGGAAAAGTTAACAAAGGTGATATACTTGTAACTAGTGCTGTACCAGGATATGCTATTGTAGATAATGATCCTAAAGTTGGTACTATTATTGGTAAGGCACTTGAAGACAAAACTGATGGTGACCGTGGAATTATAGAAGTTGTAGTAGGAAAGCACTAATGTCTGAACAAGAACGAAAACAAACAAAAAATATCAATAACTTGATCAAACAAGGTGCTCCTACAAGTGAAGATACAAAGAATCAACAGCCTAGACAAGCAGTAGCAACATCAGGGAAGTTAAGAATTAAAGTGGGGAACCCGAAATAATGGCAAAGCAAATAATTGATATAGGTACTAGTGCTAATAAAGGCGACGGAGATCCGTTACGCACAGCATTTAGAAAAATAAACGAAAACTTTAATGAGCTTTATACTGCTAACGGAAATGTGTCCGGTGCGGTTGCAGATGTTTTACCGAGTACAGATTCTACTTATGATTTAGGAAGTGCTGCTAAACAATGGGCAGACTTGCACGTTGCAGACTTTATCTACTTAAACGGTGCTAGAATTGAAATTACAGCAGGAGGTGCATTACTTGTAAACGGTGGAGCACCTACAGAAGTACAAGATGTACAAGGCAGTGTGTTCGGCGACGATTCGACTACACTAGTAGATGGTGTTAATAATGTAATCAACCTAGACGGGACAATCAGTGGTGACGTTGTTCCAGATGCAAACGAAGCATATGATTTAGGTAGTGCTACAAACAGATTCCGTGACATATATCTAAGTGGTAGCACTATTGATTTAGGCGGTACTACACTAAGCGTAGTAGGCGGTGTACTACAGATTGGCGGCACAGATATTAATGATGTAGTAACTGCCGCAGGAATTAACTCTTTAACTGCTGGTAGCAATATACCAACACTTGAGACTGCTTATGATGATGCAAGAGCTGTATTAGATGCACTACTAGACGCAGGCGATTATGGAGCACAGTTAGCACCACCATCAGATTACACATACTATGGAATTGCTGTACAGCAAAAGGCTCTAAATCCTTTAATACCAGACGAAGTAGTAGATGAAGCACTTAATGTATTAAACGCATACAATGCTTGGCAGAATGAAATTGAAGCAGAAACTGCAACTATCACTGTTGGCGATCGTGAATGGAAATTCAAAGGTGACGGTACTGTAGATGGATTGAATGTAGATGGTGACATTACTGGTAGTGTGTTTGGTGATGATAGCACACTATTAGTAGATGGTGTGAATAGTAAAATAAATCTACAAAACACTGTGCTCAACAATACTATTTCTACTATTAACGACGAAGCATTGTATCTTAACACAGCAACAATACCAGGTGACAGGGGAGGCCGTATAACAACCACAGATAACATTTTCGATATCTACGGTGCAACACTTCCAGATGGCAACGGTGGCGGTGTATGGATCGCCGGCGGCATTGCAGATCCTGGCAAACAAACGGGTGACGTAATTATAAGCGGACGTATTGTAAGTATTTTAGCCGGCGACTACGACGGCACTGGCGGAATTGTGTTCAACGGTCCGGTAATAGGAAGAATGGTTGGAGACATACAGGGTAGTGTATTTGCTGATGACAGCACAACATTAATAGATGGCGTGAACGGTGTTATTCCTAGTGTAGAGCAACTAAAATCTGATATAAAAGCAGCAGCGGCAGCAAGTATAGATTTTACAGACTTCCAAGCTAGGATAGCGGCGCTTTAAGTGATTACGATAAATATATAAAACAATAGGATAGATGAGAATGGCAAATAGATTTCCACTGATACTTGATACTACCGATGGTAATAAAATTAAAGAGTTGCCCGCAGCTGATAACTTAGACTTGCGTGAAAACTCAATTGTCAATGTTCAAAACGTATTTGCTTTAGGAACTATAAATGCCGCAGAAGTAACAGTTAACGGCAATAAGCTAGTTGCTCAAAACTTTAAAGATTTAACAGATACTCCAAACACTTTTATAGGCAGTGAGAACTACTTTGTAAAAGTTAATGAAACAGGTTCTGGAATAGAATTTAGACCACTTGATGATATTGGTACAATTAACGTATCAAATATTGTTAGTACAGGAAACTTATTACCGTCTATTAATGGCATAGGCAACGTAGGTACAAACGCTGCAAAATGGAATGTTGTTACAGCTAATGAATTAGTCGGTGATCTTGTAAGCTATGGCGGCTCTAAAGTATTTGATGCAACAACTGGAAAAGTAAGTTATGCTGCACTACAAGGTGCACCAGGCTTCCTTTCAGAATTTCAAGACGATATAGGATTTTTACGTCAAGCAGATTTAGATTCTAGTATTGCTAACTTATTCGATGAAGGCCGTGCATTTGATTCAGATATTAAAGGTAGCGTATTTGCAGACGATAGTACAGTACTAGTTGATGGTATTAGCGGACGTATACTTGCTCCGGTAGACACTACTACAGTTACAGCAGATGAAATTACAGCAAATACTAGTTTAACATCTCCTGTAGTCAATACAAGTTTTGTTGAAGGCACTAATGGACAAGATTTAAAAATTGAAGCTACAGAAAATTACGATATTAATATTGGCCAAAATAATACAGGTAATGTAAATTTATATAATAGCCAAGCAGATACATTTGGTGCAGGTACAGGTTTAGGTGTTGGCGAAATATATGGCGCAACAGATTTACTTTTAGATGCAGAAAACAGAATTAAAATTGCAAACGGATTACCTTTTAAATTCTCTCTAGTAAGTGCTGCTGATATAGCATTGATAATTCCGCAAAACGGTGACGTTGTTTACAACACAACTACTAACAGATTTCAAATGTACCAAGATGGTGTTTGGAGAGATGTAAACGGTAATGTACAAGCTACAACAGGACAATCGGATTTCAATGATGTTGTAATCGCAGGTGACTTAACAGTTAACGGAACAACAACATCAGTTAATACAACTAATACAAATATTTCTGATAATATTATCACTCTAAACGAAGGTGAAGCAGGAACAGGTGTAACATTAGGTACAAGTGGTATAGAAATTGATAGAGGACTTGCTGCTAATAAATCTTTAGTCTGGAATGACACTGTTGATAAATGGACAATAAACGGTGAAACATTTGTTGCAGGCACAGTTGAAGCAGCATTTATAGGAAATATAACCGGCAACGTAACAGGTGACGTAAAAGCAACAAACGGTACAACAGTATTAGATTCAGGTACTAACGGCACAAATGCAACATTTACTGGTGATGTAACTGGTGATGTAACTGGTGATACTACTGGATATCATACAGGAGATATAACAGGTTCAGTATTTGCTGACGATTCTAGTGTTATGGTAGACGCTGTTGGAAATGCAATGTATGCAAATTCAGCAACATTTACTACTACAACTTCACCAAATATAATTGGAACTAATATTAATCCTGTTACAGGACAATTAATTACAGTAGGTGGTGCAGCAGGTAGCTTTAATTACAATGATAGTACAGGAGCAATACAAGTTGCTTCCACAGGTCCTGTTAGTATTGAAGGCGCAGCAACAGCAGCAGTTAATATAGGTACTGGCACAAGTGGTACAACAACAATTGGTCACGCAGGAAATGTTGTATCAATACCAGGAACATTAGACTTAGGTGGTGCAACAGTAAATAACGCAGCATTTGATCTTACAGGTGATATTGATAACACGACACTTAATGTAGGTACTACGGCAACTACTGTAAATGTAGGTAATGCAACTAGTACAACTAACTTGTTAGGTAATGTTACTTTTGATACAGCATTAATTGTTGCTAATATTACAGCAGACGATAGTATTTCAATTCTTACTGAAGGCAATTCACCTAACGAAGCAATTAGTTTAGGGCCGCAAGGTACAAACACTGCTATTAACTTAACAGCAACTAATTTAAGATTTAATGGTAGGGTTACAACAACTATTAATGCAGACGGTGGTATAGAAGGCGATTTAAAAGGTAGCATATACGCAGATGATTCAAGTTTACTTGTTGATGGTGTAAACGGGAAAATTGTAGGTGATATATCTTCAAATTTAGTAAGAACACCGTCAATAAAGAATTTAACTAGTGGTAGTAATATTGATGTAGAAGCGCAAGGATTTTTAGAACTCTTCGGCGGCGCAGCAAATGCAGGATTAAGTAAAATACAACTAGACACTGCTGGTATTAATTATATGGAGTTACAAACAACTCCTAATACACCAGGCGATGTTGCCGATACAGCAACTATACTAATTAACGGACAAACTAATTCAGGCGATGTTATTATTGGTACAACATCAAGTACACGAAATCAGACTGTAGAAATTTATAATGCTACTGTCACAGGTGATTTAATTGGTACAGTAACTGGATCTCTTAATGGTACTGTTACAGGCGATGTAAATGGCTCCATTTATGCAGACGACTCAACACTAATAGTAGACGGTGTAAATGGTACAATTCCGTGGAGTGTTATTACAGGATTTACCGGTGGTGGCCAAGAAGAATACGATGTGTTTGCTACATCATTAAATGCAGCAAGTAGTGCTAATGTTACTGCTGGTAGTTACTTTAGAAACGAAGCAGACACAAATGATATTGCAGTAAGTGCATCAGTAACAAGTGGCTTTAGCAAAATGAAAGTAATGCTAAGTGCAAACATACATAATCCAATTAATACAAGCACTGAAGCAGTTGTTAGTTTAGAAAGAAGTGTAAACGGTGGTGCTGGAACAACAGTTAAAAGATTTATATTCCCAGCAGGATCTAACTATTATGGCGGGGTAGAATTTATGTTTGTTGATGACCACGGACAAGTTCCTGGAGCATTAATTGAATACAAACTTGTAAATGATATGGCCAATGGTTACAGTAGCGAAGATTTAAGAATGTGGTACGGCATTAGTGGTGACACATTTGGATTAAAAGAAATAGTATAACATAGGAAGCAAAAATGAGCGAAAAAGAATATATTGTAAGTTTAAACAAAGGTGTAGACTACGAAGCATTTAATCAAGAAATGATCGCTACTACTGGGGCTGGTGCAATTCCAAGCAGGAGTGCTACTGTTGCAAATGCCCGCCCTGCTTCTCAGCGCAATACACACTATATGCTTACTGACGAAGAGGCTGAAACACTTAGATCAGATCCAAGAGTGTATGGCGTAACACTACGTCCGGACTTAGATCCTTCACTAGAAATTGGTATTAGAGCAGTACAAAACAGCGACTTTACTAAAACAACTTTAGATAGAGGCGAGTTTGTTAATTGGGGATTGCGCAGAGTTAACGAAGCAACTAACCCATATGACGGGCTTACTGTAACAGGTGGATACAACTATACACTAGATGGTACTGGAGTTGACGTAGTTATTCAAGACAGCGGCATACAAGCAGATCATCCTGAATTTCAGGATGCTAATGGTGTAACTAGAGTGCAACAACTAGACTGGTATAACGGATTTAGTGGTGGTGGCACTATGCCTGCAGGACATTACACAGACTACGACGGTCACGGCACTCACTGTGCAGGTATTACTGCGGGTAAAACATACGGTTGGGCTAAAAATGCAAAAATATATGCAGTCAAAGTAGCTGGATTACAAGGTGTTGATGACCCTAATAGCGGCATACCTATAAGTGATTGTTTCGATGTAATCAAAGAATGGCACCAAAACAAACCAGTCGATCCTGCTACAGGATATAAAAGACCTACTGTTGTTAATATGAGTTGGGGCTACAACAGATTTTACAACTCTGTAATTAACCTTACACACAGAGGAACATTGTATACAGGTACAGATATTGATTCAACATCTGAAAGACTAGCATTTGGCCTTGTTCCACTATCAGGTGCAGCAGGTGGATTTAATTTTAAAACTAATGTAAGAATTACTTCTGTTGATACAGATATAGAAGAACTTATTGATGCAGGTGTACACGTTATTATCGCAGCAGGGAATAACTATCATAAAATAGATATAACCGGCGGCGTTGATTATGATAACTTTATTGCAGCAGATACAGGATCTGTACAATATCATAGAGGTTCTAGTCCTTATAGCGAACGTGCATTAAATGTAGGTAATATAGATAGTGCAGAACATACAGGCGGACTAGAACAAAAAACAGAAAGTTCTGAAACAGGACCAGGTGTTGATGTGTTTGCTCCCGGCACTGATATAATGAGTGCAACTAGTAATGTAAATAAATTTACTGATGGTCCTTATCCACTAGATGAAACTTTTAGAATTTGTAATATTACCGGTACGTCAATGGCAGCACCCCAAGTAGCAGGTATGATTACACTATGGTTACAATTAAATCCAAATGCAACTGTTGCAGAAGCAAAAGCGTTTATACAAAACTCAGCAAAAGCTGATCAACTATATTCAACTGGGCTTGACAACGACTATAGTGAATACAGAAGTTTACTAGGAAGTGGAAATAGATATTTGTTTAACAAATTCAACAGTTCTACAAAGTTACGCATCGGCGGATAAAGGAAAAATATTATGGCTATAAATTTAATTAATGTGGGCAATGTAGCAAACGACGGAACTGGTGATGATCTTCGTGAAGCGATGATCAAGATAAATCAAAACTTTGAAGAACTAGACTTAAGAGACGACGAACAGACTACTGCCAGTAATTTAGACTTCGGCGGACAAGGTTTATTTGCACAAAAAATTAACTATGATTTACAATTTAAATCATTAAAAGCTGGAACTGATATTACTTTAGAGGCTTCACCGACAGCTATCACTATAAATGCAAATGGTGGAACAAAATCAGTTTCTTTAACTTCAGATGTTAATTTTAGTGAATTATCTGAAGACGCAAATATAAAAATTTATGGCGGCAATAATATTGGCACTACACTAATTGATGGTGCGTTATATGTAACTTACACAGGTCCAACTACTTTAGCAGATGATCCAACTCCTGAATTATCGGCTAATTTAGATGCAAACGATTATAATATTCAAAATGTTGCTGTACTAGAAGCAACTGAAATTAGATCTCCTGAAATAATAGGAGATCTTACAGGTCTAGTAAACGGAATTGATGTAAGAGATATTAACGTTGCTGAACTAGATTTTGGAAGAATAAATTATAATGTGTCAACTACATTAGAATTTTTTATGGCAACTGTAGACTTAGATTACGGATCTTTCGGTACACCTGCAAATGCAATAAGTGATTTTGGTACATTTGTATAATCCGATAAATACGTTGTATAAGGAATATTATTATGACGTTTGACCCATCAGGATTAGGTTTAATATCAACTACCGGCATTGGTAGATCTGAAACTGTGTTTTTAAAGAACAAAAACTTTTTAACCGTAGTTGGGGATGGATATCCTGTGCCTGCAAGAACAGACACTAGCAACATAGAAAAACAAAATTATAACTATAGTTTTTTATACAGAGCTGGTGACAATTCACAGTATCCGCAAGCTAATACAGACGAAGCGATTGGTATTTTTGTAAACGGTGTTGTATTCAAACAAAGTTTTGGAACAAAGAAATTTCCAAAACTAAGCAAATTACCTCCTGTTAATCTTACATTTAATAAAATTAATTTTCCGGATATCTTTAATATTGATGTTGATGGTGCAAGTATTGCTGCTGGCGAATATCATTATAGAACAGGTAGCTTTTTAAACAACAGTTGGAATTATCCTAATGTGTGGGGAAGTAGACTTTATTACAGTGAAACTAGTTTTCAAGGAGACCACTATAGACATCCAGACGGACATAGTAAAATTTTAGGATTCTGTTTTGACGGCTATCCTATATACGGTCCATACGGTTACACAACAGGCACCGATAGTTTTTCAGGTGTAGAACAAATTAGATCAAGCTATAGAAAAAAATTAGGCGACTCTCACAGAAATATTAATTGGAAATACACAGATACTATAACACTATCTGACGGTGAAGCAGTTGTATTATCTGCAGGTACCTTCTTAGAAGATTATGAATATGTAAAAACAAGAAGTGAACTTGATACATTTAATGGAAGATACTGTGTAACCCCAGACTTTCCAGATGGTACCTATGCATACTTTTTAACTTTTGAAGATGAATCTCTTTCAATACCAGAATATCCATACATCGTAGGAACATCAACTAAAAACGCAAAGACATTTGATACACCAGTTCCTGAAGAAGCAATCATTAGCAATAGCTTATGGAAATCAAATACTGGTGAAAGATTATCAACACTAATTGAAAGGAATATAGTTAACATTCCGTTACCTTTGTATAATATAGAAGGCATTCAAACAGAACTTATAAGCGGTGAATTGCCGCCGGGACTGAGATTTGAAGATAATAACGTTGTGGGTACAGTGTACGAAGTTGCCTACAATAAATCATTTAATGCAGTTATAAGAGCAACATATAAAAATATTTTTGAAGATAAAACTATCGAGCTTGCTGTTTCAGGACCTGATGCTCCGACCTGGCTTACTTCACCTGGCCTGTTACCTGTAGGACCGAACAACACTTTTTATATTTTAGATAGCGAGTATATCGATTTCCAATTACAAGCTACAGATACAGATCTGAGTGCAGGAGATGAATTAAGATACTTTATTGCTGACGGTGATGGTGTATTACCTCCGGGCATAACGCTAACCGAAGACGGAAGAATTTATGGCGTAACAGAACCGTTACTAAGTTTAGATAAAAGATTTGAAGGCGGAGGATATGACGATGCTCCGTATAGTGCATTACCAATGGACTATGCAGCAGTAAGTGATTACTACGGTACAAGAGATCCAGACACTGTAACACCAAGTAGTAACTTAATTAAATTAAATCGCTACTATCCGTTTGCAGTTACAGTAAGTGACGGTAATAGCATTGAACGCAGAGAATTTAGAATTTATGTCGTAGGAGATGACTTCTTAAAAGCTGATAACACAGAAATGGAAGCAGGCACTACATTGTTTAATGCCGATGCAACTAATGTTAGAAATCCAACCTGGATAACTCCTAGAGATTTAGGTTATAGAAGGGCTAATAATTATACTACAATAGTATTAGATATTATTAACAATCCAACATTAGAAGGTGCCGTAACTTATAGTTTAGAAGATTTAAACGATGACGAATCAGTAAGTGAACTTCCTAAAGGGTTAAGTTTAGATAAAAATACAGGCGAACTTTACGGAAATATTCCTTATCAACCTGCAATTATACAAGACTATAAATTTACTGTAAGAGCAACACGCAGAGTATCTGACTTAGAAACTTTAACAATATTTGGAACATTTTATGAAGATACATTGTTAGGGAAAAATAGTTTTAAGATATACAAAACTGATTTAACAGGCACAGCTGACGGTATTAATGATTTATTTGAACTAGTAGGACAAGACGTTTTAATAGAAGGAAATTTATACAAAGTTGTAAGTGTAGATGATAGAAATCTAGATTACGATATAATAGTTGTTGACGAAACAATTGCTCCAAAAATTAATCTATTAGTAAGCAGAACATCATCTTCAGGATCTGATCATTTCTTTGTTAGCAGATTATCAGAAAAGAATAAAGACAAATATCAGTCAAGAACTTTAAAATTTAGCGAATCTGAATCATATGTAATAAGCAATATTTCTCCTTACATAGAATATAATATTAGACAGACAAATCCATCTAATGACGAAATTTATCCTGCTGCTTCTCCTAAAATAATGGAGATATATGAAAATTATTACGTAGGTGACTTTGCAATATGGCCATTAGAAAGTGGCGGCAACGGAAGAATATTTAGATGTACAGTTACACATAGTATGTCACCTATACTTAATGAAAACAATGAGCTTATTTTAAACGATCAAGGTGAACCACAAGTTGACTTTGATCAAACTAAATGGATAGAAGTTGCAGAGAGTTTAGAAAAGCTAAGTTTAGTAAATAGAATTAGAGCAACAGAACAAGCGTTCGAGGCCACTTATGGTTCTAAATCATATGTAAGAAGAATTACAAACAACGTATGGAATATACGTATACCTAGCACCAGTAGATCTAGAATTATCGGTAACATAAAAGAATTTTTTGTAGGAACAGATAGTACAGACATTACAGTAGAACTAGTAAGAGACAACGAAGATAGAATTTTGCTAGATAGAAATTTATCTCGCCAAATACAAAGTGGCTCTAATGTAGGTATTGGACTATTTAAAAATGACGCATTCTTTAAAAATATTATTGTTACAAGTGAAGACCCTGTAAACATACCATCGAGTAAGAAAACATTTGAAATAAAAATTCTAGGAGAAGTTGACACTAACATCAATTGGATTACTGATAGTAATCTAGGAATTATTAATGCTAATTTTGATTCAACACTAAAAGTTGTAGCACAAACAACTGTTCCTGATACAAAAATGGTTTATACACTAGAAGCAGGAAAACTTCCGTTCGGTATGACTTTATCTTACACTGGAGAAATTTTAGGAGCAGCAAGACAGTTTGGAACACTAACAAATCCTGGACTAACTACTTTCGAAAACAAAACAGTTACTTGGGATGGTAAACTTCCAGGAGACACTACTTTTGATAGAGAATATAAGTTTACTATAAAGGCAAAAGATAGATTTGATTATACTGCAATTCAAAAAGAATTCACTTTAAAAGTTGCAGACTTAGACAATACAGTATATACTGATGTAATTATGAGGCCATTACTGCCTATAGATCAACGTGAGTATTACAAAAATTTTGTAAGTAATACTGATGTGTTTACACCATCAAAAATATACAGACCAACTGATCCAAAATTTGGTATTCAAGAAGTTCCAGAAGTGTTAGTGTATGCAGGCATAGAAGCAACTGATGTAGATAAATTTGTAGCTGCTTCTGCAAAAAATCACAAAAGAAAAAAATATATTTTAGGTGATATTAAAAGTGCAAAGGCTAAAGATCCTGTAACAGGCGAAACTATATATGAAGTAGTTTATATAGATGTTGTTGATCCGGCTATGCCAGAAAAAGGCGAAACTAGAAAAAGCTTCCGTATAAACACAGAAGAAAAAGTTACAATGGATTCTATACAGTACGCAGGTAAAGATGATGTAACTAAAACTGGATTAGGTGCTGATCAATTACCAGTTTATGGAAGACAACTTGTTAGATTTGTTTTTGTAGAAAACGAAACTTTGGTTATTGAAACACGCGAAGGCAACGCTATAGATGTAAATGTAGACAACAATGACTTTGAATTAGAAGTCAGAAATGGGTCTGTTGAAGTAATACTAGAAACTACACCAGCCGAACCGTATAGACTGCGACCAAATCCTACTAATACAATTAAATCAGATTCCGATGCTATAAAAGTAAGTAATAGTAAGGATGATGTTCGATATATTTCAAATATAAAAAATATGAGAGATAACTTAAAAGAAGTTGGTAAAAACGAAAGAAACTATCTTCCGCTATGGATGAGAACTGCACAACAAGGTTTACAAGAATTAGATTATGTAAGTGCAGTACCGTTGTGTTATTGCTTGCCAGGAACAGCAGATGATATTATTAGAAATATAAATAATTCTGAGTTCGACCCTAAGGTTATGGACTTTGATATTGATAGATATATTTTAAAACGTTCAAAAGATTCAAACGAAGAACAGTATATTGTGTTCGCAAATTATCAGTTCAATACTTAAATACGATAAATACTTTTACAATGAGGAATAAAAATGGCCAGTAACATAGTAAGTGAAACAATTGATGCAGCATATCCTGTAGCAGGTGTTGACAACGACACTCAAGGGTTTCGTGATAATTTTCAAATAATCAAAGATGGACTTTTAACAGCTAAAAGCGAAATAACATCTTTGCAAGATCAAACAGCAAAAGTCACTGATGAAAATAACGGTGTAGTTGAAAACAATTTTAGAGAAAGCAGTATTTTAAATGCTTCTTTAGATAATGTTACGTCTAAATTAAAGCCAAACCAAACGTGGAATGAACAAACACAAGTAAATGTAGACATTGGTAGAGGCCATTATCAGGTGTATACATTAGGACCAGAAATTACAGAAGCTATTACATTTTCATTGGAATCTTGGCCTATTAGAAATACAAATGACGGAGTTGCTAGAGTATCGTTACATATATACGGAAATGACAATCCTATTACTGTAAGGCTAGTATCAGCAAACAATGGAGCAATTTATAAAACTTCTGATTGGCCATTACCTGTCGGTGATTCATCCTCAGATGATTCTGCTCCTGTAGTTGTAAATAGTTCAACACAACCTGTCATAATTGACTTATGGAGTTATGATTCAGGAACAACAGTGTATGCAAATTATTTAGGACAGTTTGCTAAATCGTCAGATGCATAATCCGTTAATAAAAAATCTATCTGAACTATCAATTAATGAGCTGGAGGATAAAATAATTGACCTCCAGCGCAAATACTTTTTAACCCACAATCCTAGTGTACAAGCACAAATTTCTAACTTTTTAGAAATCTATAGAGACGAAGCAAGAACACGTAGAGCATTAGAAGCCCAAAAACAAAAACAAATGCAAGGGGATGACGATAATTCTCTTGACAATCTGATTAATATCAGTTAATATATACATATGCTTATGAAAACAGATTCTTTAGGAATACCACGATTCTCTAACCGCGATCTTATCGATATGATCTATAGTGGTCATAGCGATAAAGTACACGTTGTACTATGTGATCCAAGTGATGACGTAGATAAGTTTAATAGTGCAATGGAAGAACAAGGTATGGATCCATTGCAAAAGTATATCTCACTAGATGTAGATCAAAAGACTTTTGACGGTGTGTGTCAAGGCGAATGGTTTATGCCTGAAGAATACAAAAACTTAAATGTATTAAACTGGCTACAAGCAACTTTAATGGAAAAACTACAAGACCCAGATGATAATAATGTCTTAACGACAAAAGAATGGACAAGAGTTTCTGAAGAATATGAAGAATACAGAAAGCGTAGTATGATTGACTTACTACGCTATATGGTTTATCTTGTAGACTTTATGCGTGAGAATAACATTGTTTGGGGGGTAGGACGTGGATCAAGTGTGGCGAGTTATGTGCTGTATTTGATAGGTGTACATAGAATAAATTCAATCCAGTATGACCTGGATTGGAGAGAGTTCTTGAGATAAGTAAGTATATAATTTAAG
>Ga0102963_1000242_pt1 | contig 23316 bp, 26 predicted proteins | sample SalPon2_C_H2O_MG_2_FD_84522 | JGI IMG/M metagenome (GOLD analysis project Ga0102963, IMG submission 84522) | Salt pond water microbial communities from South San Francisco under conditions of wetland restoration - Salt Pond MetaG SF2_C_H2O_MG | ecosystem: Environmental > Aquatic > Non-marine... | reverse complement strand
GGTATGTGGAAATCACAGTTGATAATCGAGTTTTAGATGGTGAAGAAAAGAAGGAATATCTCAAGACAAATATGAAGGAAGCCAAGCATCAATTTGACCGAACTACATTCACCCAAAAATATCCAGCAGCAATGTCTGACTTGAAGAAGTATGAAGATATGATGACTAACAACAGATTTCTATACAAAACAGATTGGAGAAAAAAGTTATGGAAATCTATTCATAGAAATATGGTTAAGAGACTGATTTCTCATGGATATCCAAGTCCTAAATTAAGTAGGCAATGGGATGAATTCATTGGCTATGCAGAAGAAGAATATGAAAAGTATTCTGAACAAGAACAAGAACATCAAAACAAAATGAGAATACTTGCAGAAGAACATCAAGAAAGAAGGAGAAAAATGGCTCAAGAAATTGCTAATAAAAGACAAGAATGGCATGAGCAAACTAGAAAGTTTCAGATGATGGTTAAGTCTCTTGAGAATCTATCTCAATGGGAAACAAGTATGTCTGTTAGAGTTGCTCAAAGAATTAAAAATCAAGGAGTCGGAAGATTAGATTCAGGCTACAAAAGATTCTATCAAGAAATCGCAGTTAGATATGCTTTAGAAATGGGAGATGAAAGTCTCCCTTCAACACCACTTTCAGAAGAGATACAGGGATGGGATAAAACAAGATTAAATGGCTGGGAAAATGATTTTGTAAAATCAATAATAATCAAGGCAATGTTGAATCGAGAAATGACATCGAAACAGATGGAAATTATTGGAAAAATTAGGAAGAGATTAGCATGAGATTTTTAGATGGTAAACCAATTCCTAAGCAGGTTCTAACTCCTGATAATAGGAACTTGGGTTCACCTTCAAGAATAGCAGATGTGTATGGTGTAAGCATCATCGAAAAATGTCTAAATCCTGAATGTGCAAGAGAAGCAGAAATGGATGCATTATTATTATCTCCGTTGAATCAATTTCCTAATATTGTAGTAATATGTGGAGACAAAGGATGTGGTGTTTATTGGACTTTGATTGGTTCTCCACCAAAGGAAACAGTATGGCTTCATATCGAGGATTGAAAAGGGTGGGATAAACGGATGAGTAGTATGGAAGAAAATGAGATAGAAGTTTTACAATCATCTGAAAGTGCAAGTAAGTTTAATCTTACAATTGGAGAACATGAAATTACTCTCATATTTTTATCTTCCAAAAAAGGCAGAATTGATTTCTCCATAGACATAGATTCCAAACCAAAAGGCAAAGTCAATCTGTTATCTCAACACAGCATAAATCGCTTCGTTTCTTCTGCTGGTATTGCAGAAGGAGAAAAGCAAATTTTCAAAGATACACTATTAGAAGTTGGAGTTATCATTCGGGATGCTAAATATACACCAGCACCCGAAGTTGTGAAGATTCCTGAAATTGACAAATATCTCGGACAGGATTCTACATTAGGGGCTGTTGATGTCAACACGATGGAAAAGTTTCTTGCCGATGATTTGTTGCTCGACAGAATCAACAAAATCTTACACGAATCAAGAGATACACCTTTCATCGGTGATGATGCAAATCTTATATTGACATTTCTAGTTATTATGTCATGTAAAACTGACAACCCATTGAACTTGGAAATGGTAGCAACTTCTGCTGCTGGAAAAACATACATGGTATTAACAGCAAGGAATGGTGTTCCAAAGTCAATGTGTATGGTGCTTGCAGGTGCAAGCCGTGAGGCATTGAAGTATGACTATGATGAGATAGATGATGAGGGTAACTTCATTATTCATGTTGATAACAAATGCATCATTATCTTGGAGAAAGATGAGTCTTATTCTTTTGTCAAAAAAATGAAACCATTGATGTCAGGAGATGACGATGAATTAGTTTGGAAAACTCCAATTAAAAATGAGTTGACAGGGGAAATAGAAACTAGAGATTTTATCATTCGTGGTCAACCCTCTTTCATTACTTTGACAACAAGAAATCCAACAGAACAAGAGCAGATAACAAGAACTCTTTTGATGACTCCTGATACTACTGCTGGCAAGGTTGCTGATGTTGTGAAAAACTCTCTTTTGGCTAAAGCAAATCCTGACTTATTTCAGGTTCACAAAGACCTTACTTTAATGCAAGCATCCATGCTTTCGCTAGGCAAATATAGAGTTAGAAATATCTTCGCCCCTCAGATGGCAGATTTCTTCCCATCAAGGTCGGCTCAACATCAAAGAGATATAGGAAAAGTCCTATCAATTATTGACTCGATTACATTACTACATCAGAAGCAAAGACCTATTTACACGAATGCAAATGGAGAAGAATTTTTACTTGCATCTGTTGAAGATAATATCATAGGTTTGGTGTTAGCAGATTTGGTTCTTAGAGCAAGCCTTTCAGGTGTACCCGATGACTCTTGGGCTACCTTTACTCAGATGATTAAAATGGATGAGTCTAATCGGGCTTTAACGATTGATAATATACTACAATGGTTACACATCCATGCCTTCTCTCTTTCAAAAAATGCTTTGGTAGAAAAACACCTTCCAACTCTTGAAGATTCAGGTCTAATAGAAGTTCTTAGAAGAGGCGGTGGAAGAGGCGGAAAAAAGAAAACTTACAAGATTGTTAAGACAAGAAAAGGACTCATGGATAATTATTCTTTGACTCCATTATTTGTAGAAGGAATCCGACACAGTTTGATGGATATCATCTCAGAATATCGAAGTATAATTAACAAATCAGAAGTTCCAAATTCTGTAAGAAAGTTAGACAAAGGAGAAGGTGAAATATTGAAAGATTTGGGTTGTCAAAACAAAAAAGAATCTAAGATTTGGAGAAGTCTTTTCTTGCCGACATATTTTAGACCAATCAATAAAGACACGTTGATGTCAACAATCATTGGAGATAGTGAACAGAAGGACATTTTGTTTTCAGGAAAATCTTGGTTAGATGATGAACTAGAATCAGATGCAACTCAAGATTTAGAGAAACATCGAGACATAAAAGAAAAAGTTAGAGAAGCATCCAAAGTTCATGTTAATGCTGACGATAACGATGTATGGGATGCTCTCATGGAAAATCATTTTTCAGATGATGATTTACATCCCACTAATCATTCATAAGGGTGGGAGAAACGGATAGGTTTTATGTCGCCTAAAAAGACCCCAAGTAAATTGCCAAAGTATGCTGAAAAGAGATTACGCCCATTCATAGATAGTGGGATTTCAAAAGGAATCTTTACTGATGATTCCACAGTAATTCAACTGTTCGCAAACTTTGCTAAAGACCCAACAAATAAACCACAAATAGATGCTCTAGGTGGAATGAAAAGTGAGATAGCACAGTCATTCGTTACAGATGCGGTTCTGATAGATTTAACCAGCATTCTAAGACAGAAAAGATACACAGCACACGTTGATGTTTTTGAAGTTGCACATAGGACAGTTGGAATCAATAAAGGCAATCCTCGACCTGCTTGTTTTATGATAGGTCAAGCAGTTGTCGAAGATACGGATGGAAGCGTTATGGATTCAGCACTTTTCAGAATGAGTTTATGGGATGCTGAAACTGCAATAGCAGACGATGTTGAAGCAGGTGGAACTTACTCTCTAAGTGTATCTTGTAGGAATCTTGATGCGGAAGTTCTTGACCTTAGAACTCTTTCAGGAATTACTTCTTTCAAAGCAGAAAAATATGACCATTCTGATAGAATCGAACTACTAAAATCCATGTTTGATATTTCACCGATTTCTGATTTAGATGATGACATTAGCAGAAGCCCAACTGATTATCGTTTAGTTGAAGCAACTGTATCATATGCAGGTGTTCAGAATAGTAGGGCTGGAAGTCAATTTGGCAAGATGCTTTTGAAGGATGATTCTACTATGACTATGGAAGCAATTGAAAGTGGTGAAAATCTTCTTTTGAATTGTATAACATCTACATCAATCGCAGCAAGATTTGGAAAATATAGTAGGATTCTTGCACTTCTAACTACCAAAGATAATGGTGAATATGGACTGTCTGCAAACGTGGAAACTGCAATAGGAATTATCACAGTTGCCCCCCCTGTTCCTGAGACTTCTGTTGGTTCAGATGATGATGATGACGATGCTGCTGATTACTTCAATAATTCAGACATCAAAACTATTGGTGATGATGATGAAGATGAAGAAGAAAAAGAAGCAGAAGAAGTTGTTGAAACTGTCGAAGCCGAAGCAGAAGAAGTTGTTGAAGAACCTGCTGTTGAAGTCAACACCAAATCTGATGAGAAAGCAAGTCCAGCAGAATCCGAAGATGACGATGATGATTGGGAAGATTGGTGATTAAAGTGGCGAAAAGAAAAGTTGAGAAATATGCAGATTTAATCGAGTCCTGTGATACAGGAACAGATATGGCAAATCGGCCTCAACTAAAGCATATGAAACTGCAAGGATTTGCAGGTGGTGGTAAGAGCCATTTCGCTCTTACTACCTTTGCTCACTTGTCAGAAGGCAAAGACCCTGACGCTTGCTTATGCACTATCATTGACTGTGATTTAGAAGGTCAGACGGCTCTTGTAAAAAGGGAAGATATTATTCCAAGTGAATTACGTTCAAGACTAATTAGAAAAGTTTGCAGAACACCAGCAGATGTAAATGAAATCGCATTGGCATTTATTGATTTACACAGACAACATCAAGAAAAATATCCTGATGGTTGTCGAGTTTTAATTTTTGAAAATGAAGCAGCATTCTATGTTGGTTGTCGAGACTATTATTCACATGAAGTTCACGGTAAAAGTGAAGCAGATTTAATGTTAGCAAGACAGACTCAAGCAATAGCAGAAGGCAAGAAAACACTACCTGCTTTCAAAGAGGGTCAAATGCATTCTTACAAAGTGATAAACAAGATGTTCTTTACTCCATATGAAAGAATCAAAATTGCAGCAGAAATGTTCCAATTTAATTTCATATCTACTACCCTTTTGAGGGAATATACTGAGGGGTATGGAACTGCAAATGAAAAGAGAGTTATCACAGCAGCAGGTCGAGCAGATATGACCGACCCCATCTTTGATTGGATAATTGAATTTCACCAACAACAAAGAGCGAAAGGAAAAGAAATCAAAACAAGACATATTGCGATTGTTAGAAAGAGCAGAACTTGTGAACCATTTCAACTAATGCACCCAACCCAAGAAAAGTTTTGGAAGGCTGTTGAAGATAACAGTCAATAATTATCAAATAGAGACAAACTGAGGCATTAAAATGAAAGTTCCGTATCTATCTGCATCTCGACTAAAACTTGCTCAAGATTGTATGTTTTCTTATGGGAAGAAATATGACCCTGACAATGCTGATGATAGAACTATCAGATGGAAGAATGAACATCGAGATAATATGCAAGCAGCGAAGTTAGGAAATAACATTCACAATGCTTTGGAAGAATGGAGAAGGCCGAATCCCGAAACAGGAAAAGTAAGAAGGCCATTGTTGAAAAAATTATTAGAATTGTATGACGAAGAATCTTCAAAAAACGAAGTCAATTTTGATATGTATGAAGATGGCAAACGAATGATAAAAAGATGGTTTGTTGAAAGGGGTGGAAGAAAGGTCAAAGTTCTTGCAGTTGAGCAAGCAATTGGCTCACATAAAGCACCACATAAATTGTCAAATGGAACACCTATATTTGGATTCATAGATTTAGTATTAGAACACCCTGATGGAACAATAGAATTACTAGATTACAAATCACAAAGAAAACCAATCAAACAGGAAGAAGCAGACTCCAATATTCAGGCTGGTATATACATATCAGCAGCCAAAGAAATATGGCCTGATAGAGATATAATTTTTACTTTCGATTTACTTCGATATGGAACGGTTACAACAATATGGTCTGATGAAAGAATTGAATCATTCAAGGCATGGTTGAAAGGACAGTATGAATGGATTCAATCTGTTACCGACCCTGTGCCGACAATAGGTGATGGATGCAAGTGGTGTCCGTTTGTAGATATCTGTCCGACAGCACAGGATTTGATTATGAATGGCTCATGGGATTTGGTAGTGCCGGATGACCCAACTTCTCTTGACCAAAATGAGATGCTAACAACTCTTGCATCAGTCAAAGCAGCACAGTCAATTTTGACTAAGAAAAGACAACAAATAGAAGATACGATAAAACAAGAATGGTTTGATATGCAATCAGGTGGTGAACCCGTACAAACTGCTGATTGGAAAGTAACATATGATGATAGACAAAGAACCGAATATATTCCATCAGAAGTTCAAAGAATAATAGGTGCTACTGCATACGGTCAAGTCTCAACATTATCTAAGACAGCAGTTGAGCGAATATTACCTATATTGCCTGATAAAGTAGCGGAAGAAGTAAAGAGTTCCGCTATTACTAAACCCTACCGGACATTGAATATAAGACGAAAGCCCAATGACGAACTCTAAAGACCAAGAGAAAGACCCTAAAACAAGAGAAGTTCCATCTTCAAAATATGGAACAAGAAAGTTTGGTCGCATGGGTAAAACAGATGGTCGAAATGTCAAAAGATTATGGAAGTCTTTGATTACGGCTGGTGCAATTTATCCCGATGGAAAGGCACTAACAACAGGAGAAATAGTTCAGTTGAAAAATCAACCATTTGAGATTCACAGATTGACAAATCATCTAGCCAAAAAACCACATCTGTTTTTTTGTGCTGGTGAATCGAGAGTTGCAGGTCTTGATGGAAGAACAAAATATCCTCAGAAAACTTGGTTAGCACATGAAGATGCTTACGATGAAAAATAATTTTCTCGATTTTTTCCGCAACCGCTTGCAGTTTTTTTTCAAACATTCCATGTTGAAGCCAACATCTGAATTGATTCAAGCCGGAAAAAATAAGAAAAGTCAGATTGAAAACATTGATATATGGAAGGTTGGTGCGTAGCACCATGAGTCAGGAAATAATAACCGATATCATTAGTGGCCTAACAGCGAAAGAGAGATTAGTTTACATTGCACTCTTAGAAATATGCAATGATTACGATAGCGACCAAGCATGGACTCAATTGCTTGGTAATTACTGTGATTCCCTAGATGGAAAAACCATCTCAGGAGTTTGCTCACAACTATCACAAAAAGGATTAGTAATTTGCGACAACCAATGGGGATATGAGGAAGCAACAATTACTGTTGTAGCATTACTAGACAACGAGGACTTAATCGGAAACGTAGATATCAATAGTCTGTGAAATACAACCTAACAAATTGGGGGGTGTGGCTTCGGCTGCATCCCCTTTTTTTTAATTTTCAAATAACTTCATTTATATCGGTGGGCTTACTAATATAAAATTATGATAACACCCAATAGTCATGTATCACGAAATGCAACAATAAGAGTATCAGCGTCATCACTTTCTAAGACGTTGAAAAGAATCGTTATGGATAAGCCAGCAAGTCCTGTTAGAATGCTTCTAACGGATGATGGGATAAGCGTATGGACTCACGATATATCAAACACAATGAATCTTCTTTTGACTGATTCTAAAGTGGATGATTTGAAAGTCAAAGAGCCGTGTGTTTTACTAATATCTCCTGATTCTTTTTCTGAGTTATTATCTACGAAATTTGGTAATGAAATAATACAAATTACAACGGCAGCAAATAAGCCAATTGAAATCAAAAATAAAAATGGTTCTCGGACTGTTTATCATCCAGCAGATGAAGATGATTGTTCCATAGTTCCTGATAGATGGTTGATGCCTAAAGACAAGAAAGGATGGGTCAAGATTCCTCAGAAAGATAACGAAGTTTGCACTACAAGAATAACACTTCCAAGAGATTCATTATCTCAAGGTTTGGTAGATATGAAAGTTGCTAAAGCACCTTACATTGTATTTACTTTTGACAAGAAAAAATCAACCTGTGCATCAGGACATTGGGGGGCTAAAAATAATCAATCTTATTCCGTTATAGATGCAGAAGTTGAAGGAGAAAAAGTCGAGATTAGTTTGTCAGAAATACTTGCTGGGATATTATCTCGATGTGAGGGAAATACTTTCGTAATTCACAAACACAAAGACGTTCCATTTATTGTAATTGAATGTGGAGATACTACATTGATTGTTGCTGAAACCATGAGGGATGTCTAAGTATGTTTGACCCGAACAAAATAGGATTCGACATAGAACTTGCAGAAAATATGTTAGGTATGACCGAAGATGACAAAATATCCTTGAAACTAATTGTCTCAGTTGACCTACTTTTGGCTCATGCTGGAATCACCGATGAACAAGTTCAGATGGCTTACAAAGCAAGAGTTAAATCTCACATTCAAGATGCTTCGGATAATCTAAAAAATATACTGAATGAAGAGTGATTGAGATGAGTTTATTCGATGTTGACAACATTGATGAAATGGCTAATCATTTTGGATTCAAACATTATCCAAGAGCCATAGGAAATCCACGTCAAAACTTTGTCTTTGCTACGGAAGATATCTATCGGTCTTACTCAAAATGGAATGGAAATAAATCTTGTTTCATAAGCACAGGTGGATATGATAATTTACAATATGAAGTTGGAAATAAACAATCTCCAAAAACAATTGTTTACGAACTAACTTTCTTCGACTTTGACCATTCAACAAAACCTGAAAATGCATTTGCTGATGCTCAAAGATTATCTGCGTTTTTGAGAGAAATGAATGTGGCTCATTGGGTTCAATATAGTGGTAGTAAAGGATATCATTTATTCATAGTCCATGAGGCTACTAGATTCAAATTTGACTTCAAGGATGGTAGTGGTGAAGCATTGAAGCAAATCGTGCATCAGACACAAGACCATTTGCGTAAAACGATAGGTCTGAATACACTTGATGAGCAGACAACAGGCGACCCCAAAAGACTGTGCAGATTTCCTTTTTCTAAGCATATAGATAGACATGGAAATAGTAGTGGCCGACACGCAATGCCTGTTGATGTAGAACTTCTCGATACACTATCACATGAGGACATTGAAAAGATGTCGTATCGCCCAAAATATGAGTTGCCTAAAATCAATGGAAGGAAATTGAAACTGATTGATTTTGTAAAAGAACTCGGAGTAAAATTACATTCTCCTGAATCATTACTTCGGCCTGTTGTAAATGTTGACTTCAACATTGCTCAAACCGATGCGGAAGCATCTCGATTTCTTGCATCCTTAGATAGAAGATGTATGGGTGTTGTCAATGAATTAAAGAGAAGAAATCCACCACATAAGCCGAGAGTTTATTCTGCTTTGTTTGCTAAAATATTAGGAATGGGTTTACATGATTTTGAAAAGATATGGATGCAGTTAGGAACTGAAATTGGATATGTAGATTTACACAATACTGAACATCGGCTATATCAGATGTCAACTATCTTCGATGACCCCAAATATTACATCTTCCCAAACTGCACTACGCTCAAAGCAAATGGATGCTGTGTAGGCGATATTTGCCCCCGATTCAAGGATATGGGGGGCATGGATTATCAACCCCGTCAGATTAAACGCAAATGGTCGAAACGGGATGAAAACAAATCAGCGTAAGACAAGATATGGAAGATTACTTGATGACCGTTCTGAACTAATTGATTTTCTCGATTCTGCTTCACTTGGTCAACTGCTGGGATTCTCTCGATTCCTAACTGTGGAACTTGTTGAAGTCAACACGCAATCATTGTCAATTTCTCCAAGTTCAGATGAGATTTTTCCACTTGTTAATCAGATGATTTTGAATGAGTTATTTTCTCGACATAGAAGGGTTGACCATAGAGAACATCGAGAGATGTTGACGTATCTTTCTGAACTTGGTTTTGAGATAGTCAGTCTTGATACAGGTATGGGTGATATATCAACAAGAAAGGTCAGTATAGAACGTAAGGAAGATGACTTCATTCCTTCCCTATTTGATGGCCGTAGGCTCAAGCAGTTGGGTGCTATGAGAGAAGAGGCTGAATACTCATATCTGATTGTTTCAAAGTCTTATGATGCGATTAGATTGGGTGCAAGAGATAGGGGTGTTAGTGAACAAACTTTAATCTCTTTCATAGCATCTCTATGTGCTGTTGGATATCCACCAATTTTTATTGACAATAGACATGATGCTGCATTACTAACTCACAAGATAGTTCAGAAAATAGAAGATGATAATCCAAGACTGTATGTGCCACGACCAAAATCTCCAACTGTAAATGAATATCGAGATTGTCTGATTGAAGGATTACCAAAAATCGGTTCAAAATTAAGAAGAAGAATTACAAAAAAATATCCAACAATAATTTCACTTTGTCAAACAACACCGGAAGAACTCTCGACAATCGAAGGTGTTGGCATCAACACAGCAAACAGAATACTCGCAGTTTTACAGGGAGAAAAAAATGATTCGGCTTAGTCAGAAAATGAAGTTTTGATATCAAAAACCATTGATTTACCCTATGTATTGATATAGGGAAAGCCCCCCTTGCTCATAACATGAGCAACCAAGCAGACAACAAAAACACACCGGAACTTGTGTTAATGATGGGATTACCAGCAGCAGGTAAATCATATGTAAGAGAAAATATGTTCTTGGGAACTCATTCTTTCATTGACTGTGATACAATCAAAGAAACAATGCCTGAATATGACCCACTAAATCCTCAAACTGTTCACGAAGAATCAAAACTATTGTGTCATCAAATGATGTTAGACTTATTTGAAAACCCAACCAATGCAGTATATGATTCCACAGGAACTAACTCTGAGAAAATGAAAACATACATTCACATGGCTCAGGCTGCTGGAATGACAACAAGATTAGTATTCGTAGATGTTTCAATCGAGACATCAATTTACAGAAATGCAAACAGGCCAAGAGTAGTGCCTGAACACATCATCAGAACCAAAGCACAACAAATCTACGAATCATACGATATTGTATCATCATTAACAGATTCAATCGAGAGAGTTTTGAACGAGTAAAATCAATTCTATCATAAGGGTGGGATTAAACAGATTATCTCATGTGGTCTGAAAAGTATCGCCCAAATAATCTCGATGATATTGTTGGTCAGGAACATATCGTGAAAAGACTCAGGTATGTAGTTGAGAAATTACATGAGAATGGTGATGATGCTGCATTCCCTCATATGATGTTTTCAGGCAAGGCTGGAACAGGAAAAACATCAGTTGCAGTAGCCCTGATGAAATCTATGTTTGGTGAAGATTGGAAGGCCAATTTTATTGAGTTAAATGCAAGTGATGAAAGAAGTATCAATGTCATCAGAACTACGGTCAAAGACTTCGCTAGAAGAGGAACAATTGGAACATATCAAACTAAGGATGGAAAAGATTTGTTGATTCCATTCAATGTTGTATTTCTCGATGAGTGTGATAATCTCACTTCTGATGCTCAAGCAGCATTGAGAAGAATCATGGAAAAATATTCCAAGCAAACTAGATTCATTTTATCCTGTAATTATCCTCACAAAGTTATAGCACCAATCAGGGACAGATGTGCTTTCTCAGGTTCAAGGTTCAAGCCTATCCCATCTGATGCTATTTGCAGGGCTTTAGAGGCTATTGTAGAGCAAGAACGGCTCGATATAGCACCGAATGCACTAGAGGCCGTAGGAATGGCTTCAAATGGCTCTATGAGAAGTGCATTAAATTTGCTTTTTTCTGTTACTCGCATTCCAATCCGAGTGGAAATTGAAGATGTCAATGAAATCACTAACGAAATATCTCAGAAATCGCTTCGACAAATGCTAGGATTGGCTGTTGAATCTAACAAATTAGGTGTTGAAGATTCAAAATATGTCAAGATTCACCAGCGATTAGATTCTATGGTTGAAAACTTAGGCGAAAAAGGTATGTCAGGAGTTGAGATTTTAGATGCATTTCTGCTGACTGTTGAAGAAGATTCTAATGTTCCAAATAAATTAAGAAAATCAATTTACAAAAGTATGGGCGAGGCAATTTATTGGTGTTCAATTTCATCTGACGATTTACTAACCGTCAAGACATTTCTAAGGAGAATAACTGTATGAGCGAAATTGAAGAAAAAGTAATAGAAAAAATACGTCAAAGAGCCGAGTTGGGTTTGAACAAATATAACACAACAATGGAACGAACAGATTTGACTTTGAAAGAATGGATAAATCATGCTATGGAAGAGGCTATGGATTTGTCAGTTTATCTTCAACGGATTTTGATGATGCTGGACTCTCTCGATGTTGAACTCAACACGGAGTTTTTGGAAGAATCCGACTGAAAAAAAAATTATTCGGCTGAAATAGAAAATAGTAAGATTTGCTGTTTATTTATATACTAAACAAGTCAGACATATTATCCATTAATATACCGATGGCCTTCCCCTGCTGTGCATAGCACAGCGAGAAACGGGCGAAGCGAAAACGAAAAGAGGAATAAAAATGACAACAAGAAAAGTTAGAGAAACTAATACTAATGTTAGTTTATGGAAGAATGCTGATGGATGGGTTTTACATTGTGATGAACACGGTTTATGCTGTGTTTGGCCGACTAAAAAAGAGGCATTGGTGTTTATGCCTTATCCGTCAAATTACTGTGAAGAATGTTATCAAATTGTAATGAATGGAGATGAATGAAATGACGAAATATAAGAACGGACAAACATGGCCTAAAGGAATGACGAAATCAGGATTGATGATGCTCTTTACTGATGATGAATTGAGACATGGTTGGCCGAAAATTAGAGATGTGAAAGTAAGGAATAGAGATTGCATGGCAAAATACGGACAGGAAGTTGCTTCTGATTATCATTATGAATGTGAAAAATATATTTATTATCCAGCAGGTAAACCATTAGTTACTGATACACAAATTAGAGCATTTAGAAAAAAATTGAATACTTTCAAAGGTAAGAAAATTAATGGTTGGAATGGTGAATGGGTAGTGAATGAATCAATGCAGAAACCCGTATTTTGGACTAGAGAAAAACAAGAAGAATGGGTTGATGCAAAGTTATCAAAATTAAAAGTTCTCAGGTAACGATATTTTGGATGTGAGTGAAATGAAAGTAGTAAATCTAAAACAAAGAGTGCCGATATGCCCGAACAAAGATGATGAGTTTAATCCAAATGCATTTACAGAAGAAGAGACTAAAGAAATGTGTCGAACAGGTAATTTTGTATGTCCTTATTGTAAGTCATTTTCTCACAAAGCAATTGGTGGAAAAGTATGGAATGTTCATTGGGGTAAATGGATTCAATCATAAGGGTGGGAAAACCCGATTGGGTTTATGGAATCTTTTCTTATTGTATCAATTGAATATGACGAAACAAATAATCTTCTAACTCATCTTAGATTAAAGTCTTTAGATGGGTCAACAAAAAAGGTAACGGTTGAGGGTTGTGTTCCGAGATTTTGGTCAGAAAAAAATCCTGATGATATTCCAAATCTTCCTGATTTTGTTACGTCAACAAAACTCTCAGATAAGACTTCGATAACAGGCGTTCCTTTGTATGAGATTAGAGTTGAGAAGCCGTCAGATATTAGAGAGATTAGAGATTACTTTTATCCACATTATTCAGCAGATGTTTCTTGGAGTTCTTTGGTTCGATGGATTTACGGATGGACTTCGGTTGTTGACATCAACATGGATGAATTAGCATCGGGAAGAAATCTCAGACCGATTCACATTCAACCAAGTGAAACTGACCCAACAAAATTTAATCTCGACATAGTTTGGTTCGATATTGAAACAGCAGATTCACTTGATGTTGATAATGCCCCTGAAAGAGTTGTGAGTATTGCATTTGTTGATAGTGTAACGGGTATTCACGAAGTTGGAACTACTTCTCCGACTAGCCAACACCAAGTTAGGCGATTTTTGGGGTCAGGGAAGGCGTTAGAGAGCGTTGTTGAGCATTCTAGTCCAATTCCACCACTTGACCCTGAGAAGGTCTTAGTTGAGTCCTTCTCTCATGTTGATGAAGATACAAATGAAGCGGCATTACTTTGGTGGTTCAAAAGAAGATTAGATGAATTAGATAGAGACTTACTTGGTGGTCAACATATTATCGGATATGATATTCCATATCTGAGAAATAGATGTCGAGTAATGAGAAAAGAAATGGATAGAAGATATGCTGGTAAAGTTCCTGTTCATCATCGTTATCCGAATCTATATTGGTCGCTCAAAAAACAAAGGCTATTTGATTCTAAAATTGCATATGCAGAACAGGTTCAAGGTGCGGCTGCAACAACAGGCTCAGGCTCACTTGCTTGGATGGCTGGTTCTGTTCTTGGATATGGTAAAGTTCCACGCACAAGAATTACAGAATTGATGGAGAAAGACCCAATGATGTTGGCTGTCTATAACATATGGGATAATGTATGTGTTGAGAGATGTATGAACCAACTAAATCTTGTTCCATTTTACCTGACAAAAACTGCATTCCATAATTCAGTTATGAGAAAAGCAAATTCTAACATGATGTTGGTCGAAGATATGATGGGGCATCTCCTGTTTGAAAGAAATATTATCATGCCTTCTGTTGAAGTTGTAAGACAAAGGAGAAGTGGTGGAATAGAGCAAGGTGGATTCGTAATGGAAGCACCAATTGGAGTCTATCAGAATGCGTTTGAAGTTGATAATTCAATGGAATACCCATCGGTGATTATTACTACAAATGGAAGTCCTGATACTCTTGTAAATCCAGCAGATTATCCCAATGGATTTCCATTCCCAATTACTACAACACCAGCAGGTCGGATTTATCGAAGAGATAAAGAAGGAATTATGCCTTCTGTTCTTCGTAATCTTGCTACTCTAAGAAAGGAAACTCAGGCATTAATGCGAGAAGCATATGAAAATGGTGATGAAGAACTTGGAGATACTTTGAATCGAAAGCAGCGTGTTCAAAAAGAATCCATGAATAGTTGGTATGGAGTTCTCGGCTCAGGTGAAACTGAGAAAACGAAGCGAAGGCCATTCAGATTAGCATTGCCTGAATTGGGTTCAGACATTACAGAAGTTGCTAGAATACACAATCAATGGAATAGGGATTTAATCGAAGCAACAAATCTTTGGTTTTCTGAGTTGGGTATTGAACCCTTCACAGAAGATATTGGAGATGCAGAAGGAATCAAATTATCATTCCATGTCATAGGTCAAGATACTGATTCCTGTAAGGTAGCAATAACCAATCACGATGAGGCTCAGAATGCAGTTAGAGACTTCACTAAAGATGATGTGATTTCGATAGCAAATATGTTGTGTATAATGTTGAATAATTCCTACGATAGATTTGTTCAGGAGACATTGGGTGTTGAGAAGAATGAGTTCTTTTTTGTGAAACCTGATGCACACTATGAGAGATTCTTTTCTTGGGGTGTAAAAAAGAGATATGCGTATCGAGATTTCAATGGTAAACATGGATTCAGGGGGGTCGAAATTAGAAGGTCATCTGCACCCAAGATTGTCAAAGATGCACAGTTGAAAGTTTTCAATTCTATACTTCAAGGATGCAACAAATCTGAACTTAATAATTTGTTAAGAGAAATCCATTCTGATTTGATGGATGTCGAGAAAACACCGAGTATAAATTTCGGTCAGCCGATGGGAATGAAAAAGACCGGAACTCAGGCTCACAAAGCAGGGCTATGGTCTAACAAAAATATTGGAACTAATTTTGACATTGGAGACAAACCCGTTTTGTTCCATGCATCTTCGACAAAAAATGGGAATCTTCCAGCAAACAAAATTGTCGCAATCGAATGGGGCGAAACTCCTGAGTCCTTTGGTGTTGAAGTCAACAGGGAAGAATCATTCAACAAGCACTTCACAAAATCGAAATCTTGGGAAGGTATTTTGGGTGCATTCAGAACTTCTTGGAAAACTTCACTTGTTGGAATGAATCAAGTTGATTTAGAGGATTGGTTCACATGAGCGTAATTCAAAGTCGAAGAAGAAAAGTGTATGAGATATTGAGGGGTGAATGTGGATTCACGCATCATCAAACGATGTGGTTGATTACGCTCAATCTCAGCCACTTAGGGAAGTTCGATGAGATACTAAGGAATGCTTCTAAGAAAGAAAAAAAACTATGGTCAGAACACGCTCAAAGGATTGCAGTTTTGTGTATGAGAGATGACCCAAAACAATCAGGGATTTCTGTTTTTAATTTCTGCTGGCCTGACAAAAATGAAGAACCATTATTTCCATATGTATGTGTGAAAGAAATAAATCGAATTTTGATACAGGCTATGAATTACACAAACTCTCAGGCCAGCACATACCGATATTATGCTGGAAAAAAGATTCTTGATTACGAAAGAAAACAGGCTGAAATTGCTTGGGATGAAAGAATGATTATGACGTATTTGAAAATCAAGAAGTTGCTCTAATACCCAAAACCATTGAAGTCTGACTATTTTGTTAGACCACATGAAAGGGTATATTAGAGAACACTAGTTCGGAAGAGTCGCCCTGAATAGGCATTATGAAAAAAATGGAGATGAAAAAATGACAACACGAAATGAAAATATGACGGAGACACAACAAAGAATGTTCGATGTGGTTGATAACCACAACGGTAGGGTTGACCGTGAAATCTATTTGGCTGAAATAGCCGATGGTATCACGGCAAATGGTGGTACACCAAACCCAACTTCTCTCAAAGCACATTGTTTTACAGCAAAGAATCTTGCTGGTGCTGGACTACAAAAAATAGACATTAACGGCCAACAGTATGTTTGGACTGATGAACAAGTCGAAGCGGCAATTAACGGAACTACATCAATACCTAGAGGGGCTAGAACAATGTCTCCAACTATCACTACAACTGTATCAGGAATGACATTTGCTGCACCAGCACCAAATGTATTCTGTGGAATTGAGAAGAGAGATGCGTCTGCTTATCCAGCAGATATTCAAGCACTAATACCAACCAAAGCAAAGGGCTACGTTGAGCAAGGTTTAGTTGGCTCAGAATTAGAGTTTATGGCTTTCTGTCATAAAATGAATTCACATTTGATGACTCAGGGTGGAACAGGCTGTGGAAAAACTATGGCTATCTATGAGTTTGCACGTCTTATCGGACAACCAATTTGCAGAATAGTTGGTGGTGTTGGTATTGAATGGGATGACCTTCAAGGAACACTTCTAGTTAGAGAAACAGCAAGTGGTGCAACCGAGACACGTTTCATTGACGGCCAACTAACGAAAGCAATGCGTCATGGATGCATTCTTTACATTGATGAAATCAACTTCATCAAGCCAGCAGTTCTAAGTCAATTAAACGATGTTTTAGATGCTGGTCATATGGTCATAAATCAGAATGAAACTGCATCAGGTGCAGAAGTTCTTCATGCTCATCCTGACTTTAGAATTGTAGCATCTATGAATCCAAACTATGCTGGAACTTCACCACTAAACAATGCAACACGAAGAAGGTTTAGTCGCACACTAAACTTCGACTATCTTGGCCGTGATTTAGAGATTGACGTTATCCAACAACAATCAGGTAATTTCAATGTAGATGCTGCAACAGAAATTGTTCAGTTTGCTCGCAATGTTAGAAAGGCAAATGAGTCAATGACATTCTCAGAACCAACTGACTTAGGAACAAGCACACTTGTAACTGTAATGGAGACATTATCTGTTTACAATATGCAACAAACTCTTGATACAGTTGTTTATCCATTGTTTGACGTTGATGACATTGAAGAAGTTAAAATCCTAGCAAGAGCAAATATCGAGGATTTGGCTTAAGGAATAAATTGGAGATTACAAAATAAAAATTAAGGATGTGATATCAAGGAAAAAATAACAGACGAAAAAAACTTGGGGGGCAACTTCGGTTGTCTCCCTTTTTTTTATTTTCAATATCGGATTTTTTTCTCAAATTTTTTCTGATGTGATTTAGAATATTAGATGTTGACCTCAACATATGCCGATAGAGCGATTCTAAGGCCACGTTTTGATATCGGTGGTAATCTGAATCCTGTTAATCGAACAAATGGCTCAGATTGCTTCTATTGGTATCAGAATAGTCAGATTCGTAAATGCTTCTAACTACGATATTGATAAAGGTGGGAATATCAGGCTTTGATATGAGCAATCAGAATGAGAGAAATGCACAGCACGAAATCGAAGATATGAGATTACAAATTCAGCAATTGAATGTCAGAATAGAAAAGTTGGAATCTATACTAACTGCAATATCCCAAGCAGCAGATATCAGAACTCCAAATATGACAAATGAACATCTAAGAAATCAGACTACATTGATGGGCTGGAAATGATTGGAATAAAATCAATCTATCAACCAATGAAATCTTTGTTAGATAATTGGTCAATGAAAAACAAATCTAACATGAACACGATAATCATTCATGGAGAATCAGGAGTTGGAAAAACAACTCTATCAAAATCATATTCAACAAACTCAGGTTTTGAACCCCAATTCATATCAGACTTGAATGGTAAATATCCTTTCTCAAAAGTAACAGCATTAAGTCTTTCAGGACTACCAAGAATAGCAATTGTTGATGATGCTGATTCTCTATCAAAAAAACATTGGAAAATAGTATCAGATTTTTCAAATCAAAAACTATCTCCAATGATAATCATCGTCATCAATCTGAAATCTGTTCCGTTCAATCTGAGGAAGATTAGTTTACTTGTTGAAGTCAACAGACCTTCTAAGGAAAATCTGTTCGATTTTTTGAAATCCAAATCAACGGATTTTGATGATGAACATCTGAAATATATTGCTGAGATATCTCCAACTTGGAGAAGTGCTGGACTCAATCTCCTGACATCTCCAAATGGATTTAGATGTGAAGAAGAAATTAGAACAAAAGATTTGTTTGGTGTCGAAGAGAACCAAGCAATATTATCAGGAAAATATCATGGAAATAGAATGAATAATCATCCTTCAAGTTTGATTCAAATGGCTGAATATAATCATGTAAATACAGATGATTTAATCACAGGAATAAAGATGCATTCTGAATCTTGGAATTATGCTGGATTATCTAGGGTTTTGAAGAACTATTTGTTGACCCTAAGAACGGCTCACAGCAAGCCTGTTCCATTCAGGAAGAATGCTAGGTTTGGTAAAGGTGGTAAAGTCTGACTAAAACATTCCACCACATAGAACGGCTTAATAGTGGAAACTAACCCCGTAGGGATATGCAAAGCACAGCCGAAGCCACAAGATTGTCAAGAAACAAAGTAAAAGAAGCCCGATTCCATAGAGTCTCAAAGGTCATGTCAGGAGAATTGACAGGCTTTGGTTCTAAGGTCGAGAGAGTAGTGATTGACCCTGCTGGAAAGGCTTGCACAAATGGAAAAATAATTTGGATTCCTGAGTCAATGCATGACAATCCATCTTACAATCAAATCATGCAAGAAGCAATCTTAGCACATGAGAATGCTCATCACCGATATACAGATTTCGTAGCATGGAATCGTAAGGTAGTCAAGCCGACTCAGAAAAGTGCTTGCGACCCACTACTACACAAGTTTGTAAATATGCTAGAAGATGCTAGAATCAATCACCTATTCGGACAGGATTGGAAGGGTAGCAGAAAGAGGATGCAATTTACTCACGAAGTTTTCATGCAAAGACACAAAGAAAATACAACTGATGATTCACCTTTGAAAGAGCAAGCAATGGTTGCTATGATGACCGAAGCAATTGTTCACGAACCACATTGGTTTACAACACCCGAAGTTGTTGACTTCATGGATGCTAATAGAGCATTACTAAACAATGCAATCAAGCAAAGACATACATCTGCTGTGATAGACCAAGCAAAGAGATTAATCAAAGCGTTTAGAGAAGCATTCCCTGACGAATATGACCCATCCACAGGAATGTCATCAGATGACCTATCTCAACAACAAGTCGAGGAAGCATCAGAACAACAAGAGTCTCAAGGTCGCAATCCTGAACAAGTCAGTTCTAACAGATTCAAGGACATGAAAGAAGCAGAAAAAGCAGAACCAAAAGAAGAGAAGAAATCAGAAGATTCAGATTCAAATTCAGATTCAGATTCCACACTTGGAGATTCAGAATCAGAAGGTTCAGATTCAGATTCAGAAGGTGCTGGTAGTGATGGAGAAGATTCAGATGAAGAATCAGATTCAGAAGGTGCTGGTGGAGAAGGTGGAGAAGATTCAGATTCATATGGAGATTCAGACACATAACCAATGACAGGAGATGCAGATTCAGAAGGTGCTGAAACTGATGGAGATTCAGATGGAGATGGAGATGGAGAAGATTCAGATGGAGATTCAGATGGAGATTCAGATTCAGATGATGGTGGTCGAGGTGGTGTTGGTGAAACAGGTACGTTTGAAGAGTCTTGGGCTGACTTACTTGACTCAGTTGATAGTGATGTAGCCGAGATAGAAGAAACGGCCTTAGATTTGGATAATGGGATAGAAACATCTGCAACAAAACAAGTAGTGAAAGATGTTACAGAAATCAAAGGTAAAACCGTTGAAGAAGATTCTTACAGCATGGTTACAGAATGTGGTCATAAAATAGAAGTTGTCGCTACTGCTAAAGACTTTAGAAATAGAGAAAATGATATCATGCGTCATGCAAGCACATACAACCGTGTGGCAACACAACAAAAGAGAGTAATCAAGAGGATTACTAACGAGATGAAAAGAAGATTGAAAGGTCAAGACCCATCATGGGAAACAGAACAAAAGAGTGGCCGTCTAAATCCACGAAGGGCATACAAATTAGGTAATGCTAAAGTCCACAAGATTGACAAAGTTTACAGAAAGAAAACTACACCTAAAGATGTTACAGGAAATGCTATCATTCTAATTGATGCGTCAGGTTCAATGTCATGTGGAAGTCGAGCGAAAGATGCTTCTAATGCAGCAGTTGTTTTCTCAGAAGTTTTCCGCAACATCGGAATGAACTACGAGGTTGTTGACTTCAACACCCATTATGGAACAACCATGAGAGTCAGAAAATCCTTCGCAAGTGCTGGAACTTCGACTCTTGACCAAGCGTGTATTGCTGCACCATTTACAGGTTCAGCAAATGCAGACGGATATGCTGTTCAATGGTGCTTAGATAGACTTGCTACAATGAATGGTAGTCGCCTTCTAATTGTTATCTCAGATGGTCAACCAGCAGGTGCTTCACCAGCAGGTATGACTGACGAAGAACATTTGATTCAAACCACAGAAAATGCAAACAAGAAAATCGGTCTGCTTGGTATTGGAATCGCTGGTCAAGATACATCTCAATTTTACCCTAACGCTATTACTATCACAGATGAGTCTCAGATAGCAAGAGAAGCCATGACGGTGCTTCGCCCTATGTTGAAGCGTATCGTGCCTAGAGCATAGGTCTGAGGGTCAGGAAACGGTAAAGGAGATATTGATATGAGAAGGGCAATAGAAACAGATTACGATTACAAACATTGGTTTAGAGATTACAACATTGACAGGCCGACTATTACGCCTAATCAATTACTGTTTAGGCTTGACCCAACACAATATTTTGAAGGCGGAGTAAATCGTGGAGATACAAAAATACATACAACTAGCCCTAGAGTATTTTGGATATCTACAAACGGAGATGCTAATTCAAGTTTGAATCCAAAAGTGCAACTAAAAGATAGTGCTGTGATACATGAAGTATGGGAGAATCTTGGAAGATATATGTCAGAAAAAGAAATCAAAACTTGTGCTGATTGGTTGCATTATATTAGCGGCATTTCATCAGCATCGTCTATTCGTCTAACACCACAGTATTGTGAAGAATTAATCACAACTCCTGTTGAAAAAATAAAAATTAATGTGTATAGTGATGAGACTGATTTCGGTGGTGAACAACCATATTTCAGAAGAAGTCTTTTGTCTTTCATGGTCTTGCATAATGATGGAAAAAATGTCATCCTTACACCATTGTTAAATGGAACAGCAAAGTTTCCATTTGAGAACAAAGTTGAGGAAGTTAATTATCCTCATGCAGAAGATGTTTTTGTATCTAAATTATGTTCCGCTAAATCAAAGAATCATGGATGGGTGAATGAATTATTTGTTGTGAATATTGATTCAATTGAAGGTCAGCCTGAAAATAGTAGGGGTGGAAGTGTGTTTGATGACGAACTTAAGTTTGGAGATTTCATTCATTCTTCATGGGATTTTAACACAAATGAAGAAGGTATAACAGAAATTGGAGAAGCAATTCTTGGAGATAATCTAGTTTATGATTTGATTCCAAAAACCGATTTGTATGTTGGTGGAAATCTGATTGAGAAGATGTTGAGGCTAACAAATGATAATTACAACAAATATGCTATGCTAGATTTGATGAATGAATTAACACATCAGGCCGAGAGACTTGTTGATACACACACAGTTTCAACTACTACTAAAGTCAAAACTTCTAAGACCACATTTATTCCAACTTGGAAGGATAACAGACCAACCCAAATGATAGATTTGACTGATGGTGAATATGTGATGTATTCTGACATTTTCAGGTGTCCTGTATGCAATGTAAAGGTCAAGGTTATAGGTAAGGGTAGCAACCGGAAATCCCAAGCAGAATGCCCCCTGTGTAAAAGAGGGCAAATTGAGTTTCCACATTTAGTAAATACAGGAGTTGAAGAAGAATGAGTAAGAGAATTACAAAGAGTTTGAGGAAAGCAATAGTTAGAGCAATATACACAGGGAATGAACAACATTCTCAACCAATGAGGCCAAGTGAAATTGTTGGATATATCAAGAATGATTCTAAGTTGCCAATTTCGATGAGGGGAAAAACAACAAAGCAAGTTGCTTACATTTTGAGTCAGTTAGCAAGAGATTATGATGATGTCATAGTTACAGAAGTCTTAGGAAGAAACGGAACTAATCATCATGGTAATGAAAGATTCACAAAAGCATTCTCAATCAAATCAGATTATACTTTGTCTGATGCTGAAAAAGCAATTGCTGTTCCACAAAAGAAAAGACAAAACAAACAACAGATTACAGTTATGCTTTCACGAAACTCAATTGAGTATATTCAGGAATGGAAGAAACTTGGAATGTCAGCAGGTCAAGTTGTTGAGAATCTAATTACAGCAGATAGAGAAATCAATGGTTTACCTTCTAAGCAAACTAAGAATTCATTTGTTGGATTTACTAATCCTTTGCAGATAAATGACAAAGTTGCTGTTTCTGATACAAATAGAAAAGAATAGAGGCCATGAAATTATTCAGGGGTACAGTTTAACCTAAAATACAAACAAGTGGCTAGGATTGGCTCTATTGATACAAATATGACTAATATCGTTCTGACTGTTATCTGACCATATTCAAATC
>Ga0102963_1000239_pt1 | contig 23431 bp, 18 predicted proteins | sample SalPon2_C_H2O_MG_2_FD_84522 | JGI IMG/M metagenome (GOLD analysis project Ga0102963, IMG submission 84522) | Salt pond water microbial communities from South San Francisco under conditions of wetland restoration - Salt Pond MetaG SF2_C_H2O_MG | ecosystem: Environmental > Aquatic > Non-marine... | reverse complement strand
GGCACTCCAAGGTGACATTCCCATAGCATTGTTATTCCATCCAAAGGTTGACCAAGATCCCATAGAATTTATGGTCCACAAAGGCGCGTGTATTCGACCGAATCCATTGGTCCAATAGTTTTGTCTTCCATAGGTTGGCGTATTCGGGAATGCATAACCGTTCGAGGTCGTCCCTTGCCAAATGGCGTCGTAATCCGATTCGCTATACCCATTTGAAGGCGCTTCTTTTTTTAGCGCATAGGTTGGAATGGGAAGCTCGGGATTGTAATAGTTCTCATCCTCAAAATAGTTCTCCGTTAAACTTACAGACGTACCACACGAAATAAGTAGTAAATAAGAAATGCTGCTAAGTAGGAGAACCTTCTTCATAACTTCAGTAGTTTTGCCATCTAATTGATAAAGGTACAAAAGTTATACCAAGACGTTCATTATGGCAAAGCACTTGACTACAAGAGAGCAGGATTATTCAAAGTGGTACAATGAGTTGGTGGTTAAAGCAGACCTAGCGCAAAACTCAGGGGTACGCGGTTCAATGGTTATTAAACCGTATGGATTTGCAATTTGGGAGCGCATCCAAGCAGATTTGGACCGCCGATTCAAGGAAACTGGTCACATGAATGCTTACTTCCCGCTGTTTATTCCGAAATCGTACTTTTCGAAGGAAGCGTCGCACGTAGATGGATTTGCCAAAGAGTGTGCGGTTGTAACCCACTACCGATTAATGAATGATCCTAACGGCAAAGGCGTTGTCGTTGATCCAAGCGCTAAACTTGAAGAAGAACTTATTGTACGTCCTACCTCGGAAACCATTATTTGGGATACCTACCGCGATTGGATCCAGAGTTACCGTGACCTGCCAATATTGGTGAACCAATGGGCAAATGTTGTTCGCTGGGAGATGCGTACGCGTCTGTTCTTGCGTACGGCTGAATTCTTGTGGCAAGAAGGCCATACTGCTCATGCTACCAAAGAAGAAGCGATTCAAGAAGCAGAGACCATGCTTGATGTCTATGCAACCTTTGTTGAGGAGATCATGGCAATACCTGTATTGCGAGGAACTAAAACTGAAGGTGAACGATTTGCGGGTGCACTTGAAACGTATTGTATCGAAGCATTGATGCAAGATGGAAAAGCGCTCCAGGCAGGAACATCTCACTTCTTGGGCCAAAATTTCGCAAAAGCATTTGATGTGAAGTTCCAAACCAAAGAAGGAACGCAGGAATACGTCTGGGCAACATCATGGGGCGTTAGTACGCGATTGATGGGTGCACTGATTATGACCCATAGCGACGATAATGGTTTGGTTTTGCCTCCTAAGCTTGCACCATATCAGGTGGTTATTGTGCCTATCTATAAAGGTCAAGAACAATTGGACGCGATATCAGAAGTAGCCAATGATTTAGTTGCCCAATTGCGTTCAAAAGGAGTGACCGTTAAATATGACGATCGCGATACCCAGAAACCAGGATGGAAGTTTAACCAATACGAGCTCCAAGGAATTCCTTTACGCATCGCAATTGGTCCAAAAGATCTCGAGAAGGGAAGTGTTGAGTTGGCTCGTCGCGATACACTGACAAAATCATTCATTACCCAAGCTGAGGTTGCTGAAACCGTTCCAGCACTGTTAGACGAAATTCAAAATAACCTTTTCGAAAAGGCTTTGAATTTCCGAAAAGAACATACTCACGTGGCAAATACTTGGGAAGAGTTTGAATCGTTGATTAAAGCGAATGCGGGCTTTGTCCACGCCCACTGGGATGGAACCACCGAGACAGAGGATAAAATCAAAGACCTAACGAAAGCGACAATTCGCTGTATTCCGTTGAATAACGAAAAAGAAGAGGGTACTTGTATTCTCACAGGCAAGCCGAGCAGCCAGCGCGTTGTCTTCGCTAAAGCCTACTAGGCCCACAGGGAGGTCGAAAATATTTTCGATTTTTTGTGTGAAAGTATTGCGGAACTGAAAAACCTCATTACATTTGCACTCCCCAAACAAAAGAGGGGAATGTTCTGGAACATTTTGGCCCGTTCGTCTAGCGGTCCAGGACGCTGCCCTTTCACGGCAGAAACACGGGTTCGATTCCCGTACGGGTCACAAAAACTTAATAAAAAAAGACAATGGCAAACCATAAGTCTGCATTAAAGAGAATTCGTCAAACAGCCAAGAAGGCTGCACACAACCGTTACTACCACAAAACGGCTCGTAACGCTGTGCGTCGTTTGCGTTCTACCACCGATGCGTCAGAAGCAATTGAAATGCTTCCACGCGTAGCTTCTATGTTGGATAAACTTGCGAAACGCAACATCATCCACAAGAAGAAAGCTTCCAACTTGAAGTCAAGCTTGTCTAAGCACGTTGCTGCTCTATAAGCTTAACTTAAACGGTGTAAAGATGATATTGACCCGCTTCCTTTGGAAGCGGGTTTTTTTTGTGGCCTGAACCCAGGTATGAAGCAAAAAAAATCCCCGCGGAGCGGGGATTTTCATTTCACTTCGAATGGTTTTACTCTGCGTAAAGTTCTTCGATTTGTTTCTCGTATTTTGCTAAGATCGGCTTGCGCTTCACCTTGAAGGTTGGAGTAAGACAACCATTGTTTACGGAGAACTCTTCGGTGTCTATGATGATCTTCTTGACTTTTTCCCATTGACCAAAGCCTGCATTTGCTTTTTCGACGTCTTTCCAGACGCGATCGCGTACTTGCTGGTTTTGAGCCATCTCTTCAATGTTAGTGAATGGAATGTCATGGCGAGAACACCATTCTTTAACACCCGCTTCATTCAAAATACAAATGGCTGCAGGGAATTTACGGTTAGAACCAATGACCATACTTTGCTCAATGAGGTGAGACGCTTTTAGTTCGTTCTCGATCAACTGAGGCGCGATGTATTTACCACCTGAGGTCTTGAACATTTCTTTCTTACGGTCAGTGATTCTAATGAAACCGTCTTCAATCACACCTATATCACCCGTATGGAACCATTCTCCGGTCATCACCTCAGCGGTCAATTCTGGTTGTTTGTAGTATCCCATCATGATGTTTGGTCCTTTTGCTAAGATCTCACCGTCTTCAGCAATTTTCGCCTCAACACCATCGATCACCTTGCCCACAGATCCTACTCGAATCATGCCTGGTTCGGCAGTTGTGTTTACTGAAATTACAGGCGCTGTTTCGGTCAAACCGTACCCTTCCAGAATCGGAACTCCCATGCCTGAGAAGAATCGGGCAAGGCGAGGCTGCAGTGCTGCTGAACCAGAGGCAACTGCTTTAACTTCTGTCATCCCTAAGGCTGCACGAACTTTACTGAAGACTAGTTTATCAGCGATGCCGAGCTTCCAGTGATAGAATGCACCATTTGCGTGCTCTGGCTCCCATTGCAAGGCGAGGCTAACCGCCCATTCGAAGATTTTCGCCTTCAATCCGCCTGCACTAGCGCCATTTGCCACAATGCCATCGAAGAACTTCTCCAGCAATCTAGGTACTGCCGTAAAGATGGTAGGCTTCGCGAAATTCAAATCTGCCTTGATGGTCTCGATGCTCTCCGCGAAATAGATGGCTGCTCCATTGTACATATAGAGGTACTGGATAAATCGCTCGAAACTGTGACAGACCGGAAGGAAACTCAATGCTCTGGCTTCACCACGAACCAATCCAGGAATGCGAGGAGTGGCTGCGATGACATTTGACATTACGTTTTTATGTGAGAGCATAACTCCCTTTGGAAGACCCGTGGTTCCCGAAGTGTAAATAATGGTCGCGAGATCTTCCGGTTTAACGGCTGCAGCTATTGTTTCAAGCTCAGCTTGACGATCCATAGACGCTCCCAAGTCGGTAACTTCGAACCAGTGCGGAATACCCTCATATTTTTCAAAGGTGTAGCACTTTTTCATTTTTTCGCATTTGTCAATAACGTTGCTCACCTTTTGGTAGAGTTCATCGTTGGAGACAAAGCAGTAAATGCTTTCACTGTGATTGAAGATGTACTCGTAATCATCTTCGGTCATGGTCGGGTAGATCGGTACATCTACAGCTCCGATTTGAAGCAGTGCGTGGTCCATAATGTTCCACTCACATCTATTGTTATGAGAAATCAAAGCGACTTTATCTCCATGTTTGATTCCTAGCTCAAGCAGTGCACGGCTGGTTTTATCAATGGCATCTACAAATTCTTTAGTGCTGTACGATTTCCATTCACCATCTACTTTCGAGGTTAAAGAGAGCGCCATAGGAATGTGCTCAAGCTGGTACCTCGGGATATCGAATAATCTTGTGGGTTGATTCATGTTTGTGTTGTTGAGTGTTAAAAGCGAGGATTCAAGATAGTAAAAATGTCCTATTGACTCTTTACCTATTGGGCAACATATAACGTTTTACCGCCAACGATAGTTCGCACCACTTTTGTTGTGGCACGTTGGTCATCACTTTCGTTCCAAAGATTGGTATTTAGGACGGTAAAGTTCGCGCGTTGGCCAACAGCAATAGTACCATAATCATTCTCTCCGAATGCGCTATACGCAGCGCCATGGGTCATGGCGGTGATGGCCATGCCAGGACTTACGCTTTGTTCAGGTAAGAATCCTTGCTCTGGCCAATGATTGGCGTCTCGACGGGTAGTCGCAGCAAAAAAGGTGGCGAGAGGGTCGATGTGTTCGATGGGGAAATCGGTCCCAAAAGCGACGCGGTCTCCAGCGGAGTTGAAGATCCTTAAATAACTGTAAGCATGATGAATACGTTCATGACCTAAGCGTTCCTCGGCCCAATACATATCACTCGTGGCGTGGGTGGGCTGAACCGAGGCAATGATGTTGGGGTGCGTGTAGTAGGTGCTGTCTTCAGGAGTCATGATTTGTGCGTGCTCTACTCGGAAGCGAAGATCTTCGTCTTTGGGTAAGTCTTGGAAACTTTCCAAAAGAATGTGATGTGCGCTATCCCCAATGGCATGGACGCACAATTGCCAATCATTTTTAACACAACGATCCCTCAATACATCTAACGCTTCGGGGCTGAGCAGTGGCAGGCCATAATGGTCCGGTAAATCATGGTAAGGATCGCGCAAAAGTGCACCACGCGAACCCAGTGCGCCGTCGAGATATGCTTTGACACTTTTTACCCGGAGCAGTGGCTTCTCAATTGGGCCTCTGGTTTCGAAGTACTGAAGGTCTTCCTCGTTATTGCTGATCATCGCGTTCACGAACAATTTGAAATGGCCTTCTTCTTGAAGGGAGTCCAAGAGGAGGATTTGATCTTTAGATAGACCGGCATCTGTCATCGCAGTGAGGCCATACTTTATCAAGCTATCTTGTGCTTGCAGCAACGCGGCGCGCCAAAATCGATTGCTCATATTAGGCACTTCTATCAATGTTTCTGCATTGTCGATTAATATGCCATCGATTACGGATCCACCGGAAATGCTGGTTTCATTCGTGATTGCAAATTCATCCAAAACAGCTTGGTTAACCCATGCGGCATGTCCGTCGATGCGGGTCATGTAAATCTTTACGTTTTCGAAATCCACAAAGTCGCTGGCTGTAGGGAACGACTTTTCCGGCCAATCATTTTGGTCCCAGCCTCGCCCAATGATCCATTGTTCGTTTGGATGGAGTTCGATGTACTTAGCGATTCGTTGAATACATTCCTCCTTTGAGGATGCGCCGACGAGATTTACCGTACTCAATGTGCGTGCATAGCCAAAGAGGTGTCCGTGGGCATCGATAAATCCGGGATAGAGGTGTTGGCCGTTTAAGGAGACTTCTTCCTTTCCTTTGGGTACAACGGTATGCTGTGAAATATCAATAATCTCGGCAATTCTACCGTCGTTCACCCCAATCCAGTATTCCGAAGTTTCCAGGCCTTGAATAGCACTGGTTGGGCTATGTAATTTGAAGTCCTTGATTAGAACGTCAAACTCGGGCTCTGGAGCGCAACTTAGAAGACCGACCCAAAGAAGGAGGTTATAAACAAAGAATCGGCTAAAAGTGTGGGAAAGATTGCGCATGAATTTCAAATCTGTTGCTTTAAGAATCCCTAAATTTGCACAAATTCTTTTTTAAAATGAATAGCACATCAGTTGCCACTTTGGAACAAGCCCAAGAAATGGGCCTTCGTCCTGAAGAATTTGATTCCATCAAAGAGATACTTGGTCGTACGCCAAACTACCTGGAACTAAGCGTTTACGGAGTAATGTGGAGCGAACATTGTTCGTACAAAAACTCTATCGTATGGCTAAAAAAGTTGCCTAAAAAAGGACCACATATGTTGGTTGAGGCTGGAGAAGAAAACGCCGGGTTGGTAGATATCGGTGATGGCCTTGCATGTTGTTTTAAAATCGAATCTCACAATCACCCATCAGCCGTTGAGCCATACCAGGGTGCAGCAACTGGAGTTGGAGGTATCAACCGTGATATTTTTACCATGGGTGCCCGTCCAATTGCCCAGTTGAACTCTTTACGTTTCGGTAAGCCGACTGAAGACCGTACAAAATGGTTGGTTAAAGGCGTAAGCAAGGGAATCGGCGATTACGGTAACTCGTTCGGTATTCCCATTGTAGGAGGTGAAGTATATTTCGACGAATGTTATCATCAAAATCCTTTGGTGAATGCCTTCTCTGCCGGGATTGTTGAAGTTGGGAAACAAATTTCCGCAACTTCTTCTGGAGTAGGCAATCCAGTGTTCATTGTTGGTTCAGCTACAGGTAAAGACGGTATCCACGGTGCTTCTTTCGCTTCGAAAGATCTCGACGAGGACAGTGCAGACGATATCCCATCGGTACAGGTGGGTGATCCATTCCAAGAAAAACTGTTGTTAGAGGCAACCATGGAACTTGCAACTACCGATGCCGTCGTAGGTATGCAGGATATGGGAGCTGCAGGTATTACTTGTTCAAGCTGTGAAATGTCAGCAGCAGGTGAACATGGGATGGACATTTGGCTAGATAAAGTTCCATTGCGTCAAGAAATGGAAGCTTGGGAAATACTTCTTTCAGAATCTCAAGAGCGCATGCTTGTTGTCGTTGAAAAAGGCAAGGAGCAAGTCGTACTGGATATCTTCGATAAGTGGGATCTTGAATGTGAAGAGATTGGCGTTGTAACGGAAGGCGGAACAGTGAATTATTACTGGGGCGACGAACTCGTTGGTTCATTGCCTGCTGAAAGCGCCGTTTTAGGAGGGGGAGCCCCGGTGTACCACAGAGAGTGGTCGGAACCTGCCTACTACCAAGAATACAAGCAATTCAGTATTGATAGCATTGAGCAACCAGCAGATTTGAAGGCCGTTGCTAAGCAAATGGTGGCACTACCAAATATTGCTTCAAAGCGATTCATCTACGAGCAATACGACAGCATGGTCGGTACGCGCAACATGACCACAAACGCACCGTCTGATGCGGGTGTTGTGAACATCAAAGGAACCGACAAAGCGTTGGCAATGAGCGTGGATTGTAACAGCCGCTACGTTAATGCAGATCCAGAGGTGGGTTGTGCAATCGCGGTGAGTGAAGCAGCACGTAACATTTCTTGTTCCGGCGGTATTCCTTCCGCAGTGACCAATTGTTTGAACTTCGGAAACCCATACAATCCAGAGGTATACTGGCAGTTCGTTGGGTCGATTAAGGGAATGAGTGCTGCGTGTGAGCGTTTCGAAACGCCAGTTACGGGAGGTAATGTGAGTTTCTACAACCAAACGCAAATTGGCGATAAAATCGAACCGGTATTCCCAACACCAACCATCGGAATGATTGGTGTCGTTGAAGACAAGAAGTTTGTGACGACTTTGGATTACAAATCTAAAGGCGATCTTATTTTTATGATCGGTTCAAACCACGACGATATTAGTTCATCTCAATATTTGGTGAATATCCACGGTGTTGAAAAGAGTTCTACACCACACTTCGACTTGGAGGAAGAGTATGCCAACCAAAAACAACTTCAAATGCTTATTCGCAAGGGCGCAATCAATAGTGCGCACGATGTAAGTGAAGGTGGGTTGTTCGTTGCATTGCTTGAAAAAGGTATGCCATCAGGACTTGGATTCGACATCACGCTTCCGGCAGAATTCCGCAAGGATGCTATTCTTTTCGGAGAAAGCCAAAGCCGTATTGTTGTGACCGTAAGTGAGGACAAGAAAGATGAGTTCATCGACTTGATGATGCTCAATGGATGTGACTTTGACTTATTGGGTCATGTGACCAAAGGAAGTATACGAATCGATGATGAGGATTGGGGTACAGTGGCCGATTACAAATCCACCTACGACAATGCTCTTGGTGAAATCCTTACCAAGTAATAAAATAGCATCGTTAAAATTTAGGACGGCTTCCACGAGAGTGGAGGCCGTTTTTATTAGAGTTTTAATCCAACTCCCGCAAATACCCATGGCTGTATTCTATCCCGTATATAGGGTTTAGAAGACTGCTGTATTTCAATTTTCGCGATAATATCGTTGGTAATGTCGATTTGTGCTGAGGCTCCAGCGATGATACCAGCGGGAATATTTAGATTGTGAATGTGTCCAATGATCCCAATCGATGGGTGAATAGAAATATAATCGTCAATATTTAGTCGATAAGAAACGCCAAGTGATTGCCAATCCATTGCACTTGGATGCCTGAAAATATAACCTAGGTCTGTAGCGACCTTCAATTCTATTCCCAATGGGGAGGTTGTTGTTGAATATCTATTCAATTGCAATATTGAATGGTGGGAGCCGAAAAGTGCAAAAGCTTGGTATTCGGGTTTGTTTCGTTTCGAATTAACAATACCTCTTGGATTTACTTCTTTTGGAAGTTTAACCCCAATTAACACTTGTAGGCTTGGTGCAAAACTTGATTTTATTTCTCTCGGAATCGACCCCATCAATGCCACCCCACTGTATAAGTTTCTATTGATAAGGTAATGATATCCAAGTCTAGCTGTGATATCGAAATTCAAATCGTCTTGAAATTTAAATAGGTAGCCGGCCTCTAAATTTATTGAAGATCTCCTATCAACGTTGATGTTGTTACTCAATCCTATAAACTGACTATTAGACGCTATTGAATCGGAAAAGTTGGTAACTGATGCAAATGTTGCGCTGGTAGAAGGATTAAAAGGAATGCGAAGGGTTGCATTTGATTCATAATATCCTGGCGCAACTTCAATTTGAAACAAATACGGATCTAGACCCTTTTTAAAGTTTATTTGCCCAAATGATAAGATGGGTAGTACTGCAATAATGAAGGATATTAGACCTTTCAAAGCTTTGGTTTAAATGGTTTTGCTGAACGCAAAGTAACGAAAAAACACAATGGCTGGTTGAGATTTTCACCCAAAGAAGTATTGCGCCAGTCGAAACGTATTGGCATGGGCTTCAACTATGGTTTTTATCTCTGGACTATATCCGCCGCCCATTACAGCGACGACGGGTATGTCGGCTTCTTTACAATGTTTGAAAACCATTTCGTCCCTACGCTTGCACCCATTCAGACTTAACCCCATTCGCCCGAGTTTATCACTTTTTAGGACATCTACACCGCTTTGAAAAAAGACAAATTGGGGTTGAAGTGAAGTGAACAATCGGTCCAAGGCATCTTCCAATAAGGCAAGGTATTCATCATCGCCCGTGAAGTCGTCCAGCGCAATATCCCAATCGGAGGTCTCCTTATGGTACGGGTAGTTCTTCGCTCCGTGCATCGAAAAAGTATAAATGCGATCATCGCCGTGAGCCAATACAGCCGTTCCGTTTCCTTGATGAACATCTAGATCAACGACGAGTATGCGATCGAGGCCGTGGAAATCAATCAAGTGATGTGCCCCAATTACAATGTCGTTAAGAATACAAAAACCTTCGCCTCGATCGTAATAGGCATGGTGTGTGCCGCCTGCAATATTGAGCCCTGCGCTGCCGTTGACCAATGCGTGCACCGCTAAATCTACGGTGCCTTGACAGATCGTGCGTTCACGGTCAATTAATTGCTGAGACAAAGGAAAGCCAATCTTGCGCTGCGCCTTGCCGGGTAAAGTGAGGTCTTTGAGTTGTTTCCAATAATCCGAGCAATGCGTACGGAGAATTCGCGCTTCTGGTAAAAGTTGGGGTGCGAAAATTTGATCTTTGCCTAGGGTACCCTCGTAAATCAGTTGCTCTGGGAGCAAACTGTACTTCACCATTGGAAAACGGTGGCCTTCCGGAAGGTGGTGTTGGTAAATAGGTGCCCAAGCAACTTTGATCATATTACTGCCTCAACACAGCCCCGGCACGTTTGTTCAGCTGATCAACAATGCGCGCAATGGTCTTGTCAACTGCCTGGTCGTTTAGGGTTTTGTTGGCGTCCTGGAAGATCATGCCAATGGCATAGCTCTTTTTATCCCCCGGTAGTTTATCCCCTTCATACACATCAAACAAAAAGCTATGACGAAGCAGTCCTTTTCCTGTTTGAGAAATGATTTGCTCCAAATTAGCGAAGGTTTCATTACGATCAACTAAGAGTGCAAGGTCTCTTCTCACGGAAGGGAATTTCGGAAGAGATTCGAACAATTGGACACCATTTGAAAGAATGGCAGCCATACAGCGACTCCAATCTAAACTTGCATGAACTGCACTGCCTTTAATTTCGAAATGCTTCAAAACTTTCGGGTGAACGGTTCCAAGGGTGCCAATAGTATTCTTCCCCATTTTAATCTCAACGAACTCTGCATAAAGCGAATGAGCTGAAGTTTTAAAGTCAAAAGACAATCCCATGCGAAGCAATAGTGACTCTAGAAGCCCCTTCATCCAGAAATAGTCATTTGCCTGTGCCTGGGTATTCCATTGGTCTTCACCGTAATTTCCGGCAGCGAACAAGTCCAGGTGACTGTTTTCAAAATAGCCATTTGCGCCTTGGCCATAGGTTTTTCCGCGTTCGAACAATCGTAGGTTGGGTTGTTGACGCTTCTGATTAAAGCTAATTGCCTGTAAACCTCCAAATAGCAGATTTGCACGCATGACATTCAGATCCATACTCAATGGATTGAGCATTTCAACCAGCTGTGAGCGCACTTCGGGTTGTAAAACTTCGTAATCTTCTCCTTTGGCTAGGCTATTGTTCATGATTTCGAAGAAACCATTTCCTGTCAATTGACTTAAAACGCTTTTTTCAAGCTTTTCAGGGCGTGGATCATGCTGGGCAACACTAATACGCATTTGAGCAGGCACTTCCACTTTATTAAAGCCATAGATGCGAAGAATTTCTTCCGCAATATCTACATCTCGCGTTACATCGACACGGTAAGTAGGCACGGCTACATTCCAAGTATCCCCGTTCATTGCGATGATTTTAAAGTCGAGTTGTTTTAAAATCAAATCGACAGTCTCCGTGCTCAATTGGAGACCTATGAGTTGCATCACTTTAGAAAAACTGAAGCTAACCTCCAGCCAAGGAAACTCGGAAGCACCAACTAAATCAACAGTGCTAACCTGCGCATCGGCATGCTCGATGAGCAGGGCAATGGCATAAGCGTGCGCTTGTGCCGTTGCATTGGGGTCAACTCCACGTTCGTATCGGTAACTTGCATCCGAGTTGATGCCGTGACGTTTGGCTGTTTTTCGCACGCGGACTGCATCGAAATAAGCGCCTTCTAAATAAACATTCTTCGTTTGGTCAGAAACACCACTTGTTTTGCCTCCCAAGACGCCGGCGATACACATTGGGCCGTTCGCATCAGCGATGACCATGTCTGAAGTGTTGAGTTCGCGCTCAACATCGTCAAGAGTAATGAGCTTTTCGCCCGATTTTGCTTGGCGAACTACAACTGTATTTCCTTGAATTTTATCCGCATCGAAAGCGTGAAGGGGGTGGCCGTAGGTGTGCATCACGTAATTCGTGATGTCTACGACGTTATTTTTTGGAGTCAGACCAATTGCGACAAGGCTATTCTTTAGCCATTCAGGACTTTCTTTAACCGTGATGTTGGTTAGAAAGGCGCCATAATACGCTGGGCAACCTTCGTCTTCTACATTAAGACGAATGGGGTTTGATGTATTTGAATTGAAGGTAGCTGCTGGAATGCTTAGGGCGGGGGCACTTTCACCGGCAGTAATGAGTGCGGCGCGTAGGTCCCTCGCCACACCGATGTGGCCCATTGCATCTGTTCGGTTGGGGGTCAGTCCAATTTCAAAAACGAAATCGGATTCCATATCGAAGACTTCAGCGCAGGGAGTTCCTGCTGCCCAAGAATCATCCAAGACTAAGATGCCGTCATGACTTTGGCCCAAACCAAGTTCATCTTCAGCACAGATCATTCCCATGCTTTCTTCGCCTCGAATCTTCCCTTTTTTCAATTTGAGCTCTTCGCCTTTTGGGTACAACGTAGTGCCCACCAATGCAACAGGTACCGTTTGTCCGGATGCAACATTTGGTGCGCCACAAACAATTTGTAGGGGTTCTTCGCCACCGACATCTACTGTGGTTACTTTAAGCCTATCGGCATTTGGGTGCTGTTCGCAGGTAATCACCTTGCCAACAACTACACCGCGAAGTCCGCCCTTAATGGATTCAACTTCGTCTACACCTTCGACCTCAAGGCCAGTGTCAGTAAGGATTTCAGCCACTCGTTCAGGGCTTAGGTCAACCTCTAAATAACGTTTTAACCAACGGTAAGAAATCTTCATGCGAGCTCAATTCGAATAAGTTTCAAAGGTACACTTTGCGGAGCAATCCCAAAGAGCCCGACGGCTCTTTTAAAAGGCGTTAAAAAGCAAAGCGCCATAAATGCCAAAACGAAGGAATCGGACCAGAGTGATCCCTACAAAATACTTGAAAGGGTATTTATTCATTCCGCTTAACTGACAAACGATTGGATAGGGGAGCGGAGTTAATGCGGCGAGTACAATTAATAGTCCTCCGAACCTCCGCAATTGCTCCATAGTTTGGGCATTGCGCTGTAAGATTGTTTCACGAACGACCTTTCGTGTTGCCCAGAATCGTCCAATGAAATACGATACAATTCCTGCGCTGTACGATAGTGTTGCGAGCAGGGTAAGCATCCATCGGGGCTTGAGGGTCTCATCGGCCCAAACAATTAAGAGTTCAGGCGTAATAAATCCAAAGGAGACTTCTGAAAAAAAGAAAAGTCCCATCAAGCCTGCAGGTGAGAGCACCTTGGTTACCCATGCCATGGCGGCATCGATGTTTATAATGTAGTTGTCGACTACGTAGAAAAGGCCAAGAATAATGACGATTGAGGCGAGGAGCTTGATGATGTTGGAACGCAAGAATTCATAACCGCCCGTTCGTTGGAGAAGCAGGTGGTACGATTTTAGGTATTTAGGGATGCGTTGTGGCATAGGTTTATGAGATCCGGTTCCAGCCCCATTGGTTTTTATAGAGCGCCACCCAGTGTTCCTTGATGGTTCTGTGTTTTTCTTGGTTCAATAGCGGGTCTTCGCGCAATAACTGTTCCACTATGTGGCGCGTCCATGCCAATAATTGACCATCGCCGGTAAGGGAAGCTAACTTAAACGGCAATTGGCCACTCTGTCGTGTTCCCATCATATCGCCAGGGCCTCTCAATTGCATATCTACTTCGGCGATTTCAAAGCCATCTTGGGTTCGCACCATTGTCTCCAGCCTCGTTTTAGCATCTTCCGTAAGTTTAAAGGAAGAGACCAATATGCAAAAGCTTTCTTCCGAGCCTCTTCCCACGCGTCCACGCAGCTGGTGCAATTGGCTGAGCCCAAATCGCTCTGCATTCTCAATGACCATAATACTGGCATTGGGAACATTTACGCCTACTTCTATAACTGTCGTGGCAACGAGAATGTTCGCCTTGCCCTTTGCAAAACGTTGCATTTCACCGTCTTTCTCGTCTGCACTCATTCGTCCATGGACCACTGCAATCTCGTATTGTGGACGAGGAAAGTCCCGCAAGAGTTGTTCGTAGCCATCCTGTAGGTTTTTCAGCTCCAGTGTATCGCTTTCCTCGATGAGGGGGAATACCACATAAACTTGACGGCCTTTTGCAATTTCTCGTTGCATAAACCCATTGAGCTTGAGCCGATTCTTATCGTACATGTGATGGGTCTTGATTGGCTTGCGGCCTGGTGGGAGCTCATCAATGGTGCTTACGTCCAAATCTCCGTAAACGCTCATGGCAAGCGTTCTAGGAATGGGCGTGGCTGTCATTACCAAGACATGTGGGGGATGTTCGTTTTTCTTCCAGAGTTTGGCGCGTTGAGCTACTCCAAATCGATGCTGTTCGTCAATCACAGCAAGACCTAGATTGGCAAACTTCACCGTGGGTTCAATCAAGGCGTGGGTGCCAATTAATATAGACAAACTACCGTCCGCAAGACTTTGATGTATGGCGGCGCGTTCTGCGGCAGAAGTGCTTCCGGTCAGTAATGCGATGCTTATACCTGCGGGCCTACACAATTCACTCAATCCTTCGAAATGTTGATTGGCTAAAATTTCAGTGGGAGCCATAAGCGCTGCTTGATATCCATTGTCGATGGCCAGAAGCATGGCAAGTAAGGCAACAATGGTCTTTCCACTGCCCACGTCGCCTTGAACGAGTCGATTCATCTGGGCTCCTGTGCGAACATCGGCTCGTATTTCCTTAACTACCCGTTTTTGAGCTCCAGTGAGTTCAAAGGGGAGGTGGTTTTCATAGAAGTTTAAAAAGGTCGGTCCTACCGCTCCGAAGGCATAGCCTTTTATCCCTGTTTTTTGCTGAAGTCTGTTTCTGATCTGTGTAAGCTGGAGAAAGAAAAACTCGTCAAATTTGATTCGTTTTTTCGCTGCTTCGAGATGGTCTGGACTCTTTGGGAAGTGGATCCACTGAAGTGCTTGATGGAGCGGAATAAGTCCGTTCTGTTGCAAGAATGCAGCACTGAGGGGATCCTTGATGTTGGGCAGTTCTAATCTCAATACTTCATGAATAATTTTCCCTAATCCCTTCGAGTGCAGTCCTTTTTTTGTCAGTTTATCGGTCGTAGGGTATACGGGCTCCAGGGCAGAATCTTGTTGGGTATTTGGAGCATAAATTTCCGGGTGAGGCATGCTTTTCTTTCCCTTGAAATCATTGACTTTACCATAAATGATCAACGGAGTATTTGCTTTGAGTGAGCGACCAATCCACTTGGCTCCCTTGAACCACACCAATTCCAAAGTTCCCGTATTGTCTTTGAAATAAGCAACCAATCGGCTTTGCCTCCCGGTGCCAACCATTTCCCAGTTGCTGATCAGCCCTTTGATTTGGACCTCCCCATGGTGAGCATTGAGTTGCGAGACGGTTAAAAACTTAGTCTTATCCACATACCTGAACGGGTAATGTTCAAGCATTTGCCTCATTGTGCGAATGCCCAATTCCTCCGCTAATGCCGCGGCGCGGTCCGGTCCAACTCCGGGTGCATATACAATAGGGCTATCGGTTGTGCTCATCACTGTAAAAGTAAGTATCTTTTCACCGTCGTTTATGCAGAACCAAAGCGCAAATATTTACAGGTTACTCACCATAATCACTGATGTCGCTCTCATCTTGGGCCTCTTCGCCTTGGTTGGGTGGTGGCGATTTGAAGACCTGAGAATCTCCAATCCGGAGTACTACAATTACTATCTGCAGTTGTGGGTGCTTACCGGAGTGAGCTGGATTGCCGTGGGCAGATGGTCCGGAAGCTTTACCTATACCGCTGGTTTGGAGCAGCGAAACGTGACTGCGCAGCTTTTACAAGCAGCCTTGGCTCAATTTGCCATTCTCGCAATCATTGTCGTTGGGCTCAAAGGATATTACTACAGCCGATTATTCTTGGTTGCCTTTTTTGCCGCTTTTTACACACTTGCCTGGATTTCCCGATTACTTTTTGTCAACTACCTCCGTCGTCAAATGGCCGCGGGGAAGTGGCAACGCAAATTTTACCTTGTAGGCGAACACAGTACGTCCAGTGCATTTCTGACATTGGTTGAGGCGCGACCTGAATTGGGTTGGTCTTGCGCAGGGAAGCACAAGGAGGAATTGCCAAAGGAATCGGGCCCGATTGAGGAGGTCATCTGCGCGGCTTCGCCGGCGTCAAATACATTCAAGTCGGCAGAGCTTTGGGCCGAGCAACGAGGAATACGTTTCCGCTATTTACCCGACATGGGGCCGGACTATGCGGGGCAAATGAACATGAGCACGCTTGAGGGAATTCCTATATTTTCTCAAAGAAAGGAGCCCCTTTTACTGTGGTCTAATGTGCTTTTAAAACGATTGTTTGATATTGTTTTTGCACTTCTGGCGATTGTCCTTTTGCTCTCTTGGATTTTTCCCTTGAGCGCGTTGTTATTATTGATCAGCGGTATTTCGCCGTTGTTTATCCAAGAGCGTGTGGGACTTTCCGGTAAACCATTCAAGGTGGTCAAGTTCAGAACAATGAAACCCTCATCGGGAACATCGAATGCTCTGCAGCGTTGGATGCGGAAAATGGGGTGGGATGAGTTGCCCCAACTTTGGAATGTTCTAATGGGACACATGTCTTTGGTTGGCCCGCGCCCTCATACGGTTGAAGATGTGGATGTATATAGTGCGTTGGTAAAAAATTACAGAATTCGTCATTGGGCGAAGCCCGGAATGACTGGATTGGCGCAAAGTCGAGGCTTGCGTGGTGGCGGCCCGGGTGCAGACGAAGCACTTTTGAAAGAGCGCATTCGCGCCGATGTCTATTACATTGAAAATTGGTCCTTATTGTTGGACATTAGAATCATACTAGAAACTTTGGTGAGAACGATTTTCTATCCTTCAAGCCTTCACAAAAAATCGGTTTAGTTCATGAAATACCCTGACCTGTTGGAGCGTTTTCAGCGCTACGTTCAGATAGACACGCAAAGTGATCCGCACAGTCCAACCGTGCCTTCTACGGAGAAACAAAAAGATTTGGGCCGCGTCCTGGTCGAAGAATTGCTTGCGATGGGAGTGCGTGATGCACACATGGACGAGAAAGGCTATGTTTACGCAACAGTGCCGGCTTCAAAAGGACACGAGCATGCTCCGGCCATATGCTTCTGTTCCCATATGGATACCTCGCCAGAATACAGTGGTGCAGGGGTAGTACCTACCTTACATCACAACTATGACGGCGGCGATATTGTCTTGCCGAAAGGAAATATTGTCATTGGGCCCAAGGCTTTCGGTCCCTTAAAAGAGATGGAAGGACACACCATTATCACTTCCGACGGTTCAACCTTATTGGGCGCTGATAACAAAGCGGGAGTGGCAGAAATCATGACTGCAGCCGCATATTTAATGAAGAATCCCGAGCTCCCTCATGCGACGTTGAAGCTATTGTTTACTCCGGATGAGGAAATAGGCCGTGGAGCAGATCACGTTGATATTGAGAAGCTGGGTGCGGCTTGGGGCTACACCATGGACGGTGCAACAAAAGGCTCCATCGAGGATGAAACCTTCTCGGCAGATGGAGCAACCGTTATTTTCCGAGGTGCAAATACCCATCCGGGATATGCGCATAAAAAGATGGCCAATGCCCTCAAGGCAGCGGGTGTGTTTTTGAGCTTACTGCCGCGCCAAGAGTGGGCGCCTGAATCTACCAAAGGTGAGGCTGGGTTTGTGCATCCATATGAAATAAAAGGTGGAGTAGAAGAGGTGCGAATTACGATGATCTTACGCAGTTTCGATTCGCAAGAATTGGAGGAATATGCCGAGATTTTGAATGCACTTGCGAAGCAAGCCACGAAGGCGGTCAAGCGCACCAGTTATGAAATTGAGATCAGTGAGCAGTACCGAAACATGAAAGAAATCCTCGATCAAAATCCGCAGGTTGTCGCACTCGCGGAGAAAGCCATAGATGCTTGCGGTCTTCCAGTGCGTAAAGCAAAAATTAGAGGAGGTACAGATGGATCAAAACTCAGCTTTATGGGCCTTCCTTGTCCCAACATCTTTGCTGGGGAGCATGCCTTCCATAGTCCTTATGAATTTGTGAGTCTCCAAGATATGGAGAGCGCCACTGATGTTATTGTGAAGCTGCTCGAATTGGTAGCTACTGAAGCATAAAAAAAGCCGCCCACTGGGCGGCTTTTTTATGGTGCTAAAAATTTTTCTCAGCCTCGTGCTGCATAGGCTTGATTGAGGGCGTCCGCGAGGCGCACGCCTGCCTGCGCCAATCGCAAGTGCAACAGTTCGGTATTGTCGTAGACGTAACGGTAACCCATACGCTCTGGATCACCCATGGTTGAATAACATTGCTCGCGCATCTCGACGCTTTCTCGAACCCAATCTTTGGTAGTGGTGCCCTTCCACGATTGAACGTGTTCTGCGGTTACAGAGCTCATGATCCAAGTTGAATATTCGGTGTACGACATCTTCCAATAATCGATAAGCCCGCTGTCCCATACGCGGTGTAGGTTGGAGCTCTCCCAGAAGAACTTGACTTTGACTTGGTTTCCACCCATGTCGGTGCCATTTCCGCAGTGCAAGGGCTGGTGTACATCGCCGATTAGGTGGGCAAGGGCGCGCAAGGCGAAGGCTTCATCCACGCTATAGTTTTCAGTTTCGATTTCCTTGAGGAATTTATCGATGGCCATCCAAACGTCCCCCTTATCTGGGTGTTCGTGGTGGTCCAAATGTTCGACAGATTCTACAGTGCAATAATGCCAAGCATTTAGGCTGTCGTACGAAGGTTCAGATTTAATAAAGTCCATCCAATTCGCGACCATGGCCAAATCTTCCCCATCAAGGGTATTGATAATGTGCGCTTTAACTTCAGGGTTGAGGTGGTCCATCGCAATGTGTCCAACTACACGATGACCAGTAAGTCCCCACGCAAAAGCAGCGGAGGATAGGGTTGCGAAAGCAAGGGAAAGGAGTGTTCTCATCGGTTTACAATTGAGGGTTTAAGGTAGCCAATTATTCTGTCGTAGCGCAGGCCCATGCCGCGATTGTATAAAATTACAGTGTAGTCGTTTTGAGTCTGCCAGTGCGTGCCTTCAGTGAGCTCGGTGCTCGCAGCTCCATTTTCATTCGGATGGGCAAATACATAATTATAGTAGCCTTGTTTTAACAAGATCTTGCCCATGTAGGCGCCTCGACTGTAGTTGTATTCGAGGCGAAATTCAGGAAGCAGTTGCCAGTTGCTTAATTGGCCAAAGACGTATATCGGAACTTCGAGTTCAGGGCTTTCGAGGTAGAATTCTACGACACAATAATCTCCGGCGAGGTCGGGATTGCCAACGTCCGCGCGCTGAATTAATCGGCCACCGTTGATATCGGGTTGAAAGCTGTACACCGCGATGCTGCGATTTTTCTTCTCCTCTAGGTAGACTTGCCAACACGTGTCGAGCCTACTCACCTTCACCCCCATTCCGACTTGATTCAATCGCTTGGTGTCAAAAGTGTGAAACTCCACACCTCCTTCAAAAGCCCCTTCACCCATAAAGTTGTATTCCAACATGCCGTCGTTGATGAAGGTAGGCTTGAGTCCGTTGAGGCTGTTGTCCCATCGACGGTTTTGAAGAATGCTGAGGTCGAGATCGTTGAAGTAATCCTGAATAGGGTAGCCCCCGAGTGCAACACGAGCATTTACTTGTTGTTCGGTGGAGAAGCTTTCCAAGTCTACGGCACGAATAACTTGGACAGAAGGAATCGCCAAAGATTCGTAAACAATGAATCTGCGCCTGATGATCACATCTTTGGGGTCGTCATTTTGAAAAACTTCCAAGACATAATTGCCACTGATCTTCGGACGAATGTATTCGTTAGGGACGGTTGTTTTGTAGTGCGTGTAAGGAACAAAAGACCCCACACTGATGGCAAAATTGGTTAGGTAATTTCCATCAAACCCATCCAAATATTGGTTGATGAGCAGGTCGGAAGGTTTCCAATTTTTATCGCAATGTTGAACCCTGTACCCATAATTGTTCCACTCGTAAGCCATGTCATCAAAACTGAATTCTAGGCCTTGCTTTTTGCCAAGTTCGTAGGCAGGGAAGTCCATTGGAGCACCGACGGGGGCCAATTGTACCGTTTTTAAGTAATCAAAAGCCACCGTATCGGTGAGGGTTTGTGCAGTCAAAACCTTACAAAACAAGGCTATGACTAATATCACGGACTTATGAACAGACATTTTTAAGAAATATTGGTGTCTAAGGTACAATTAGTACCGATTTAATGAGGCTAAAAGTTAACTGTGTTCTAATTTTGCCACCCAAAATCATACTTAAAGTACGATGTCTCAAACCTTCAAGATTCGTAAAGGGTACGATATTAAGTTAGTTGGTGAAGCTGCTCCATCCGATTTGGGTCAGCACAACGCCGCTACTTATGCCGTTAGTCCTTTAGATTTTCCAGGAATCACGCCGAAATTGGCAGTGAAAGCTGGAGTAAAAGTCAGTGCGGGCGACACACTGTTTTTCGACAAAGACCGCCCAGAAGTTAAAATTTGTGCCCCTGTATCAGGAGAAGTAGCCGAGATCAAACGCGGAGCAAAGCGTAAAATCTTGGCTGTTTTGTTGTTGGCCGATAGCGATATCAGCTACGCAAAGCACGGCGCTTTCGATTTTGCCAAGGGCGATCGTGAAGCTGCTGCAGCCCACTTTGCCAATACAGGTGTAGGTGCGCTCATCACTTCCCGCCCTTATGGTGTGGTTGCGAGTATGAATGAGCAGCCTCGTGACATTTTTGTCAACGGTATTCAAAGTGGTCCATTGAATGGCGATTTGAATATTCAGTTAGAAGGGCAAGAAGCAGCAGTTGCCGCAGGTATTAAAGCACTTGCCTTGATGACAACGGGTAAGGTGTATGTTAGCCATGATGCAGATCAAGCACCTGTTGCAGCGCTTCAGGTTGAGGGTGCGACGCACTCCAAGTTCTCTGGCAAGCATCCAAAAGGATTGGTGGGTACGCAAATCGCTAAAACAGCACCAATAAATAAAGGAGATACGGTATGGACGGTAAATGCCATCGACCTTCCAATCATTGGCCGCGCTTTCTTGAGTGGTGAATATGCTCCAGAATATAAAGTGGCCATAGTAGGTTCGAAAGCAATGAACACGGGTTACGCAACCATGCGTCAAGGTGTGAGTCTAGCTAGTTTTGTTTCTGCAAACATCAATACGGACAACACGCGTATTATCGCAGGAGACGTATTGACAGGAGCGAAAGTTGAGGCCGATGGTTTCTTAACCTTTGGTAAAAGTCAATTGACCGCAATTCCGGAAGGAAATACAACTGAATTCTTTGGTTGGGTACTTCCTGGATTTGGTAAGTTCTCGACCAACCGTGCCTTCTGGGGGTGGTTGTTCCCGAACCGCAAATACGATTTGGATACCAACATGCACGGTGAAGAGCGCGCATTTGTCGTTAGTGGCGAATACGAGAAGTTCATTCCTATGGACATCTTCCCACAGCAATTGCTTCGCAGCATCTTGATCAGAGACATCGAAAAGATGGAGCAGTTGGGTATTTACGAGGTAGTACCGGAAGATTTCGCTATTGCGGAAGTTGCTTGTACTTCTAAGTTGCCGTTGCAACAGATTGTACGCGACGGTTTGAATGATCTCAGAAAAGAAATGATCTAATAGCCATATTATGAAGTTTGTACAAAACATATTCGACCAGACTAGACCGCTTGTTGAAAAAGATGGCAAAAGAAACATCTTATATCCTTTGCACAATGCATTGGAAACGATGGCCTTTGTTCCAGATCACACTACGCATTCCGGCGCTCACGTTCGCGATGCCATTGATCTAAAACGCACCATGGTAACCGTAATCTTCGCCATGGTTCCCGCCCTTTTATTTGGGATGTGGAACATTGGACGATTGCATTACGCAGCCATCGGTGAAGAAGCAGCACTTTTTGATAGCTTCTTATTCGGAGCGCTTAAAATGTTGCCTCTAATTATAGTGACTTACGCAGCCGGTTTGGGTGTTGAGATTTTCTTCTCTTGGAAGCGCAACCACCCAGTAAACGAGGGCTTCCTCGTTTCAGGTTTGCTCATTCCTATGATTATGCCAGTAGACATTCCGTTGTGGATGGTTGCAGTGAGCACAATCTTCGCGGTATTGATCGGTAAAGAGGTATTTGGTGGAACAGGGATGAACTTGTTGAACCCGGCACTTACGGCGCGTGCTTTCGCCTTCTTCGCATATCCTACTTGGATGTCAGGAGATAAAGTATGGGTCAATACCAAAGGCGGCGAGGTAGTCGATGGATTCTCAGGTGCTACTGCCTTGGGTGATCTTGCAACTACTGTAGGCCAAGGTATGGGCAACCCAGCAACAGAAGCTGTAATGGCTCAGTTCGGTGCTGGTGGTCATTACTCCTTGATGAACGCTTTCCTAGGACTCATTCCAGGTTCTATCGGTGAAACATCAGCCTTCTTGATCCTATTGGGTGGTCTATTCCTTGTATTCAAAGGAGTAGGTTCTTGGAAAATCATGTTGAGCTTCTTCTTAGGAGGTTTAGTAATGGCAGGAATTTTCAATGCGTTCGCAGTGAACGAATTCATGGGATTGAATCCTATCCACCAGCTCATGTTGGGAGGCTTCATGTTCGGTATGGTCTTTATGGCTACTGACCCTGTGAGTGCTGCACAAACAGAAACCGGTAAGTACATCTACGGTTTCTTGGCAGGTTTCTTCGGAATCATGATTCGTGTATTCAACCCAGCGTATCCAGAAGGGATCATGTTGGCCATCCTATTTATGAATGTAATGGCACCGCTTATTGACTACTACGTTGTAGAAGCAAATATCAAGCGTCGTGCAAAACGCGTTGCTCACGCCTAAACCTCTAGAATTATGAATGTAAATAGCAACGGATATACGTACACATTTGCCACAGTGATGGTGATATTGGTGGCCGTATTGCTTTCAGCCGCATCCTTGGGGTTGAAGTCGAAGCAAGAAAACAACGTTAAGCAGGAGAAGATGCAGAGCATTCTTTCTTCAGTGGGCGTACAAGTAGATCGTAGAGGTGCTGAAGAAGTGTACAACACGGTTATCGAGAAGGTTTTGACCATCAAAGGTGGTGAGGTAGTGAGCGAAGACCGCGAAACTGGCTTTTCCATTGATATGGCTACTGCAATCAAATCTTCTAACATGGACCGTGAAGTTCCATTGTATGTAGCGAACAAAGACGGACAAACGTATTACATCGTGCCATTGCGCGGTAAAGGTCTTTGGGGACCGGTTTGGGGTTTTGTGAGTTTGGAAAGTGACGGTAACACCGTGGTAGGTGCCAACTTTGGTCACAAGAGTGAAACCCCGGGTTTGGGTGCAGAAATCACTACGCCAATGTTCACGGACCAATTCCCAGGTAAGAAAATTTCTGAAGCGGGTATGTTCCAATCCATCTCTGTAGTTAAAAAGGGAACCTCTAACGGCGACTACGCTGTAGATGGTATCTCAGGAGGTACTATTACGTCAAACGGAGTAAACGATATGTTGTCCGATTGTTTGGCGCCGTACGCAGAATACTTCAAAAACATCTAATGC
>Ga0102963_1000233_pt1 | contig 23810 bp, 24 predicted proteins | sample SalPon2_C_H2O_MG_2_FD_84522 | JGI IMG/M metagenome (GOLD analysis project Ga0102963, IMG submission 84522) | Salt pond water microbial communities from South San Francisco under conditions of wetland restoration - Salt Pond MetaG SF2_C_H2O_MG | ecosystem: Environmental > Aquatic > Non-marine... | reverse complement strand
TAGATATACATTATAGAACGATGAATCTCTTAAACCAGAATCATCTTCTTTAATAAAATACACGGTTCCGTTTGCGCCATAAATTGCATTGTTCATTGCTTGATTTTCAAGCGTCACGGAACTCAATGATGTGATAAATTCTAATGTACCAAGAGCTGCACGTAATCTCATTCTTTCATTGGTAATAACATCACCAACTTCTAATGGATTTTGTGGCACGTCATTTTCCATTTCGTTATAAGAAACAAGTAAGCGTGTCCCTAAACGAAGTGTGCTTGGCGAGTTAGAAGTATTTGCAATGGCTTGAGTTTGAATCTCATTATTTGAATTAACTTTAAGAACAGGATCTTTTAAAATAGAAATTGTTCTGAAGTCAGTATTCGATGGAATGTATCCTTTACCGTCAACTGAAACGCCTTCAGTTCCTTGGATCTGAACATTTAAAATAATTTTATCTCCGCCCAATTCACGAATAGCGTCTTTACCGTGTCCGCCTGCTGGAGAAATAATTACGTTTGCAGTTGCGCCTGTGCCATATAAAGTGTTTGCTGTGATAAATGCTTCTGCTCTAGTATAGTAACGACCAGTATCAATTACAGTAACATTTGAGATGGCGCCAGTATTTGTATTTACACGACTGTATGCTAATGCTCCAATGCCATCTCCACGAATTGCTACCGTTGGAGAAATAACAACACGTGAGTCTGTATTAGCGATTGTCGTAAATGCCGAATTGACAGTAAGTGTTCTTGTCGACCCTGAATAGTTTATAATTCTACGAAGCTGACCAGCACCTGTTCCTGAGATAATATAAACTGAAGAACCATTGTAGAAATTGTCGACAGTAGAAGGAGCTTGTCCAGCAAGAGAAAGACTTAAAGTTCTTGTTGAGCCAGCTTCTACAAACCCATTATCAAGAGAAGTGTAGTTTTGTCCAGGATTATTAACTTCAATAATTTCAATTGAACCATTTACCGAAGCATCTTGAACCGCAACCTGTCTTGTACTTTCAGCAGAACCATCAGAAGTATCAAAAGTTTTTACAGGAATATATGAAGCTGTTACAAACTTTTCTTGATCATTTAAATTAATAGAATACATATATTTCCATGTATATCCATCAGATGTGGTAAATGGAGTTACAGAAAATCCAGAAGGCTTAATTGTAGAAGCTCCGCCATTATTGTTATAGAGGCATTTGTAAACGTTAAATTCGTCGGTAACAACATAGAATTGTTTGCTATATAAGTCTGTATCGATGTCACGATACATAGCATATGCTGTTCCGGAAGTCCAGTTGTATCTTGGAACTACATGAGAAACGTCAGCTGGAGTAATTTTCTTTGCGCCAATAGCGTCTTTCCAAAGCTGATAGTGTTTTTCTTGTACACTTTCAACAGCATTCGATGGCGTCGGCTCATTAGCCCACTCAGTATTTTTACCAATTACCGCATATAAAATGTTTGAGTTTTTCGTGCTTCTTCCATCGCTTCTGGAAAGAGCTTCGATAAATGCCTTTGCGTTGGTAATTCTAAGTTCTTTGGCTGCGTATTTTGTTGCCATTTTTACCTCTGATTGATCACTCTATTTATACGATGTCTGAGACATAATAATAAACATTGGCGTTTCTTATTGTTGATCCTGTAAATGTAGAAACCGTACCAACGTTCGAAGAAGTTGATGTCGAATAGACATTGCCCAAGAATACAATATCATTATTTGATATTATATATCCAGCTTTTCTAAAGTCATTTTCATTCTTATATTTAAAGATTCTTTCATTTGCCAAGATTTCTCCAGTAGCAAAGCGAATTGCTGTTCTTAAAGTTTCACGACTTCCTTCATATGATATAATAATATCATTACCACGTTTTTCAAGAACCTCTGCTCTTACATTTGAATCTTCGCCATAAATAAAATCGCCCACAGAAATATTAGTTTTCTCAAACGTATTAGCTTGAAGATGAACAACATCTTGTTTGATGGCGATTGTTTCTGTGCCTTTAAATGCAGTCATATCTGTATACTGTATTGTATTACCAACCCACGTATTTCCGACATAAATGTTATTTAAGTTTGCACTTGCGGTAGAAACGAACTGCCCATTCGAAGCGACTTTCAATACGATTTTCTGATCAGTAGTAGAAATAATCTCAACGATTGCCGCTGTATTTGCTCCGCCATCGCTTATTGTTTTACCAACAGCAATGAAGTCTGAGAAGCCATCACGCATTGTTGGAGTTATCGTTGCACCAGAACCAGAAGCTGTATCAACAGTAATAGTTGGCGCAGACTTATATCCTTTGCCTTGATTTGTAATTACGATTTGATTTATGCCGCCAGCCACATTGGTTAAAATATATCCGTTTGCAGATTCTTCTTGACCTACATCGCTGAAGATAAGCGTTTCATTATTTGCGTATCCACTGCCACGTGTTGCCGCTGTTACTGATCCGCCTTCAACACGAAGCATATGAGTGTTAGCGAATATTAATTGAGAATAATCGTCGAAGTGTTCAATATTTAATGTCACAGGACTTGTTGCGCCTGTAACGCTCGTTACAATACCATAAGCGTTTGATGAAAGCCCAGTAAGAGTATCTCCAACAGAAATTGTAGCAGAGTTAGCAACAACCACTGATGAATTTACAATAGCAGGTCTTGAAACGTAAACGAAGTCATCATCAGCACCACGAACATAGAACGTAAGCATTTCTCTGTCTGGTGTTTCAAGTTTGAACATTTCTGTGTTAGCAAGTTTGAAATCTTTAATCTTAATTCTGCGGCTGGTTGCAAAATCAATGTTTGCTGTATTAGCAGATGGTCTTCTTTTCTTTTTAATAGTAGAAATAGAAGAAGTCGTATTCGCTTCGCTTTGTGATTGATATAATCCAAAAAGATTTTGCCCAGCAGGATGAATAAGTTTAGTGACAATATCTCTATAGCGAGCAATAGAAACTGGAACTTTAATTTGATAAGAATATTCTTGATAGAAGTTATTGTCTTGTATATACCCACGCTTAGAAGAAACGTGACTTCTTGTTGTGGTGTAATATCCAGCCGAGTTAGCAACGCCAGCCAAAGCAATTCTTGCCGTTGCCTGCGAAGAATTATCTCTTCCAGATTCTTTTAGTCTTACTAATTCATTATCAACATATGAGAAACCAGAATCATACATTCTTACACTGGTTATAGCACCATTGGCTCCAATCGCAGTTGTGATGTTCGAGTTGTTTCCAAGGATACCTTCATCTGTTATAGAAACAATTTTGGCAGTTCCTGTCCCAACCTGAGTCTCTTGCGCTGCACTATCAAAGAAGTTGATCGTTACATATCCATCGCTTAAGAGATATTCAATATTTTCTGGAGAACGTTGCCTTTCGTCTTGCCAAACACGAAGTGTAATTTCATATGTTCCATTAGCGTGACCAATGAACCCACTCGCTTGTTTAACATCCCCAGAGGCAGCTGTATTTGCTTGAATGATACGATCGTTTTCATCTGGTGCGGTGATACTACTGTTTCCTGTTTGCCAGTTTACGTCATCTGATTGAACGACCATATAAACTTCGCCAATACCAAGAGCTGCAACGTTTGTGTCAATTACACGAACTCCTGGAGCCTGAGTATATCCTTCACCAGAAACGATAGAGGAAAGCTGTCCGATTGTTCCAACAGTTCCAGCGATAAAGTTTAGGCTGTCTATAAGTTTTGTGTGAATATTCTCAACAATCGTATTTGATGTGCCAAAAGCGTTATTACCAATATTCGTAGCAGAACCCACTAGACGTAAACCTTCATTCTCTATAAAGGCTTTCATTGGACCAGTTGCAAAGTAATCGCTCGTGTTGGCGACACTATTTGATGTCAGCTGAATAACCTGTGTATCACGGTATGTTCCGCCTTTACCATATGCTTCGCTTGTTAAAGCTGGGCTAAACGCCGCCGAAGTAATTAATTGAGTATCGCTGTCTATTTGTGTAATTCTTCTGCCAGTTTGACCGCCTGCTTTAATAACATCATTTACTACAAAGTCTGATGTGAAAGAAGTCCCCACCCCTGTTACTGTTGTTCCTGAAGAGGATATTGTTCCTGATAATACAGTATTAGCAGTTGGATTATGTTCATATGTCAAACTGGTTGTAGTGACAATTTTCTTAACGACGCCAAATGCATTTGAGATGGCACCGACGATCTCATCACCCTCAGAAACTTCTGATCCAGAAATAGGAGCAATAGTCGCAACATGATATCCAGCTGTATTACTCTGAAACTCGCCGACAGAACCGACTGTGACACCAGCTGGTGTACCAACTTTAACATCTTCAGAAGAAACGCCAAAAGTTACGCCATCAAAAAAGTTTTTATATCCATCGATTCTAAACCAAGAATCACCAGCAGTATTATCAACGATATCTAAAATAATTCCATTAGCACTTGAGTCTACACCAAAGATGCTTTGACCAACAGTAATTTCTGCCGTGTTTGCAATATTAATAATTGCATTGGCATTATCGTGATAATTTGCCGCACGTGTAATTTCTTGCGCTGGCTCTTTAAATCCAAATCGTGGTGCACCAATAATTGTATTGGCAAAAATATTCATCTTTAAATTGCCAGAAGAATGAGCGATCACAGGTGCAGTTTGACCAAAAATTGTATTAGATGTAAATATTTCTTGATTCAATGTAATTGCAAAAGTGTCTACAATATCGTCACGACGAATAATAAAAGAAGCATCTACAAGACCATCTGTTTCATCAATTTGAATAGTAGAACCGAAATCATTTACTGATGCTTGATACCCAGAACCACCATCAACCAATGTGAAGACGACAATACCATTTAAATCTTCAATTTCTACAACAACAGCTTTACCTAAATCTCCACGAACATCAGAAAGTATATCCACTATATCTCCAGGGCGATATTCTGCACCAGAAGATACAATTGTGATATTTGAAATGCCAGCATCGATTGGAAATGTAAATCCAGTTATATTTGGATCTTCAAATTTTAAATAAACCGATTCGCCATCAGCAAAGGTTGCGTTAATATTGGAAACCAATATTTGCATTAAATCACGACCACGAACGGTCTTACGTTGAATATCCTCTATCAACGCTTCTGCACCCGAATCAATACCACGAATGGTTTTACCAATAAAGTTATAGATTCTTGGATCGTATTGAGATACAAGATAACGCTCTACACGCCAATCGCCTGAAGATGCTTTTAAAATTTGTTCTGCTGGATAAAATACTTCTACATCTTCATTATAAAGTGCACGGAATAATAATCTGTAAGATTCAATTGTGCCCTTTGATTGATAAAGATCACGAATGTTTTTAGCAAGTATTCTCTTATTTGCTAAAACTTCATTGGGAATTGATGGAAGGATTGTTCTGCGAAAATATTCTAGATACTCATCAAGCGTTGTATCAACGTCTTTATATTCTTGTAAATGTCGAAGTGTGTATTCTGCTTTACCAGTTTGCTCCATGTATTCATAATATGCCTTCATAAAGGCGACGATATTTGGAGCCTCGTCTTTATAAAATTCTGGTAGCTGATTTTCAATCAGCGCAGAAACCTTTTCATTTAATTCCGACATTATACGTTCTCGCCAATAGCATTTACAACAATATCATTGGATTCGATTAATAATATTTGCTGACGAACTGGCGTAACGTCTAACAATTCTGGGATTACATCTACTTTAATTTCTGTTCCTGTAAATGCCGTTGGCGCAAAGTTTTCAATCTCAACTTTACCTGTTACATAATTAATTGTTCCTGCATTCACAACAACATTCACCTTCGTTTTATCTTGCGTATATCTGTATATATTAACGTTCCCCAAACTGTCATCGTCAAGGAAGCAAGTAAAGCCAGAATATGTAAATTGCGTAGAATCGAGTGTTCCCTTTTCAATTGGATTTCTAAATTCTAATGCAACCTTTTGAGTAGTTGTGATCGAAGGCGAAAATCTTTTAGACATTTTAATTGAAACTGTATTATTCAATATAGAAGGGTCTAAGTTATCCAAAGATCTAAGCAATCTTGAATATCTTAATTTCTTCCCAAAACGACCCAAAGAATCTGTTGAATAATTTGTAACAGCAGTTTTAACTAATGCTTCCAATGATTTTTGTGTAAGCGTGGTTGTCGTCAAATCATAATTTACATTTACAGTAGGAACAATGAAGAGATATTCAGCATCAACAAAAACTGGATCAATAGAAAGAGGTGTTCTATCTACAATCGACGCTCTAATTTGATTCTTTCTACTAATCGTCAAAAATCTTTCGCCGAATGGTTTAGCTGCAATATAAACTTTACCGAATACTGGACTATCAGCATCTTCGCCACCAAAAGCAACAACGGATTCTAAATCAGAATTTTCTTGTGTAATAATATTGATATAATCGTTTTTTGTAACCAAACGATTTTGCGCTTCGAAGTTTTTAGGAGCATTAAATTTAACTGAGTCAATGGTTTCTTGAGCACGTCCGCCACGAGCAGCTGTATTTAAACTCAAAGAAACTGAAGTATATGCTTCTGTAACACCAAGACTATCAACAGAAAATGTATTGGCGCCATTTGTCACAGTTCCATTACAAATGCGATAGTCTACGATTACAATATTTCCATCAACAAGCGCCTTACCCAAAACACCATCACCAAATGTCAATTCATATTTTCTATCGTTTGTTTCATTTAGATAAAAAACAGGTGAAGTGCTTTTAACAGAAGTCACATTCGTGGCTTTTGTAAATACTGTATTTGATGTATCCGCTGAAGATGTTTGTACACGAACTTTAATGCTTCTTGTATCAACGCCAGCATTCGGAATGATATAGCGAACTGGATCGTTAGAACTAACTGTAAAGCGATGCGTAAGCGGCTCGCCTTCAGTAATGTCAATGTTTTTGATATATGTGTCTCTTACGTTCTCAACACTATATGCTTGATCGGTAACATATGTGTATGCTATATCATCGATCGTTGTGGTAAATGTCGCACCTTCTGGAATCGTAAAACGTGGAACGTCTGTATTGACACCAGTAAACGTAAGTTGAACATTAGCTGTAGCACCACGAGAAGAAATGGGAGTATATCCTAATTCTTTGGCACGAGATACAACGCTATCACGCTGTTGCGCTGTGTCCAAAAACATTTCGTTGCCAATCATATTAAGATAATAAGCATTATAATGAGTATTATAAGCCATTAAATCCAAGAGAGTTGCCATAGCAGAACCTTCAAAGTCATAATCTTTAAACTGTGTTTGACTTCTTAGGAATGTTTTAAGATTACTGCGAATATCAGCAAAATCTAATTCTGTGACTTGAAGATAAGTATTAGCTTGTGCCATTAGCGGACTCTCTCTAGAATTACATCAAGAACTACTGGTTCAGGGTCATTGATTACATAAAAAGCGAGAGAAAGTGTTAAAGCATTTAAATCGTCTCTTTGTTCAGCGATTACTTCAATTACTTCTGCTCTTGGCTCATAGTTATAGATGACTTCTCTTACAGCGTTTTCAAGTTTTTGTTTTGTAGCTGGTGTAAAAAGTTCGAATAACATTGCACGAACATTACACCCAATATTCGGTTGAAATGGTCTTTCGTAAAAATTTGTAAGGACGAGCGACTTAACTGATTGCCTTACAGCATTACGATTAGTCTTTCTGGATAACTTTCCAGTGACTGGATGTGGTATGAAAGCAAGATCGATGTCGCTATAATACTCAACATTTCTTCTTGCTTCTTTTGATAATGCCATTTCTATACCTGTTTATGCTTATTTATTAAGCGTTTTTTGATTCTTGAATCTCTTTTCTACGATCTTTACAGAGTTTAGAGATTTCAGCCAAAGCCTTTCTAGCTCTTGTTCCAGCGGATTTATTACCACCTTCAAACTTTTCGCTCTCTGTAATATATGTTTCAAAAAGATTTATTAAATTATCATGATTATTCATAATTTTTTCCTTGACTAATAATTAAAATTTCAGTAAAATAGACTTGTAGTCTTTAACGGACTATTTATAACAGAATTACTTGGTTGGTGGTTTAGTATCTGTTCCACCACCAGCATCATTACCGTCATTTTGCCCATGCGTATGATTTACAAGGGATATTCCATCAGCGACCACATCGCCTGTTACATATGTTTGTAATCCACTTTGATATGTTAAATTTGCTACATTAGCTGTTTCAGTTTTCGAACCAGCGATTGTACGAGTTTCGTTTCCGCCAACTACCCAAGAAACATTGCCATCAACATAAACTTCTAAATCCCCTGTAATGTGCACTTTATCATTTCCAGTAACACTTCTCCATCCATTACTATGATGTGTTACAACATCGCCATTAGCATGGACTTCAACAAAGGTTCCCGATCTGTGCTTGATATGAATACGCTCATGGAGGGGAGTATCGTCTATCTCAATGAGATGTCCGCTCTCTGACTCATAAACGTGATTATATGGATATTGAGCAGCATATGGATCAGCTGGTTCTTTAATAGTTGAATTGACATTTTTTGAAAAGATCTCTGAATTTCTAGCACGACTATTCACATCGCTTTCGTTAGTGTATCTTGGATAAATGCTTTTAGTGCTATCGTCCGTTCTTGGATTTGGGTCATTAAAGCCAACATTTGGAGTACCAAATGAAGACGGAGCGCCAGCCATCGTTCCTATAATGACTGGCTCTTGCGCCTGTTCTCCGTCTAGGAAGAATCCGACAACCCACGTTCCCTCAACAATTCCTGTCGGACTCCTGCCGACACCACTGATCGCTGCCGAAGTGATGTCTTGCATTGGAGTCGCCCAAGGCAAACTTTCAGTCGGTATCTGTGCTTTATCATCGGTGTGCCAACCGTAACATCTGACACGAACCCTTCCGAGTCGTATCGGGTCATTACGGTCTTCAACAACTCCAATGAACCAAACAAAGTTATTCTTCCCAATAAAGTTGCGCATTACTCATCTTCACAGACACATTCGCCGCCACCACATACTTCACAAACAACCGCATCTGAAACGATTTCTTGTAAAACTTGTGGGGTTTCTTCTACAATTTCCTCAACCTCTTGAACTGGCTCAGGAATTTTCTTTTCTGGTTCTACGATTTCTTGTAGAAATTTTTGTTTCTTTGGTAAAGGCATTATTTGTCCCTTTCTTGTTTAATCCATTTTTTGGCTAAGTGATTTCTTGGTTCACGATTCGCCCACTTTGAAATAGTTTTATAGGCTCGCATTGTGGCATTTTCTACATCAGATGAATCTGAATTGTCTACGATAGTAATACCACCACGACCAAATATTGACTGAAACTTCCCAAGATTGTTTTGAACATCTTTCCACATTTTTTCAACAACACCATCAGGAAGCGACCTTGCTCTTTTATTATTTCTCGCAAGTGCAGTTTCAAGGTCAGTATTTACGAATATCATAGTGGTTTCATATCCAATATCTTCAAGCATTTTCTTTTGCCTTGAAATCTTTTCGAAGTCTTTACCTGTCCCATCAATTACTAATCCTAATCGACCAGCAATATAAAGATTCATCTGTTTACCAGTTAGTTCTTTAGATCTAACACGAATAGATTGACCTTGTTTCGAAAAGATTGTTTCTGGATCCATTTCTAAGCCAGCTTTTTTAAGAGCAGTTTCGAAGGCATTGTCAGAATTAACAACCTTAAATCCAAGAGAAGGTAATGCAGTTTTGCCAACAACAAATGACTTACCGCTTCCTGGACCACCAGCCAAGAATACAGCTTTAAAGATCGCTGGGTCATTAACACCCTCTGTCAAGAAATCTTTAAAATTTAACATTCATTATCCTCTTGGAACTACTTTAGATTGACTTGGTTGAATTCTGGGTTGTTTACCTTCAACCCCAGTATCTTTAATACATTCCAAAAACGTTGTAAAGTTTTCTTCAATGTGTTTATGTCTTACTTTTGTGACTAAGTATTTTCCACTTAGATATTTATCTTCCTTTTTTGCGACTCCATCTATGTTAGTTGCTGGCGGAATGCTAAGATATACTACATCGCCAGCCAACACTTCAGAGTTTCCAGGAATACTTACACTTAAAACTTTATTTGATATGTGCTTAAAGAACGATCTTCTTTTGGGTTTATTTTGATATGTTTTATTAGGTATATGATTTTCTAATGCAAAAAATATATCAGAATCATGCCCAGATCTTGTCGTATTTAATTCCACAATTGCTGTATCTTTTGAGGTTCCGAATACAGAATATGGTTGTAATTTGTTAAATTTTTCATAAATTTTAGAATAATCATAAATAGTCTCTGTTTTCTTTTTTCTCTGAATATCAATAGAGACCGTTTTCGTCTTATATAATCCACCCATAATATTGTCAAATAAACTAGATTCTTTCTCTACATTATAATTAATAATCTTTAATGGGTCTGTATATTCTTCTTTGGCATTATTATTACCCTCATCATAATTAGATGGAGCATAAGAAAATGTATATCTTGGTTCTTGAGAAACAAGGGTGTTTAAATCTTTAAAATTAAATTTCTCAGCATCTTCCCAAAATACAAAATGAGAAACAGGTTTATCTGAAATAGATTCTCTGCACAGATAATCTATTGTATCGTCTATTCTCATATTTGGTATCACGAATTTCTGACGATTTTTAGTTTCTTCAATATCATATGTTTTAGAGATTTTATATTTAAGAGTAGAACTAAGTTCGCTATACAGTGGCTCAAGTGGCTTTCGCATAAACTCTTTTGTAACACTATCAATCATTTGACTTACAAGGGTTGGCTGCGGATGTCCATATGCTCTTGAAACCTTAGAGTCTATCGTTTGATATGATTCAATCGAAACGCCAGAAAGAATATAAATTTCGTTTTTCTCGTCAACGGTTTGTCTATTGGATATTTCTGTTACACCAAACACATGAGTTTTGTATTTGGTCTTATCGTTTGGACCACCTGTTCTGTATGATATGATAATTAATTCGCCGCCAGTAATACCGCCGATAGCGTTTAGAGTTCCAGCAGCGTCAAATATTAAAATATCTGTTTGTAAATAATGTGAGAACATGTCTTGATAAACGCTCCACTCACGAAACAATTTAAGCAGATCAATTTGTAATCCAGCATTTGTAACGAGTGTGAGAGTTTTTAATTCAACATCACCTGCGTTTCTATAACCCTCAGGCATTATACTTCCTCAAGAATCGCTTCAACTTCTTCAAATACTTGCTCGAAATATCTTTCGTCAAGAATACGAATATTCTTTTTTAATTCGTTTTGTTCTTCTTCCCAATCATACATCGTTTGCGTTCTACGATTTGACTCAGGTAATGTATTATATGTCGTTTGATCAACAACAAACTCTTTTGCTAAAATACGTGTTCCGTCATTTAAAACAGTATCAGGAGATTTAACCCAGTAATATGCTTTTACCTGCGCTTGCGCTGCAGGAATACTTCCATATTTTTCTCTAATGTAATTTTCAAAGTCTTGATCAAAGAGTGGCCAATCAAAACGTACATCGTGGATTTCATTAAACAATGTAATGATCCAAGCATAGTTTGAATCGCCATAGTATTTGTGAGCGATAATATCTGGTCTATCGCCGCTCTGTATTTCATAATCATAAAACAAGTTTAATATATTAGACAATGAAGGTCTGACTTTAAAACGTTTTAAAATATTAGTAAGCGTGACTTTTTGTGAGTCGTTTTTTAGGTCGTGAATAGTTGTCGGAAATGAACTAAAATAGTTTGACATTATTATTTCCTCAATGAGCCTTTATCGAAATTATCACGAGTTTGAAGTTTTGTTTCTTGAAACTCCATGGTAAATTCTACTGATACAGGTGCTCCAGTTTGTTCAAAGAATAGGGGTGTGCCTTCACCATTATAATTGATTGAAAGATTTTTAAGAACACAAGTTCCTATTTCATAAAGCCATGGTCTGTGTAATTCACTAAATTCAATTTCAAATTCATCTGGATATTTAAATCCAAATTTGCCAGCTGTATAAGATGGGAGCATATGATATTTTAAACCATTTACAATTTTATCAAGAGCAATGCTTTCTTTTTGACTTTTGGCAATAAACTTATATGTGAAACTATGCGAACGAAAATCTAATCCTTGGAATACAACAGCTTGGTGTGGATTTACAGCCAGACCTAATCTTTTAGATGCACCTGCGATAACTCCACCAGATGTTCCGCCTGCAACTAAACCCCCAGCAAGAACGCCACCAACCTTTGCTGCAGCCCCAGCTGCTAATGCTGGACCAGCCGCAGCTCCCAGAGAAAGAGCAGCATCTGTATCTTTATTCTTAACTGCATCCGCAGCGCCACCAGCACCTTGACGTATCATATCAGCGGCTGCAGCTAGACCAGCTGAAACATCAGAAGAGTTTAGATCGCCAGCTGTTGCTGCTCCGAATGCACCAAGATTTTCGTTTTGATATTGCGGAGTGTATGCTGAGGTCAGATTTGATGGAATAGGAAGAACAACGTTTCTTACAACGTTTAGTGTTCCTTTTGAGAAAGCATTGTCACGAACACGTTCCATCACTTTAATAATCATAAAATGTTCGTCGTCTAGATCTAATGGGAATACAAGATCTTCATAGTTTTTATCTTTATATAATTTGGCAAGAGGAGAACCTTTTTGTTTCCCTCCAAGTTTATCGCCAAGCAAAGAATTGAGTTTATTCGAAATAGACTTATTTACTGCACCAAGAGCGGCATTAATTGCTCTGCCCTTAATATTCTCGCCTATACCTTTTAGACTAACACCCATATAAATATCCTTATGGCTTATCGTGGTAAATTTCGCCCGAAGTATCCTCAAAAATACAAAGGCGATCCAACTAACATTATTTATAGGAGTTTGTGGGAAGCAAACTGTATGAAATACTTTGATCTGAATCCTAGTATATTATACTGGAGTTCGGAAGAGGTCATTGTACCCTACAAATCCCCTATTGACGGTCGTTGGCATCGCTACTTCCCTGACTTTATCATTCGTGTTAAAAATAAAGATAATCAGACTGAAACTATAATGATTGAAGTCAAACCGAATAAACAGACAAAAGAACCTAAACCGCAAAAAAGAATTACTAAGAAGTATTTATACGAAGTGCAGACATGGGGTATAAATAGTGCTAAATGGAAAGCGGCAGAGGAATTTTGCGCAGATCGTAAATGGAAGTTTATGATTCTAACAGAAAAAGAACTAGGAATTAAATATTAATGGCAACAGTTTTCGACGATCTATTGGCTAGAGGTGTTCGTGCTGGCGAAGTTCCTGCTAGAACACAGCAATCACGTGATTGGTTTCGTGATGCAGCCAAAAGAACTAGCGTAACTCCAAACAAACTCGGAAAAGACACAAGCAGATTAGCCAATCGTGCTAGAATTGGTTCTATGTATATGTTCTTCTATGATCCAAAACATAAGAAAACATTACCCTATTACGATAGATTCCCTCTTATTTTTAAGATTGCCAATGTTGATGGTGGATTTACAGGAATTAATCTCCATTATCTTCCGTACAAATTACGAGCAGAGTTAATGGACGCATTATATGACTTGTCTAATAATAAGCGATATGACGAGTCTACAAAGTTAAAATTGTCTTATGATATTCTTAATTCAGCAAGCAAATATAAGATTTTTAAACCAACATTCAAAAGATATCTGAACGCCAATGTTCGTTCCAGATTTATCGAAGTTAATCCTGCCGAATGGGACATTGCTTTATTCTTACCAGTTGAAAGGTTTGAGAAAGCAACAGCTCGTAAAGTTTGGGCAGAGAGTAGGAAGATGATCTAATGGCATTTAACATTAACGAATTCTCAGGCGAACTAGGTAAAGGTGGGGTTGCAAAGGCATCTCACTTTGAAGTTTTTATTACTGGACCATCCGACAAGAAAAAGAGTGATGCTGGCGGTGGCGGATTTATCAATAAATTAAAAGCCAAGGCAATATCATATGTTAAAGACGCTCTGTTTGGTGGAGATGGGGGAGGATCACGCTCTCTTACTGCTAGAATAGATGCGGCAGATATTCCTGGAAGAAACTTAATGACTGCTGATTATAAGCATAAAAATTATGGACCAATTATTAAACTTCCTTATGGTCAAGTCTATAGTGACGTCAATCTGTCAATTATTTGTAGCGAATCTCTCAGCGAAAAGAAGTTCTTTGAAGAATGGCAAAATCAAATTGTTGGGACAGGATATGACTATAAAGGAAATGGTCTAGAAAAGTTTAATCTTGGATATTATGACGATTACGTTGGAGTCGTTGAGATTCGTCAATATGGTATGTCTGGACAGTTGCAGGCAGTGCATAAACTGAATGGCGCATATCCTATAAGTATTGCTCCTATCTCAATGTCATGGCAAAGCGAAGATATTGTTCGTTTAAATGTTACCATGTCATTCAGAAACTATAGAGCAGAGTTTCAAGAAGGTGGGGGAGCAGGTATTGGGTTTGGATTGTCATTTGGCAAAAATGGATTACAAGCTAGAATCACAAGTAAACTTGGAAATTTAACTATAAATAAGAACGGAGCGCAAGCGAACGTAAGAACACCATTTGGTATTCTTCGCAAGAATTTTTAATTTGATTGGAGTATTAAATAATGGCTTTACCACAAATAGCGACGCCAGAATATACATGCATTGTACCATCGACAGGAGAAGAAATTAAATTTAGACCTTTCCTGGTAAAAGAAGAAAAGATTCTTTTGATGGCACTTGAAAGTGATGAATTGAAAGATACGATTCTTTCTACAAAACAGATTATTTCTAATTGCGTTTTGACTGAAGGGTTTGATATTGAGTCTTTGGCAACATTTGATTATGAGTTTCTTTTTCTACAACTTCGTGCAAGATCTGTAGGAGAAGTTATCGAATTGAAGATCAGACATAGTGATAGTAACAGCGAATGTAATCATTCAACTGACGTTACTATTAATATTGATGATATTACTTTTAATGGAGAAATGCCAGAAAGAAATATTATGATTACTGATGAAGTCGGTATTAGAATGAAACTGGTTGGGATTGATGCCGCAGCTGATGTTGATTTCAGTAAAACCGATTCTATATTTAAATTCGTTGCTTCAAACGTTGAATATATTTTTGATAAAGATGAAGTTTATTCGGACTTCACTCAAAATGAAATTGAAGAATGGATTGAAAACTTGAATCAAAAACAACTTGAGACAATTATGAATTGGTTTCAAAAATTGCCCAAGTTGACACATACTGTGAAATGGACTTGTCCAGAATGTAAGAAAAAGGATAGTATGACTTTGGAGGGACTAGACGCTTTTTTTACATCGGGCTGAGCCACGATTCACTAGCGAACGTGTATCAGCTTAACTTTGCTTTAATGCAACATCATAATTATTCGTTATCTGAGTTAGAAAATATGATGCCTTGGGAAAGGCAAATTTATGTGACTTTGTTAAAAAATCATTTAGAAGAAGAAGCCGAAAGGGCAAAACAAAGGAACTACTAAGATGGCTGAACAAAAAGTAATGCAAGCAGATTCCATTTATGCTTATCTCGATACAGATGGTGATGGAATCATAACAGATGAGGAAATGTCAAGAGCGAAAGAGATCGCTGAATTTGAACATAAAAGAGCTATGCAACAGAATGAAGATGCGAAAGAAGATCAAATCCGTAAGATGGCTTGGTTTGCCTTATTCGGAATGTTATTATACCCATTTGGGATTTTCCTAACCTCAGCCTTTGGCTTAGACAAAGCTGCACAACTTATTAGCGATATCGCTCCGACTTATTTCGTAGCCATCGCTGGTTTGGTTGCTGCATTCTTTGGCGCAAGCGCATACAGCAAAGGCAAAAAAGAGTAAATTAAATGGCAGATTTACCAACAGTCAACGCAGTCAACGAATTAAAAGAACAAGTCACCATAGACCGTCAGGCTCTACAAAAGAGCATGAGGGCTGGCTTGTTAAATGTTGTCAAGTCAGTTGACCGTTTGCATACAACGTTTGAGAATGCATTTAGATTACAGCAGGAAATGCTGGACTTGCAGGCTCAAGCGTTGATTGCTGCCAGAGAAAAAGAAATCGAAGACGCTAGAAAAAAAGATAAAAAAGAACCCAGTTCTGCTATGGCTGCCATGACAAAAGAATTGGGCGGATTTGGGTCGGCTCTAGCAATTGCTCTTGGTGGTTTAGTTGGTGCTGTTAAAGGGCAATTAATAGCAATTCAAGCATTTGGTAAAACGTTTACTCCATTTGTTAAAACATTTGTTAAAACGTTTACTCCAAACAGACTTTTAGATGCTTATAAACGAATGAAAAATGGTTTGGATATACTGAAGGTGTATGCTAGTGCTGCTGGACCAGAAATTGTTGAAGCGTTAAAAGGCGGCGTTAAAAATTTTGGCCAATCCTTATTAAAATTCGTAAAGGCAGCTGACACTGGATTATTTGCAGATGTATTTAAGAGACTGAAAACTTATATAAAACCATTAATAGATGTTTTTGTTGATGCTGGTAAAACAATTAAAAGCATTTCTGCAGGTCCAGCTGAAAACCTTAAAAAATATTTTGGGATGTTTAAAGATTATTTTGGTAAATTTGGTTCGACGCTTGGAAAGATAGCTAGTGTGGTCGGTAAAATCTTTGCTCCTATCGCTATTATTATGGTCGCAATTGATACTGTGAGAGGTATCATAGATGGATATGCTGAAGGTGGGTTTTTAGGAGCAATACAAGAAGGTATCAAAGCATTCTTTAATTCATTAATATTCAAACCACTTGATATGTTAAAGAGCCTTATATCTTCTGTTTTGGAGTTTTTCGGCGCATCAGGTGTCGCTGAGGCATTAGATTCATTCTCGTTCGAAGAAATATTTTCAAGTTTGATCGACAATATCTTCTCCTCTATCGAAACAGTAAAGAATATATTTTCCGCCATTTCAGAATTTATTACCAGTAAGGTAGATGCAATTAAAAATTCATCAGCTTTCAAATTTTTCTTTGGTGATGACGACGAAAATAAAGAAGCTGAACAGGCGGCTGAGGAGTTAAATAAAAAGAAAGAAGAAACTGATAAAAAACGTGCTGAAGCTGCTAAAGAAAAGACAGAAGATCTAAAAGAAGAAGATGCTGCCGAAAAGAAGGCTTTTGAAGAACGAAGAAAAGAGCAACTTGAGAATAAGAAAAGAAAAGAAGCTGAATATGCTGCTGCTATTGCCAAGGCGAAGGCAGAGCGTGAAGCTGCACAGGCTGCAAAAGAAGAAGCCAGTACTCCTGGACAAAAACGAGAAACATATCAAAAAGGATTAGATAAATTATTTAATGAACAGCAATTCGAGTTGTCGAGAGAAATGTCTCTTAAAAAACAACTTATGGATATGGGAATTGATCCTGAAGGGGGAGCACTGACAACAACTGGTCTTAAGCGTGGCACAAAAGAATTTGAAGACATGAGAAAAGCCCAGGATATCAAAGAACAGCTTGCAAGGTCACAAAGAAATCTCAATAGAATTGATAAGCAAAAAGAAGATTACAACACAAAACTCGCTAACTTAGATACACAATCTGGCGCTACCGCTGGTGGTGGTAGTAATATCAATGTTAATGCGACAACGAATAATACATCCGCTGTAAATAAAACAACATCAATGCCAGCGAGCGCTAGTCGCCAAGGTGGCGCTCAATATAAAACTGCTGCTGGATTTGGGTAAAAAAATGGGGGCAAGGTTTACAAGCCTCGCCCCCACTTCCTATTGATCAATATATTTGTTAGTCCTCTTCAGCAAGTTTCTCGAAGAACGATAACGAATCATCATCATCCTCATCAAAACTTTCCGAAGCTGAAGGGGCTGGCTTCGCTGCTGTTTCAGGAATAGCAGGAGCCTGCGCAACCTCTGAGGTCTCAGCTGTTGTCCTTGGTTTTTCGGGTGCGCCATCTAGTCCTAGAACACGATTCAGACGAGTCTGCAGTTCCTCGTATGTCTTGAAGTTCTTGCGATCTAGAAACTCTTGTAGCGAATATAATCCCTCATAAACTTTTTCAAGAGATTCATCATCACCATCAAGGAGTGCTGAAGGAGAAGCGAACTCTGATTTATCATAGTTACGATATCCTTCAACGTTACGAATCTTAAGTTTAAAGTCTGCACCTTCCCAAAAATCAAAAGGATTTAGTGGAGATTCGTCTTCAAACTCAGGATTCATTGCCTCGTTAAGTTTGTCAAAAATTTTCTTACCAAACTTATAGAGGAATACTTTGCCTTCATTTTCTGGATTGGCAGGGTCGCTAACGACATAGATGTTAGCATAATAAGAGAGACGACGTTTCTGCTTACGAGCCTGCTCTTTACCTGCTTCAGTTCCATTATTCCATAGGATTGAGTTATACTCTCCACATGGATCTTTTTCATTGAGAGTCGTTAATGACTTCTCAATATACCAGCCTCCTGGACCTTGAAATCCATGGTCGAAAATACGAACCCATGGTAGATCTTCACCCTTTGGCTCTGGGAGGAAGCGAATTACCGCATAACCATTACCAGCTTTGTCGACCGATGGTTTCCACAAACGATCGTCGCCACCAGATGATTCCTGCGTTTTGTTTGAGATTTTGGTAGATTCATTCACCAATTTACTAAGCGAATTGGTTCTTGATTTCTTTAAAGCTGCAAAATCTGTTGCCATATTTTATTCTCCGTATATATTTGTTTCGTGTAATTATTTGTCCACCAACTCATGACGAAAATATATCCAGAACGATTTGTTTGTATTTCGTTCTTTCAATATTATTGTAAGTATATATGAATGGTCTATATTTGTCAAGCAAAAAGATTAGATCATTCAGCATCATGTCATCTTTTTTTGACCACGCTTTACTAAATCCAACAAGGTCGTCAAGGATGACAAGAGTATTTATACTTACTGCATGCCTCATATACATCCTATACAAAATCGGATGTCCATCGTCAAAAGCAAATAATTGATTAAAGTTTTGCTCTCGTTCGTGAAGGAGAGACAGTTCTTCACGAAAGTTATAAGCCAAAGATTCTAAATTCTTCAGCCATTTTTTATAGGCAATCTCAGACTTACCGTTCATAAGATCGCCTATCCATTCAGCACTTGACGTGCTAAAATTCGCAACCAAGTATTTCACAAAATCATCACGCTTAAATCTCTTGGCTGCTTTCTCAAACGAAAACCTATCACGACGTGATTGGAACTTCGTCTCAGAAACTTTCATTTTGCCATTATATTTGAAGAAGTCATAACCCTTACTGGAGAAATGATTCTTCACGGCAAGATATGTTTGATACGCTTCAAATCCATTCATAGGGGCAGTTTTGAAGTCTTTGGTAAAAAGTTTAATTCTTGTGCCTCTGTTTCCAGTTTGGCTTTAATTATTGCGCTTAGAAGTTTTGCGGCTGTTTCGATTTCCATTTCTTCACGTTCACAATACCAAACAATCGCATCCATATATGATAATTTTTTCTGAGAAACAATTGTTTCAATTATCTCAGAAAATTTTGCTGTCGTCAATACTTCTAATGCCATAAATTATTCTTCCCAACGATAAAAAATATGATCGTCTATTTCAGTTGTCTTAGTTTTAGTGGATGCCCAATCAGGCGAAACATAGTCCGCATGATAATGAGTTGAGCCTTCAGTTATATCATAGAACTCATTATAATATAAATCTATGGAAATGTCAAGTATTTCTTTGTAATATTCAATATGTTTTTCATGAATAGTGTCTGCCTGTCCGTCGCAATACCAACTAAACTGACAACGATTCTTTACAGGAATGATATTACCTTTCCAGTTGGTATATGTTGGACCTTGCTTTACGACTGAACAAACTGTATCGGGAAAACGTGCATCTCTTACACGATTTAATGTGACAAGACCAACAGCAATTTTACCAGCCAAAGACTGATTCCTTGCCTCAAAATAGATGTTTTCTGCTAGACAAGATATTTCAGATTTCTCAAATTCGTTGACTTTAAAGTCATCAACATCCGAAAAGGCTGAAAGAATTTGAAATAATGCTGCTGCTTCAATCATGATTTACTCCTCATTAGTATTCCCATTATACTAAAGATTCGCATTAAAGTAAACACATTATTCAAAGTTTTTTATGCCTATTTTACGAAGCATCATTTGTGCAACCTTTGTGTCCATCATATCATCAAGAACTTCAGCATTGTGCAGATTTACAATTAGAATAAAGTCTTCAACATCTTGCATCGAATCAAACATATCGTCTTTGACATATTTCAAAGGAACATTTTTATAGGTTCCAGTGATTGCGGAAATTTCTATTTCTGATCTGTTCATCTTACACCTATTAGTTTGCTAGAGGATTTTTAAGAGCCTCCTCGATTTGTATTCCGATTGATTTTCTAATATCTATAAGTTCTCTCTGAGTCTCAGTTTCTAACTCATAGAGGCGACGCATCGCATCTCTCGTATCATTTAATAAAAGATTTACATCAGCGTTTACACGATTAACAGTTTCCTTTTGAACTGCTAGTTCCTGTTCGATATGTGATAGGTCTGGTGCTTCGTATGCTTCAATACGTTCTTTCATATCCATATAGTCGCCCCAAAATTCTGCGGCTCCCCATACGATACCAGCTGCAGTTGATAGTGCCATAAGCACTGCTGCCATTTTACCGCCAGTAAATTTAATGCCACCAACTTCTACTTCTGCCATCAGTATTGACTCCTTATTAATTGTTGCATTAGACCATAATTTTGTCTGCGCATTCTATAATGGTCTGCGTTGTTACCTATAATTTTTTGATCACCATATATCTGTGACAGAACATATATTTCATCTCTGTCTATCATTGCTGTATCATATTGTGTCAAATCGACAGCACTATTGATAGATTCTAACATAGCTATCTGACCTTTATATGTTGCTGACTTCTCTAAGTTATTCTTTCTAACCTGCTCAGCCAATCGTTCAGCAAGTGATTGTTGTTTCTCTGTTGGTTCATTACTCTGCTCAGAACCTTGCTGCGGTATAATAACAACTACAACTGGACCAACACCAGCGGCTGCATTGTTATCATTCTGTGCTTGTGTAGATGATGAAGAAGATACACTCTCTGACAGTAAAGAATCAAAAGCAGCAGAGTCAGCTTGCATCATCTCATTCATTGCTTGTGACTCGGTTGCAGATGATTCGCCAGATGAGATTGATTGTGACACTAACCCACCAACCAGCCGATCAGAAATCCCACGCCCAATACTGACAGCGTCAATTGCAGGTCGTTCTCTGCTATTCTTTTGCTCAGCTGGCTCACTACTGTTTTCAGCTTGTTCATTTTGTTTCTCCTGTGGTTCTTCATTCTTAGTTTCTTCAATAGGCTGCTCAATAATTTCTTCTTCTACCACAGTTTCTTCGAACACCTCATTAACTGTTTCCTGCTCAACGACAACAGGCTCTTCAAACGTTTCTTGTGGTTGCGACTCAATAACAGGTACTTGAACCTCTATTATATATCCGTCACAAATAGGAGAGTATTGAGGATTCATTTCGCATTGTTGTCCAAAGAACGCTTCAGCATATCCTGGACAACCATTGTCATAGAGAGCATCTAACGAGCATTGTTGATTGTAATATGCCTCTTCATATCCTGGACACCCAGTATCGTATAAAGCATCCAACGAACATTGTTGATCGTAATACGCTTCGGCATACCCTGGACAGCCATTATCATACAACGCATTTAATGAACATTGCTGGTCATAATATGCCTCTGCATATCCAGGGCATCCTTGATCGTATAAAGCATCATACCCACATTGCTGTTGATAGTATGCTTCTTCATATCCAGGACACCCTGTATCGTAAAGGGAATCAAAGCCACACTGTTGCGTATAGTATGCCTCCGCATAACCAGTACACCCTTGGTCATATAACGGATCATACGAACATTGTTGATTGTAATATGCCTCTGCATATCCTTCACAAGTCGGATCTGATAATGGATTGGCGGCACAGGCATCAACCTCATATACAATTTTTAGTTCTAATGGCCAAAATTCTGGACCATACCATCCTGCCCAAAACCCAGCATCATCGCCTGTTGCGGTAAGTTTAATATTACTAAGGTCAGATAAAGCATATGGGTCAGCGAATATCTCTGTTCCAGCAAAGTGTGTCCAATCTGTTATGGGATATCCATAATCATAATGATAATTCTCAACAACATTACCAGAAGAATCATAAAGGTTAATGTAAATGTCTAATGGGTCTTGAGGAGACCCGAATTGAGTGTTGGCGTTATAGTTCTTTACATGCCAGTGATATGAAAATCCAAGAACATCGATTCCCATATCACTGAATACTTGATTCAAAGCAATTTGTTGATGAACAGAACCACCACCATATCCCCAACGAAATACAGTACCATTCCATGAAGGAGTTTGACCACCAGAATATCCTGCATAACAAGCAGAGCCAGAGCAAGGTGTAACATTACCTTGCCAGTTACTGTTGTCTAAGATGTTAGCTGTTGTTTCTTGTGCGTTAGAGGGCGAGTAAAAGAAGCAAGCCAAGACCACCAGCAATCCACTTACCAGTCGAACCATCTTCCAAGTCCTCCTTGATTTTTACTTCATCAAGAGCATTGTCAGGAATTAACTGAGGATACTTTGCCCATAGTTCTAAAGCATCAATACCAATCTTACCTTCAAATGGACAAGGTGTACCAGCCATCATCATAGCCTTCCATACACGCTCATCTTGACACATGGTTGATACAGCGGCAACTTTCATACCCATATCATACAATGTTTTAGATAGTTTGATGCGCTCACAATTCATATCTCTTACAGCTTTACCACCTGAAAGACCAAGTATCTGCGTCTGTACAGCACCACTTACTCCTGTCGTACAAAGGTCTTGCGAATATGAAGAACCGATGCTAGGAGCAATCGCACTTGGCGGCGGTGACTTGATTGTAGTTTCACTGTTATTCTGATTCACGTTATTATTGGTGTTATCAGTTTTTACAGTAGAGTCACTTGTGCTTGTAGAAGTTGATGTGCTTGTGCTAGTGTTATTGTTTGTGTTAGTATTGACGTTAGTACTGTTGTTTGTGCTAGTGCTAGTCGATGTCTGATCGACATTAGTTGTGTTCGTGTTTGTATTCACGTTTGTATTGTTATTCGTGTTGGTGTTCGTGCTGGTATTTGTATTTACCGAAGTATTTGTGTTCGTGTTGACATTATTATTGTTATTGGTATTCGTAGAATTAACTGTTGAATCCGTAACAGTATTTGTGTCAATAAAGGTTGTGTTATCTGCACTTTGTAATTCTTGTGCTAAAGATGCGGTGGTTGTTGCCACCAAAAAACATAATGAAACGAGTGTAAAGTTTCTCATTTCTTCCTCTTACTATTTGTTAATTAATTCCACCTGTGAAATATATAACGGCGAATAGACCTAATATGACAACAAAAAATCCCATGCCACCTGTGGCAAATATCATCATATTCTTTTGAAATTCTGCTTTTTTCTTGGCTCGCTGTCGCTTCAGACGAGCCTCTTCCTCTCGTTCTTCTTTTAGACGTTTTGCTCTTTCGTCTACAATCTCTTGCCACGTCCCATAACCGAAACGATTATCAATGAGAGCGTGCATCTCATCCATTGCCTCTTTGGCAAGTTTAGCATCAATTACCGATTGGGCAGCACTTTTGGTCTGCCCAAGGACACCCTTGTCAGCGAAACGCTCTTTTTGAATTTGTTGTTCT
>Ga0102963_1000227_pt1 | contig 24176 bp, 24 predicted proteins | sample SalPon2_C_H2O_MG_2_FD_84522 | JGI IMG/M metagenome (GOLD analysis project Ga0102963, IMG submission 84522) | Salt pond water microbial communities from South San Francisco under conditions of wetland restoration - Salt Pond MetaG SF2_C_H2O_MG | ecosystem: Environmental > Aquatic > Non-marine... | reverse complement strand
CCATCGGAATTATTGAGAGTGAATTTAATACCAAGGTTGAAGATGTATATGATGAGTTTGGTGATGCAATTGCAGCTGCCTCTATTGCACAAGTTCACAGAGCGCTTATTAACAAAGAACAAAAAGTTGCTGTAAAAATACTCAGACCGAGCGTTGATAGGAAATTTAAAAAGGATTTTGAATATTTTTATTTTATAGCAGATCTTTTTGAAAAGATTAATCCTGAATTAAAAAGATTAAAATTTAAAGACTCAATAATGACTATGCAAAGATCGGTTCAGATGGAGATGGATTTGAGATTTGAAGCAGCAGCAATATCAGAAATTAGTAATAACATGCAAACTGATGATGAATATGTTGTACCAAGAGTATTTTGGGAAAAAACTACAAAAAAAATACTCACAATTGAATGGATAGATGGAATTTCAATAAAGGATAGGGATCTATTGATTAAAAATGGTTTCAATCTCAAAGAACTTGCACGAATTGTTATCCAGTCATTTTTAACTCAAGCGTTAAGAAACGGATTTTTTCATGCTGATATGCATCAGGGTAATTTGTTGGTTAATACAGATGGTAAACTTGTTATCCTTGACTTTGGTATTATGGGTAGGCTCGGTGAAAAAGAACAAAATTTTCTAGCTGAAATTTTATGGGGATTGATAACCAAAAATTACAAAAGGGCAGCTGAAATACACTTTGAAGCAGGCTATGTGCCAAAAGATCAAAGGCTTGATGAGTTCAGTCAAGCACTCAGGGCAATTGGTGAACCATTAACAGGTAAAAAAGCCAATGATATATCTATGGCAAATGTTTTAACGCAACTTTTTGAAGTCACAGAACAATTTCAAATGGAGACAAGACCAGAATTGTTGTTATTACAAAAAACAATGGTTGTAACTGAAGGGGTTGCAAGAGATTTAGATCCTGATTTAAATATGTGGGATATTGCTAAACCGGTTGTTTCAAAATGGATGGAAGAAAAAATTTCTCCTGAGAAAAAAATTAAAAAAACAATTGAAGACATTTCAAAATTTGGTTCAGCAATAAATGATCTACCTGAATTAATACATAGCGCAAAAATTGCTAATGAGAATTTTCACAAAATATTGGATGCAAAAGACAAAAATAGAGAAAAACAAAATTTCTTTATGAAATCATTTTTTTGGATTATAACACTCTTTATTTTGTTAAGTTCAATTATAATTTTATTGGATTAAAGGATGTTAAATCTCAAAGGTAAAAACATACTCCTAGTTATAAGCGGTGGGATTGCAGCATATAAGAGTCTTGAACTGATTAGATCATTAAAAAAGTTAGGTTCTAATGTGCATGTGATTCTAACACAATCTGCTAAAGAATTTGTAACAGAACTTACTGTTTCCCAGTTATCTCAAAATGAAGTTCATACAAATTTATTTGATTACCATAGTGAACTGCATATGGGACACATAAATCTATCACGGACAATGGATTTAATAGTTGTAGCACCTGCGACAGCTAATATTATTGCTAAAATGGCGAATGGAATAGCAGACGACCTGGCTTCTACGACTTTGTTAGCATCCAATAAACCAATAATTATTGTTCCTGCCATGAACCCTCAGATGTATCAAAATGCAATTACAAAAAATAATATAAAAAAAATTAGAGAGAATGGCATTTATGTATTTGGACCTTCTCATGGAGAAACTGCTTGTGGTGAAAATGGTATGGGTAGAATGGAAGAGCCTGCAGATATACTTGGGTATATTGTCGAGTTTTTTCAAAAAAGAACAAAACTTAAGAACAAGACTGCATTTGTTACAGCAGGACCAACAATCGAACCAATAGATCCAGTAAGGTATATCACAAATAATTCTTCTGGCAAGCAAGGCTACGCAATAGCAGCTTCTTTATCACAATTTGGTGCAAAAACAACATTGATAAGCGGCCCATCAAATGAGCCAATACCAGACGGTGTTAAGTGCATAAAGATCGATACAGCAAAGCAAATGCTTGATGCAGTCCAGAGTGTATCACCCGCCGATATTGGAATATTTGCAGCAGCAGTTGCAGATTGGAAAGTAAAGAATTATTCCAATCAAAAAATAAAGAAAGATAGAAGCGTTCCAAGTCTAGAATTAACTGAAAATACAAATATTATAAAAACTATTGTAAATAATCCAAACACAAAGCCAAAACTAGCAATTGGATTTGCTGCAGAAACAGAAAATTTGATTGAGAATGCTAAAAATAAGTTGGAAAAAGTAAACATGGACTGGCTGCTCGCTAATGATGTATCTGAGAAAAACAATGTTTTTAATGGTGACGATAATACTATAGTCTTTTTCAATAAATCAAATACAGAGAATTGGAAGAAAATGTCAAAGATGGATGTTGCAAATAAGTTATCTAATTTGATATCAGAATATTTTGAATGATTTATGAAAAATATACTTAAAATTTATAAAAAATCAAATCGAGAAACCATTAAGCTTCCACAATATCAGACAACAGGTTCGTCAGGTCTTGATCTAGTTGCTAATTTAGAGCAAGATACTGAGCAAATTACTATTAAACCTAATAAATGGGAAATAATCCCAACAGGTATAACAATAGAGTTACCAGATGGTTGTGAAGCGCAAATCAGACCAAGATCAGGTTTAGCATACAAATATGGAGTGACAGTTTTAAATTCTCCTGGAACAATTGATAATGATTATAGGGGTGAAATTAAAATCATTTTGATAAATCATGGACACGAGGATTTTATTGTAAAAAATGGAGATAGAATCGCCCAAATGATTATTTCAAAATATGAGAAAGTTAAAATTGAAGAAATCGAATTTTTAACAGAAACATCAAGAAACGATGGTGGCTTTGGATCTACAGGTATATAGGTTTTTGATTTTACATGTCAGTTAAAACTAAATTAAATGAAGAGGAACTTAAGAGATATTCAAAGCAAATTCTCATAAAGAATTTAGGCGGTCCTGGTCAATTAAAATTAAAAAATACTAAAATAATAGTAATTGGAGCCGGGGGCTTAGGAGCGCCAGTTATAATGCATTTGTCAAGTGTGGGGGTCGGTTGCATAGGTATAGTAGATTTTGATAAAGTAGATATTTCAAATTTACAAAGACAGTTTATACATAATGTAAACAGCGTGGGTTTACCGAAAGTAGATAGTGCTAAAATATTTGTGAGCCAATTAAACCCAAATATATTAGTTAATACTTATCAACTTGACGTGAAGGATAAGGAATTTAAAGATATCATAAGTAAATATGATATCATTGTCGACTGCACAGATAATTTTAATACTAGATTTAGAGTAGCTGATCTATGTCAAGAACTTGAAAAACCATACATATTCGGTAGTGTAAGAGCATTCGAGGGACAGATTACATCAATTTTACCATCAAACAATGAACGTAAATACCCAAAGATAAGGGACTTATTTGATGAAGAAACATTAGAAGGTAATCAAGAAACATGTGCGGACGTAGGAGTATTATCTATAACAACTACTCTTGTTGGAACCATTATGGGTGGTGAGGCCATAAAAATAAGCTTGGGTTTTGAAAATACATTAGTAGGGAAATTATTAGTGGTTGATATTCTTAATAATAAGTTTGAGACATTTGCGTATGATAGTTATTAAGAAGTATATTTTAAATAAAATAACAATTATTTTCATTATCACTTTGTGTATTATTTTTTTTACTGCCAAAACTTTTAATAATGCATTTAAAGAGTTTGAAGAAATTGTTGTAAGCTCATCGGGTGAAATCACAAAAGCAAATAACAGTGATTACAATTTCAAGAGTCTTAGGGCAACAAAGACGAACGTAAGATTAGGCCCATCTCTAGAACATAGTATTATTTGGACATATAATAAAAGATCGATCCCAATTGAGATACTAGAGGATGTTGATGGATGGAGTAAGATAAGAGACTTTGATGCGAATATTGGGTGGATAAAGAACACCCTTATTTCTTCAAATAGAACTGGTATTATAGCTCCATGGGAAGTAAATAAGGAAATTGATATTTACCACGATTTATATAGCACAAAGGACTCTCTAAAAGTTAAAACAAAGTTAGAACCTGGAGTAATAGTATCAATAATTCAATGTGATGGCATTATTTGTAATGTGAGCGTAGATGATAGAACAGGTTGGATTTCTCAAGAGCTGATATACGGAGTATACAGAGGGGAAGAAATTTACTCTGCTGAATGAAATATATTCGCTATTTTTCTGATAAAGTTATCAAAACATCTATTGATTTAATTTTTTTCCCTGCAGGTAATTCATAATTATCTAGAGTTATTTTAACAGCATCAGTTGAAATATCTTCTATTTCGTTTCCATTTTTAACATGGTAATGATTTTCAGTGTTGCGATCATAATATGTTTTTTGATTATCAAGTTGGAGTGTTTTTATAAGGCCATTTTGCGAAAAATGGTTAAGTGTATTATAAACTGTCGCGAGGGAAATTTTCAGATTTTTGATTTTTGTTTCGTCATGTAGATCTTCAGCAGTAAAATGACCACTTTTAAGGTTAAATAGGATACCAGCCAAGGATACTCTTTGTTTTGTTAGTTTAATATCAGCCTTTCTGAGCATTCCCATAATGCATATCTTATTCATTAGAGGCTGTGTTTTTGATGTTTGGTTTTGCATTTAAAAATTAATCATATATATTAAAATTACTTTTATCTAACTTATAATATAATAATATTAATGTAAATTATTGAATCTTTGATGTCTAAACTTAACAAGTCTTCATTTACTTACAATGAATTGATTGAATGCGCTGAGGGAAAATTATTTGGTCCTGGAAATGCTAAGTTACCAATGCCACCAATGTTAATGTTTGATAAAATTTCACACATAAGTCAAGAGGGTGGAATTTTTTCAAAAGGGCAGATAGTAGCTGAGATGGAAATAAAAGACGATTTATGGTTTTTTGATTGCCATTTTCAAAATGATCCTGTTATGCCAGGATGTTTAGGTCTTGATGCACTATGGCAGTTGTTAGGATTTTATTTAGGTTGGCTTGGAAGGCCAGGAAAAGGAAGAGCATTAGGAGTGGGTGAAGTAAAATTTTTTGGAATGATTGATCCTTCTATTCAACGTATAGAATATAAAGTTAATATTAAAAAGTTAGTTACAAGAAACCTAACTTTAGGTGTGGCCGATGGAGAACTCTATGCTGATAGTGAAAAAGTTTATTCTGCAGAGGGTCTTAAAGTTGGTCTATTTGAAAATTAAAGGGAGATAAGTTTTGCGTAGAGTTGTGGTAACTGGGATGGGGATTATCTCCAGTATAGGAAATAACGTTGACGATGTTAGGAAATCTCTTTTTGAATGCAAACCTGGTATCACAAAAGCTGTTGAGTATGGGAGTTATGGGTTTAAATCACAAGTACATGGTAACCCAACAATTGAATTAGAAAAATACATTGATAGAAGGAAGCTTCGATTTTTGGCTGACGGATCCGCATGGGCATATATATCAGCCGAGCAGGCAATAGCAGATGCTGGACTCTCAGAAAGGGAAGTTTCAAATGAAAAAACAGGACTGATAGTTGGGACTGGTGGACCATCAACTAGAGCAATAGTCAAGGCTGCTGATCAAACAAGGGAGCGGGGTGCAAAACATGTAGGACCATTTGTTGTACCAAAAGCAATGTGTTCAATGGCTTCTGCAACGTTATCAACATATTTGGGAATTAAAGGCGTTAACTATTCTATTTCATCAGCCTGTGCAACTTCAAATAATTGTATAGGAAGCTCATATGAGCTCATTAAGTGGGGAAGTCAGGACGTAATGATTGCGGGTGGAGGAGAAGAACTCGATTGGACTCTATCTGTTACATTTGATGCGATGGGTGCGATGTCATCAAATTTTAATGACGAACCGCATAGGGCTAGTCGAGCTTATGATTTAAACCGGGATGGATTTGTAATTGCTGGTGGTGCTGGTATTCTAATTTTAGAAGAATTTGAACACGCAAAAGCACGTGGAGCCAAGATATATGCAGAAATAGTTGGTTATGGTTCTACATCAGATGGTAATGATATGGTATTGCTATCTGGAGAAGGCGCAGAGAGGGCGATGAAATTAGCAACTTCAGATGTGAAAGAAAATATTGACTATATTAACCCACATGCGACATCAACGCCCCAAGGGGATATCATTGAGGCTAATGCGATTAAGAATTTCTTTGGCAAAAATGTTCCTATAATCTCTGCAACAAAATCTTTGAGTGGTCATTCATTAGGTGCAGCTGGTGCTCACGAAGCTATATTCTCTCTCATAATGATGGAGAATAATTTCATTTGCAAATCCGCTAATATTGATGAGTTAGATCCAAATTTTGAAGATATTCCAATAGCCCTTGAAAGACAGGAAAATAAAGAATTGAATCTTGTTATGTCCAATGCTTTCGGCTTTGGTGGAACAAATGCTTGTTTAGTATTTCAGAAAGTTCATTAAATGAATGCCATAAAAATTAGCCCAAATTTAAATTTATCACTCATGAAGGGAAAGAGGGGTGTTGTAATGGGTGTCGCAAATGACCATTCAATTGCATGGGGTATTGCGAGATCATTATTTGCAGCAGGTGCTGAAATCGCATTTTCATATCAAACAGAAACATTAAAGAAAAGAGTTGAACCACTTGCTAAGGAGTTGGGATCAAATTTAATTCTTCCTTGTGACGTGGAGTCTAGTGAGCAAGTGATTGATTTTTATCATAAGATTGGTAAAGAATGGGGTCAAATCGATTTTCTTGTTCACGCTATTGCATTCTCAGATAAAAGCCAACTAAAAGGACATTATTATGAGACAACTAAAGAAAATTTTATAAAAACAATGCTTATATCATGTTATTCACTCACAGAGATAGCAAGAGAAGCTCAAAAAATTATGAATAATAAAGGATCAATTCTAACATTAACATTTGATGGTGCTAATAAAGTAATGCCAAATTATAATGTGATGGGAATTGCAAAAGCGGGATTGGAGTCTTCAGTTAGATATCTTGCCTCAGATTTTGGTGAAAGAGGTATCAGGGTAAATGCAATATCTGCAGGACCTATGAGAACATTAGCAGGTGGGGGTATTGCAGATGCAAGAGCAATGTATAATTTTCAAAAAAGACACTCACCCCTAAGAAGGACCATCACGCTTGATGAAATTGGCGGTGCATCGATATATCTCCTAAGTGACCTTTCTTCAGGTGTTACGGGTGAGGTACATTATGTCGATTCTGGTTACAACATCATATCTACACCACGTCCTGATATGCTTCGAGATGAAACAATATACAATAGCCAGGATTAGTTTTAAATTATATTTTAATCCTTTTTCTTTTTTCTACTTTTCTTAGGTTTAACCTCATCATCAGCTGGTGTCTCACCTTTTACTTCAAGGCCTGTTTTTTGATCAAGTCCTTTCATTGACAATCTTGCCTTACCCCTGTCGTCGAAACCAATTAGTTTCACATACACTTCTTCATTTTCGTTAACAACATCTGTCACTTGTGATGTTCTTTCGTTGCTTAGTTGTGAAATATGCACCAATCCGTCTCTAGGACCAAAGAAATTAACAAAAGCTCCAAAATCAACAATCTTAACGATCTTACCTTTATAGATTTCTCCAACTTCTGGTTCATCTACAATCATGTGAATTTTTTCCTGTGCCATTTCAATTGCGTTCTTGTCAGCTGAAGCAATTGTTATAACCCCAGAGTCATCAACACTTATTTTTGCACCTGTCTGCTCAACCATTTCTTTAATAACTTTACCACCTGAGCCAATTACGTCTCTTATCTTATCTACAGGTATGTTCATTGTAACAATTCTCGGAGCATTATCAGCGACATCATTTCTGGATGTTTTTATGGCTTTTTGCATTTCAGATAGAATATGTTTTCTTCCATCTTTAGCTTGGTCAAGAGCTTTTTTCATGATTTCTTTTGTAATGCCAGCTATTTTTATATCCATTTGAAGAGTAGTAATTCCTTTACTTGTCCCCGCAACCTTGAAGTCCATATCACCTAGATGATCTTCATCTCCAATAATATCAGACAGCACTGCATAATCTTTTCCCTCTAGAATTAATCCCATCGCAATACCAGCTATTGGTTCCCTTATTGGAACACCTGCATCCATTAGGGATAGGGATGCACCGCATACGCTTGCCATTGAAGAGGATCCGTTTGATTCAGTTATTTCTGATACTATTCTGATGGTGTAAGGAAATTCATCTTTACTTGGCAGTAAGGGATGAATGGCACGCCATGCAAGCTTTCCATGACCAATTTCTCTTCTACCTGTTGCACCAATTCTACCGACTTCACCTACAGAATATGGAGGGAAATTGTAATGTAATAGAAAATTTTCTTTTTTAGTACCATCTAAAGAGTCGATGTATTGTTCGTCTTCACCCGTTCCAAGAGTTGTAACAACTAGTGCTTGCGTTTCACCTCTGGTGAAAAGTGAAGAACCATGTGTTTGAGCAAGTGTACCGACCTCGACTGATATAGGCCTAATGTCTGCTAAACCTCTGCCATCAATTCTTTTTGAGTCTTTTAATATGAGAGTGCGGACGATATCACTTTCTATATTTTTGAAAATATCAGATGCAGCAATATCATCATAATCTTCTCCATATTCTTTTGATAATTCTTCAAATACAAAATCTCTGATTTTTGCAACTTCAGTGTATCTATCCTGTTTATCAATGATTTTGAATGCACCCTCTAATTTGACCTTCGCTATTTCTTTTATATAGGTTTCCATGGTTGAGTGATCTTTTGATTCAATTTCCATCGGATCTTTAGCACATTTTCTTGCAAGGTTTTTGATTATTTCAATCACATCTTGCATTGAGTCATGCGCAAACATAACAGCGTCTAACATTACTTTTTCACTTAACTCTGATGCTTCAGACTCAATCATTAATATTGCATTTTTAGTGCCTGCAACAACTAGCTCAAGGCTTGTATCCTCCATTTCACTTGTGGTTGGATTTAATATATATTCATTATTTTGATATCCAACTTTTGCAGCACCTATAGGTCCCTTAAAAGGAATTCCAGATATGGTTAGAGCTGCTGAACAAGCTATCATAGCAACGATGTCAGGATCATTTTCATGATCATATGTTAACACTGTTGCAATTACCTGTGTTTCATTTTTAAATTCTTTTACAAAAAGGGGGCGGATAGGCCTATCTATAAGCCTGGAAATCAGCGTTTCTTTTTCTGTAGGCCGTCCTTCACGTTTGAAATATCCACCAGGAATTTTACCAGATGCGTAGGATTTTTCCTGGTAATTTACCGTGAGAGGAAAAAAATCAAGGCCTGGCTTTGGTTTTTTTTCTGCACAAACAGTTGCAATAACGGATGTGCCTCCATATGTTACAATCACTGCTCCATCTGCCTGTCTTGCTACTTTTCCTGTCTCGATCTTGAGATTTCTACCACCCCAAGTAATTTCTTCTGTATGTATGTTAAACATTCTTTTCCAATCTATTTTTTTATCTTCTTATTCCCAAATCTTTGATTATTTCTCTATATTTTGCTTCGTTTTTTAACTTTAAATAGTCTAACTGTTTACGTCTCTGGCTTACGAGTTTCAGTAGTCCAGTTCTTGAGTGGTTATCTTTCTTATGAGTTTTAAAGTGTTCTGTTAGGTTAACAATTCGTTCGGTTAATATTGCTATTTGAACTTCAGGTGAACCAGTATCACCGTCAATTCTTGCGTATTTATCAATAAGATTTTTTTTTGTTTCTTTTGTAATCGACATCATATTCTCCTTTATTTTGTATTCAAATTTATTGCAAATTAAAAACTTTTTGTGGTTGAATTTGCCCATTAGCATATTTGCAAATAGCTACAATTTTTTCTCCACAAGTAGCATAGACTTCACCAGAAAAGGGGTATTCACTATCAATATTTCGATTGATAGACATACCATTTTTTAATTTGCTGGCTTCGTGATTGTTGACTTTAACTGCCAGGATGTCGTCCAGCACAGTCTCAATTGGTTCAACAATCTTAATCAGTTTATCTATATCATGGTTTTGTTGTATAAGTCTATCAATAGATAAAATATTTTCTAAGTTGAAGGGCCCATAATTAGTTCGTTCTATTTTTGTTACATGACAACAGCAATTAAGACTAAGACTCATATCTTTTGATATTGATCTAATATATGTTCCTGTTCCACATCTGACAATAAATGAGTATTCAGTTTCGGATATTTTTTTGATTAATTCGAACTTATCGATATAGATGATTTTTGATTTTTTTGTCATGTCAGGTTTAGCTCCAGCCCTGGCCAGTGCATAAGCACGCACGCCGTTAATTTTTTTTGCAGAGTACAGAGGTGGGACCTGATTTATATAGCCAGTATAGGTAAGAAGAAATTGAGTAACATCGTTGATATTTGGTATATGATTTGAAGTCTCAATTATCTTACCCATTGAGTCATCAGTGTCAGTGGAAATACCAAATTTGATATTAAATTTATATGTCTTGTTTTTCTTATGAATATAGGGAACTGTCTTTGTTGCTTCACCTATTGCTATTGGAAGTACGCCTGTTGCCATCGGGTCAAGTGTACCAGCATGACCAATCTTATGATCTTTAAATATTTTTTTTAAATCGCGTATTATATTATTTGATGTCATACCCTCAGTTTTGAAAATATTAATCCAACCATTTATTATATTAATCTTATTTCTTGGCATATGAAATTACCAATAAAGTAATTAATTATTTGATGTTTTAGCCAACAAGCGATCAATATTGGATGCATATTCAAAAGATATATCCTCTTTATAGAGGATATAGGGTGTATATTTAAGAGATAAATTAGCTGCTATTTGTCCTCTGATATATTTAGAGTTTCTGTTAAGTGCTGTTACAATTTCTTCTGAATTATTACCTCCAAGAGGCATTACATATGCGGTTGCTTGCTTCAAATCTGGACTCAATGTGACTTGAGTGATTGTAATTGATGTGTTTATAAGACTAAGATCGTGAATACTGTCTTTATAAAAAAATTCTACGAGGGACTTTTTTACCAATTCTCCAACTTTGAGTTGTCTTTGGCTGTAAGTATTCTTTTGAACTTTACTCTTAAGCATTTTAAAGAGATCTCTCTATTGTTTCAACCTCATAACATTCTATGATATCACCAGATTTAAGATCTTGATAGTTTTGGAAAGCAATACCGCACTCCTGCCCTACCTGGACTTCTTTTACTTCTTCTTGGAATCTTTTTAATGTGGAGAGTTTGCCTTCATGAATTACTATATTGTCACGAATTAATCTCAAATTCTCTTTATTTTTAACTACTCCATCAGTAACGATGCAACCCGCAACTTTGCCAACTTTTGATATATAAAACACTTCTTTGACTTCAGCATTTCCTATTACTTTTTCATTGATTGTTGGGTCTAGAAGTCCTGAGAGAGCTAACTTGATATCATCTATAATATTGTAAATAATTGAATATTGCCTAATTTCAATTTCATCTTTTTGTGCTTGTTGTTTGGCATTAGCATTTGGCCTTACATTAAATGCGATTAAAAGTGCACCTGAAGCGGCAGCTAGTGTTACGTCGGTTTCTGATACAGCACCGACAGCAGCATGAATTAATCTGACAGTTACTTCATCTGAACCAAGTTCATTCAATGCTGAACTAATAGCCTCAATGGAACCCTGAGTATCACCTTTAATTAAAATAGGTAATTCTTTTAAATTTTTCTCTTTTATTTGGCCCATCATATTTTCAAGAGTTAACTTGTTTACCAATCCAGAAGAGTAATTCTTTGTTTTTCTTTGTCTATATTCTGTAATTTCGCGTGCTCTGGATTCACTATTGACAACAGTAAATTTATCACCTGCCTCTGGGACACCATTTAATCCAAGGATTTCTGTTGGAACTGATGGTAGAGCTTCTTTTATTGGGTGCCCATTGTCATCTGATAATGCTCTTACTTTTCCCCAAGTGGAACCAAGCACAACAATATCTCCAATATTTAATGTTCCCCTTTGTACTAGTACAGTTGCAATAGGACCTTTTCCTTTGTCTAATGATGACTCGATCACGACTCCATCTGCGGTCCTATTCGGATTGGCCTTGAGATCAAGTATTTCTGATTGCAGTAAAATTGTTTCAAGAAGTTTATCTAAATTGATTTTTTTAGTTGCGGAAACTTCAACCTCAAGAATATCCCCACCCAATGACTCAACAATTATTTCATGCGTTAATAATTCATTTCTCACTCTATTTGGGTCTGCTCCTTCAAGATCGATCTTATTTATTGCAACTATAATTGGTACGTTTGCTTCTTTAGAGTGATTTATTGCTTCGATTGTTTGTGGCATGACGCCATCATTTGCAGCTACAACTATTACCACAATATCTGTGACCTTAGCACCTCTGGATCTCATTGATGTGAATGCTGCGTGACCAGGGGTATCAATAAAAGTGATGGGGTTTGCACCTTTTGTTTGTAGTTGATATGCCCCAATGTGTTGTGTAATCCCACCTGCTTCATTGGATACTACGCTTGTTTCTCTCAGGGCATCAAGGAGACTAGTTTTACCGTGATCAACATGTCCCATAATTGTTACTACGGGCGGTCTTAAAACTAAATTTTCTTCGTTATCTTCAATCCCTTCAAGTCCTTCTTCCACATCAGCTTCTGATACTCTTTTTACTGTGTGACCTAATTCTTCTGCTATTAACTGAGCGGTATCCGCATCAATGATATCTGTTATCTTACTCATTTGCCCTTGTTTCATGAGTAGTTTAATTACATCAACAGCTCTCTCAGCCATTCTATTTGCTAATTCTTGGATTGTGATTGCTTCAGGAAGTATAATTTCACGGCTAATTTTTTGCATTTGCATTGGAGTTGAGTGTTGTCTTCTCTCTCTTTCACGTCTTCTTCTGATTGATGCCAACGATCTTTGTCGGGGGGTATCATCTAAAGCGGTTGTAACAGTAAGTTTTGTTTGCCTTCTTTCTTCTTGGCTTCTGAACCTTGTAAATTTATTTGGAGCCTTTTTATTTTCTGCATCTTCTTCTAATTCATTCAATATTTCTGTATCATCCGTATCTGATGCTTTTTTAATTTTTTTATTATTTTCATTTTCTTGTAATAGAAATAGCTCATCTTGAGGGAGTTGTTCTTTTATTTTTGCATCGGATTTTATTTCAGGATTTGTCTCAGTTCTAACTTTCTCTTTATTAAATTTGATATAATTGTCTGGCTTTGAAACTGAAGGATTACTTTTTGCATCAAGTATTGCTTGATTTCTGGCATCTATTTCTTGATTTGTAAGATCTTTATTATCATCTTTATTAGATTTTACATTTTCAATATTTCTGTTGATTCTTTTTCTCTTTGTTTCCACAACAACAGTATTTGAACGATTAGTGCTAAATCCTGACCTAATTTGAGATGGATTAATCCCTGACTTAAGGCTTAAGGTCTTTTTTGCAGGTGCATCTACAGGATCTTTTTTGTTTTTATCTTCTGTCATCTAACAAACCAAGTTCATATTATTTATTTTAGTATTCTAGCATTTGCAAGTTTCTCAGATATATCAATTTTTTTCTCTTCAGAGACACTTTCTGGTAAATTTGCTTCAATTTCTTCAGATGAGTCTTCATTTTCAATCCAGCCAAGTTTTAATCTTGAGTCAAGAATCATCTTTTCTATTTGATCACGATTCAAATCAAAACTTGAGAATAGGCCGTCTTGTTTTTTGCTACCTAATTCAGTTTTTTCAATCCAACCATATAATTCATCTGTTGAGAATCCTGCGAAATCGTCTAATGACTTAATATTGTTTTCACCGAGTACTACAAGCATATTTGCAGTCATTCCCTCAATCTGGACTAATTCATCACTAACACCGAGATCTTTTCTTCTTTGTTCTTGCTTATGTACTTCTTGTTCCATAAAAGTTTTTGCACGAGATTGTATTTCGATAGCTGTATCTTCATCAAATCCTTCAATTGATGAAATTTCCGATGTTTCAACATATACCAAATCTTCGACAGACATGAAGCCTTCTGAAACTAATAATTGTGCGATTACTTCGTCAACATCGAGCGCTTCGATGAATATTTGACTTTTTTCTTTAAACTCATTCTGTCTTCTTTCAGACTCCTCAGCTTCTGTTAATATATCAATATCCCATTTTGTTAGTTGGCTAGCCAATCTAACATTTTGACCTCTTCTACCAATTGCAAGTGATAGGTGATCATCAGGAACAACTACTTCTATTCTCTCAATATCTTCATCTAAAACAACTTTTGTTGCTTCTGCGGGAGCAAGAGAACTAATTACAAATGATGCAACATCAGGGTTCCATTTTACGATATCTATTTTTTCTCCTTGCAACTCATTCACAACAGATTGAACTCTACTTCCTCTCATTCCAACACAAGCCCCAACAGGGTCGATTGAATTATCTGAGGTGTATACTGCGATTTTTGCACGGCTACCAGGGTCTCGTGCAACAGAAATAATTTCTACAATACCATCATAGATTTCAGGAACCTCTTGCATGAATAATTTTGCCATAAATTGATTATTTGTTCGCGAGAGGAATATTTGTGGTCCTCGCAATTCTCTCCTAACATCTAAAATATATGCCAACACTCTGTCACCACTTCGATAGGATTCTCTTGGAATTAATTCATCTCTTCTGATGACTGCCTCGTTTCTCCCTAAATCAACAATAACATTCCCATATTCGACCCTTTTTACAATTCCTGAGATAACTTCGCCTATTTTGTCTTTGAACTCTTCGAATTGTCTATCTCTCTCTGCATCTCGTACTTTTTGGAATATTACTTGTTTAGCGCTTTGAGCTGCAATTCTTCCAAATTCAATTGGAGGGAGTTCTTCAGAAATAAAGTCACCAATTTGTGCTTCTTTATTTTTCTTTTTTGCAGATGCTAGGTCAATTTCAACTGCCTCATTCTCAACCACCTCGACCACTTCAAGTAGTCTTGCGAGATTGGTTTGCCCAGTTCTTGGATCAATTTCTGCCTTAATTTCATTTTCACTGCCATATCTTGTTTTTGCTGCTTTTTGGATTGCGTCTTCCATTGCTGAAATAACAATTGATTTATCAATAGATTTATCTCGTGCAACAGCATCAGCTATTTGCAATAATTCTAAGCGATTAGCACTTACACCTGTTTCTGACATTTCAATTCTCCGTTATAGGTCATTTCTTTTTAGTAATTTCTCACTAAAGACAAGTTTTGCTTTAGATATATTCATTAATGAAATAGTAATTTCGTCATCGTAATTATTTTCATTCTTATATAATTTTAGAGTTAGTGTATCTCCTTGTAGATCGCTAATTTCTCCTTTAATATTTTTCCTATTGGCTGTCTTTTCTTTTAATTCTATTTTAATCTCATTACCAATATTATCTTTGAAATCTTTTGCTCTGACTAGAATTCTATCTATGCCTGGTGAAGATACTTCTATACGATAGCTCTCAGGTAGCAAATTATCATTTTCAAGAATTTGAATCATCTCTTTTGTTAGTTTTGAACAATCACTGATAGTTAGTTGTCCAGTGACTTTTTCAATAAAAACTTGTAATACCTGCTCATAAATATTTTTTTTTAATTGCACTAAAAGAAAACCACTATTTTCTAATGTTGGTTCAATCAATGAAGAGATTATAGACTCTTCCATTGTTTCATTATGTATTCTGTAGTGTTTCATATATCAAATTAAAATTTCTATTCAAAAATGCAAAAAAAAAGGCTTTCTCGAAAGCCTAATTGTTTTGAATTTCAGGATTAATTTTAAGTATATACCGTTAATTTATTATTTTACAAGTTAATTTTTTCGAAAGTTAGATATACTGGACGTCTCCCATTCTTGATTGCCTTCCTTTCGTACTTTGTTTCTGGAAATTCGTATGGTTTTGAATAAAAGTGATCTGTGTTTTCACACAACCATTCAAATTGGTCGTTTATATTTATATTAAGTAGAATTGAATGTAGGTAATCCTTGTGATCAGTTGCCAATATAAGCCTTCCTTTATTCTTAAGGACATAATGAATCTTCTTAAGATTGATTTGGCTGATAAACCTTCTTTTGTGATGTTTTTTTTTAGGCCACGGATCTGGGAAGAGAATGAATATTGACGATAATGTTTCATTGGGCAAATTATCAATGATATCAATAACATTGTCATCGTATAATCTTATGTTGTTTATTTTCTGCCGCTCTATTTCTTTGAGGGTATTTATAACGCCACTTCTGAAAGGTTCAGCTCCAATAAATAACTTATATGGATGGTTTAATGCTTGCCAGATTAAGTGTTCACCATAGCCGAAGCCAACTTCTAGTTCAATATCATTATATTGATTAAGGTTAATAGAACTAATATCAAGTTTGTATTTTGGAAATATTTCTTTATAAATTTGCTGGTTTTTTTGACTAGACGCACGGCTTTTTTTTCTGCCATGTAGTTTTTCAGTTCGAATACTATTTCGATCCATGTTCTACGAAAACTCTGATAGCAATTTATCTGCAAGGTCAAGTTTTTCCCATGAAAATGAGCCATCAATTTGTGGTAACCTACCAAAATGTCCATAACAACTTGTTTTGGTATAAATTGGTTTTTGAAGATCAAGGTGATTTAATATTCCTTTTGGTGATAGATCTAAAATATCTAAAATGAAAGCTGCTAATTTCTTTTGATCAATTTTTGAATCTTTATCTAGTTTAATGTAAAATGAGAGCGGATATGAAACACCAATAGCATAGGAAACCTGTATAAGACATTTTTTTGCAAGTTTTGCATGGACTATATTTTTGGCAATATATCTTGCCATATATGCAGCAGACCTATCAACTTTTGTTGGGTCTTTACCAGAAAAGGCTCCACCACCATGTGGAGCAGCACCTCCGTAAGTATCTACAATAATCTTTCGACCAGTTAATCCTGCATCACCATCTGGACCACCTACTATAAATTTACCAGTTGGATTTACTAAAAAATCTTCATCTTTGCACATCCATCCATCTGGCATTGTAGATAAAACTACTTCTTTGATTATATCTCTCACTTTTGAAGGGCTAACATCTTCACTATGTTGATTAGATACTAGTATTTTTTTAGCACCGACAGGATATCCATTTTTATATTCTAGCGTAACTTGACTTTTAGCATCAGGGCCAAGGCATTCTTGGTATTGTAATTTTCTTTCTTCAGATAATTTTAGCAAGATTTGATTAGAATAGTAGAGTGTTGCAGGCATGTAATTTTCGGTTTCATCAGTAGCATAACCAAACATAATACCTTGGTCACCTGCACCAAGATCCTTATTGACAGTTTCATCAACTCCTTGAGCAATATCAGGAGATTGCCCATGAATTTTATTGATTATTTCCAAATTTTGCCAGTGAAAATTTTGTTGCTCATATCCAATATCCCTGACGCATTTCCGTACTATTTTATCTACGTCTATGAGTGAGTTAAAATCTGTAATACTTGTTTCACCAGATAGTATAACTAGATTTGATGTGACCATAGTTTCAATACCTGATCTAACATTTTTATCTATATTAATTAGTGCATCAAGTATTCTATCAGATATTTGATCTGCTATTTTATCTGGGTGCCCTTCGGCAACTGACTCGCTTGTAAATATATAAGAATTATTTGACATTTGGTTTTCTGCTTGCTGTGTTTCTACTCATTTGGTTGTTGAAATAATATATAAGCATAAAGCCAAATAACAAAATACAAAAAAAAGGAATATTGCCGTATTTTGAATAAAAAGTTTGTTCAATCCTCGATGGAAGAAATATGCTTTTATGAAATTCTGTATTTAATTTAGATTTTAGTATTTCTTTACCAAAAGGATTAATTATTCCACTAATACCATTATTGGCTACTCTAACAAGAGGCATACCCAACTCAACAGGTCTAATTTTTGACATATTAAAATGTTGATATGGACCTGAACTATTTCCAAACCACGCATCATTTGTGATGTTTAATAAGAAACTTTTCTCTCTATCTCCATCCTGAATTTTATTAGAAAAAACTATTTCATAACATATATAAACGATGGGATTATTTTTTAGAGTATTGAGTATCTCTATACTCTTTGAACCCGGTGTAAAATTTCCTGCTAATGAACTGATATTAAGGAAACTTAATTTTCTAAATAATTTATCAAATGGGATGTACTCTCCAAATGGAACAAGAATATTCTTGTCGTATTTGCCTATTATTATATTGTTATAATCGATAATAAAAAAACTATTAAAAATATTTTCATTCTCTCTTCTCAGAGAGCCAAGCATTAGATAATCATTTTTAGAAAAGTTTTTTGTGACCTCATAAGTTAGAAGAGGATTCTCATCAATTAGAGTTGCAATAGCAGTTTCTGGCCAAATAAAGTATCGATTTGATGTTGTATTTTTTCTTGGTAGATTTAATATCTCATTTGTGGGCTTAATTAGCTTATTTTTATTAGATTGAAATGATTTAGGATCCCATTTTTCTTTTTGATTTATGTTCGGTTGAATAAGAATAATTTCAGTATTTTCTCTATTATCACTGTCTAAACTTAATTTTCTTTCTCCATAAATAAAAATTACAAAAAGGAATATTACAAAAAATAGAAGTGACTTAGATTTATAATTTTTATTTCTCTCAGTGATATATAAAATTGGAAATGCAAAAATAATTACACTAATTGTGTTTAATGAAACTTCTCCAAAAACAGATGTAATTTGTAGGATTTGGTCGATTTCGATAATAGAGTGACCTATTTGTGCCCACGGGAAAAAAGTAATTTTTATCCTTATGTACTCAATAAGTGTCCAAATAATTGCGACCAAAAAAATTCTTGTTATATTTTGAGGATAATATATTGAAAAAATTATAGTCATAATCCCATAAAATATTCCAAGAATAAATGGAATAAGGAATATTCCAGGTATAAGGAATAACATATATCTTTCAATATCGTATAATAATGAAATATTAATCCAATAAAGACTCGTCAGAAATAAACCATAACCAAAAGACAAACCAAAAAGAAATGAATATATGAGGAATTTTTTTTGAGAGTAAAGTGATTTTTTCAAAAAGAAAAAATCAAAGTTAAGTATATAGAATGGAATTGTTATAAATAAGATAAAAATAAAATTTAGGGGTGCAAAAGATAATGCCGACAAACTGCCTAAAAATAAGTTAAAGAGGCATCGTTTGTTAAATGAAAGACTAGAAATATTCTTTTGAATTACTTGCATCCTGTAGGTTAAGATTTCACATTAATAATTATAAGATTTCATATGGATCATTATAACCTAATTTACTCATAATATGCCGTTCCAAATTTTCCATTGTATTTGCATTTTTGTCATTGTCATGATCAAATCCATATAGATGTAATGTGCCATGTACAACAAGATGTGAGATATGTTCTTCAAATTTTTTATTCAAATTTATTAATTCATTCTGGATATACTCATAAGATAAAATAATGTCACCTAAATGTGGTTTTTCAGATGGGAAAGACAAAACATTGGTGGGCTTATTAATTGATCTATATTGATGATTAAGCTGTTCTACCTGATTGTTTGAGGCAAGTAATACACTAATCTCCCTATAACCTTTTATACCAATGTAAGATACAGTTTGCTTAATAGCTCTTTTAATTAATTTTTTTAATCCAGGATGCTTATTCCAATCGCTAAAATTAATTAGTATATCAGTGAGTAATTCATTTTTTAAAGGCATCGCTGTATGCATTTATAATCTTGGCCACCAATGTATGCCGCACAACATCAGTTGAGTTAAAATATACTTGTTCAATTTCCTCTATATTTTTTGTAACAGCAAGCGCATCGAGTAAACCAGATTGGATATTACTTGGTAAATCAATTTGGCTTGGATCTCCTGTGATGACCATTTTACTATTAATACCAAGTCGGGTTAAAAACATTTTCATTTGAACTGTATTACAATTTTGTGCTTCATCAAGTATGACAAATGCATTTTCGAGGGTTCTCCCCCTCATGAATGCGAGAGGAGCTATTTCAATGGTATTACTTTCTAGGCCTTTCTCAACTTTATTTGCTGGCAAACAATCATATAGTGCATCATATAGAGGTCTAAGATACGGATCAATTTTCTCTTTAAGGTCACCAGGTAAAAATCCAAGTTTCTCTCCAGCTTCCACAGCGGGGCGAGACAAAATTATTCGGTCTATCAATTTATTTTCTAAAAAATAAGCTGCAGCTGCAACGGCGATATATGTCTTGCCAGTACCAGCAGGACCAACTCCAAATGTGAGTGGGTTATTAAAAATTGAATCCACATAAATATTTTGATTTTGAGATCTTGGTATTATTGTTTTGATCTTAGTTTTGATAATAGTATTTTCCATATTTAATAAACTGTCTTGATTGATTTTAACTCTGATGGATCCCATCACTTCTTCTGCACTATTATTTATTCCCAATGTATCTCTATTTATGATATCTAGTATAACATCTTTCGCTATCTTTATTGATTGGTTTTCTCCATTAATTTGGATTGAGTTTCCATGTGGAATAATTTCAACTGGAATCTTACCCTCAATCAACCTTAGGTTCTCATCATTTTTACCAAAAACATTTAGAAGCTTTTTTGAGTCATTGATAGTTATGCTGATACAGGACTCAGAAATAGATATCACAGATACATTGTCTAGCTTATCGACTATACTCAACCAATTCTCCACTTAAGTTATTAACTTTTATTGTATCTATTTGTACATCTATAAAATCACCAATTTTGCTTTTATTTTCTATATTTTTAAAAAAAACTGATTGCATATAGGGTGTTTTACCAACGAGTTGGTCGATTTCTCTTCCTTTTCTCTCAATTAAGATACTTACAATTTTTCCTTTACTTTGATTATTAAATTCAAGTTGTTGTTGCTTAAGTATATCCTGAAGTAGTTTCAATCTTTCAGATTTTATATTCTGTGGGATTTGTTTTTCATAATCAGCAGATGGCGTTCCTGGCCTAGGTGAATAATTGAATGAATATGCTTGCGCATACTTTATTTTTTTAACTAAATCGATTGTTAACTCAAAGTCCTTATCAGTTTCACCTGGGAATCCTGTAATGAAGTCACTTGATAATGCGATGTCGTTTCGAGCGTTCCGGATCTTTTCAATTATTTCTATATATTCCTCACAGGTGTGTTTTCTATTCATAAGTTTTAATATTCTATTAGACCCTGATTGAATTGGTAAATGAATATAAGGCATAAGCTTTTTTATATCTCTATGCGCATCAATTAATTCCTGGTTTACATCAACGGGATGATTTGTTGTATATCTAATTCTTTCTAAACCAGCTAGCTTAGATAATTCATATATTAGGTCAGCCAGATTTGAAATACCACCATTTAGCCCTTCCCCATGATAAGCATTTACATTTTGACCTAGCAATGTTATTTCTGAAACTCCTTGGCTCAGTAGTTGTTTAGTCTCTTCAATTAGTTCTTTTGTAGTTCTGGAATATTCAGCTCCTCGTGTATATGGGACAACACAAAAGGTACAAAATTTATCACACCCTTCTTGAATTGTTAAAAATGCAGAAGGTTTTTTTTCAGATCTAACTCGCTTTTTTAACAAATTAAATTTATTTTCAATTGGAAAATCTGTTTCAACATACTTTATTTTCTTATTTAATTTTGAGACAAGTTCAGGAATCTTATGATATGTTTGTGGGCCAATAACTAAATCAACCTCTGGCATTCTTTGAATAATTTGCTTATCCTCAGCTTGAGCTACACAGCCTGCTACAATAATTTTTTTTTCTTTTCTTATTTTTTTTAATCTTCCAATATCTGAGTATAATTTTTCTGCAGCTTTTTCTCGAATATGACAAGTATTAAAAATAATTAAATCACTTTCATTTAGATTATTAGTTTGTTTATAACCATTCTCAGATAATGACTCCATAATTCTCTCTGAGTCATATACATTCATCTGACAACCATAAGTTTTTAAAAATACTTTTTTCATTATTTGTTTTAGATACCTCTATTCAATGATTTCTGAAATCCCAAGCGAACAAGGTTTTCACATTCTTTTGCAATTTCTTTTCTAGTTTTATTTTCTGAGATGTCAATTTTATTATGAAAAGTTACTTCAATATCAAAAATACCTGCCTTAATAATACCGTACAAGTGTGATAATAAATCCATATCACCATACCATGCAATTAATTGACGGTGAGTTCTTCCCATTGTCAGACCATTATATTTTTTGTATGCGATTGAGATGGGTTGTATTTTTATTTCTGATCCTCTGATCTTCTCACAAATCATGAATATTGATGTTTTAAATGGAAGTATCTTATTTCCATCTGTGGAAGTTCCCTCGGGAAAAATAGTTACATTTTCATGATTTAATAATCTATTTTTTATTATATCGGACGTTTCTGTTAATTTTTTTGGACTATTTCTATCAATAAATATAGTTTTTTGCAGTTTTGCCAAATAACTGACAAATATCCACTTTGAGACATCATTCTTTGCAACAAATGATGTGGGAATTATTGAACTTATTATAAATATGTCTATCCATGAGGCATGGTTTGATATGACAAGGGAGGCATTAATAGATGGTGTTCCTATTATCTTTATTTTTATGCCAAGCAATTTTAGAACAGCCCTGTGATAAAACATTGGCACTACATATGATGATGACAGATTAAGTAATCTAATGACAGATTGTATAGGAAGTAAAATTGTAGTTAGCAGAATTAATAAAATTATTATGATTAGAGATCTGATTAATTTCATACTTAGCTATTTTTATCATCTGATTTTTTTACTGCATAAATTTCAAGCCGGTGATTGATGATATTATAGCCCAGTTTTTCAGCTATGCGTTCCTGTAGCTTTTCAATTTCTTCATCATGAAATTCTATTACACTACCCGTTTTGATATCAATTAGGTGATCGTGGTGATTGGCTGGTATAGTTTCATATCTTGATTTCCCATCTTTAAACTCATGTTTCTCAAGTATCCCATTATCATTAAATAATTTCAGGGTTCGATATACCGTAGCTAGTGAAATATTTTTATTGATTTTACTCGTTCTCCTGTATAACTCTTCAGCATCTGGGTGATCATCTGATGCAGATAGCACACGAGCAATAATCTTTCTTTGCTCTGTCATACGTAATCCAAATTGGACACATTTTTTTTCAATACTGTTATCCATATCTGCAGAGTTTATTGTTAATTTGAATTTTTAATATAACACTAAAATTAGTTTTTTACTAATCTATAAACTATAGCATCTATATTCTCATTTGATATTTTGTAGTAACCAATCCTTCTACTAACAGCTCTGAAGCCATATTTTTTATATAAGTTTATCGCTTGGTTATTAGTTTCAGCAACTTCTAAAAAGAACTCTTTAATTTGTAGAGCTGATAGTGCAATGATTGTCTTATACAAAAGCAAATTAGCAAATCCTTTTCTCCTATGCTTTATATCAACAACAATCATATATATATCACAAGTATCTTCAGCTTTTTTTCCAGTTATGAAACCTACAATTTCTTCAACTAGAGAGAGGACATAAACAAAAGAATTATCATCACTAATTAAATTCTTATAATAATCTGGTTCCCAATTTTGATAATATCCTCTACTCATAATTTCTGTAATTTGTTGGGCATCGTCAATTCTTGCTTCTCTGAAATTTGGGAGAGAATTATTCATAAATTTTTTTCTTTTTGTATTTTTTTACATTTGGATCTCTTACATAGATCGGTTGAACTAATTGTTGCTGAGTATTTGTGATACTCTGTAGTTCTGATAAATTTTTTTCATCAATAGTATAATTAGATTCCAATTTTTCTAAATTTATATTTTTTTTGATTGCATGTTTTAATAGTTCGTTGCTTGTATCAATTACATTTGGATTATCTTGCTGTATTTGATCAAACACCTCATTAACCTTTAGGATATCGGGATTTTTTTCTTTGCTTCCAGATATATTAAAATTTTGACAATAAAAATCTCCATTATTTGATGGTACTAATATCATCAAATAAGAGTTATAGAAGTTATTTCTATTAT
>Ga0102963_1000226_pt1 | contig 24203 bp, 15 predicted proteins | sample SalPon2_C_H2O_MG_2_FD_84522 | JGI IMG/M metagenome (GOLD analysis project Ga0102963, IMG submission 84522) | Salt pond water microbial communities from South San Francisco under conditions of wetland restoration - Salt Pond MetaG SF2_C_H2O_MG | ecosystem: Environmental > Aquatic > Non-marine... | reverse complement strand
ATACGAGGCTCATAGGACCCGGCACAGTGATAATAAACTTTGTCGGGTTCTCTGCCTCTGCCATAGTATCCTACTTTACAAGTCCAACCTGGCTTGTCTTCCATAGTTACTATTTCTTTGGTGAGAGGATCCATGTATCTAAAGAAACCATTGCCTGTAGGTGAATACGACAATAGTATATTATAACCGGAAGCATTCCAATTATTATGCCAACCCATATAACCGCCTTCGGGGTAAAATACATTGACTGCTTGATTGCGAGCACCTAGATAAGAGCATAATTTTTTTGACAATTCTAATCTTTTTTCTTTGTGTTCAGAAGGCACATTGTCACAAGAAGCTATGTCTACAGAGAGTGTTCTTTCAGGATACCCTATATGCTGGCCGTCTTTCTCTACAATTTCTTTTAGATAATCTTCACCACAGGCTTCTTCTAACTTCATACCCTTGTGGCGTTCTCTGTTGTGTGAAATATCTGTGAGTAATTTCATGTCCGTATCAAAAAACCAAGCACTATACTCATTTAACATTTCTAGGACTTCTTCATTGTTTATATCAATCCACTTCATTCAATTGATCCTTGGGTATTGTATGATGATATAAAACTATTTCAGTGCCTTGCAATTCTTCATAGTGATAGCCGTTAACAAAATTCCAACGCGCATCCGGCTCTTCTACGTATCCCCATTTAATATCAAATTCTCCGTACGTTAATAATTTCCACATAGTAAATGTGTCCCACTGTACAGCAGTTGGAGGATAATGAGCAATATCATAATCAGGTTCACGTTGTTTCAAATACTCAGTCCACCATGCACCCATTAGATCCATGATAGCAGGTGTTTTACGATAAACAAAAAACCCACAGTGACAGGTCATTTCTTCAGTATCAGAAAGTTTTGTTAGCCTAGCATTATATGGTCTGTTTTTAGTAAATACAATATCTTTGTCTTCTGGTAAAATATCAAAAATATTTTTAATATCTTCATGCTCACACATCATGTCTGCATCAAGATATGCTGTAATATCATAGGGAGTTTTGTTTAGAGCCCAGAGTTTTGCTCTGATATGATTTGGTATTCCTTCAGTTATCACAGTGTCGAACAGTTTGTAATCCTCAGGGGTTACCCAATGTTCATGTGTAAAAAATGTAATGTTAGCTTCTGGCCAAAAGTCTCGTATTGATTCTGCTAATAGTTTAGCATAAAGATAAAATGCTTTTTTGTTAGAAGCAACAATAACAAATCCTTTATTGTTCTTCTTCGGCACTTTCAAGTTCCTTCATCAACAAAATAGTAGTGTATGCTTGCACTTCTACAACACTTTTAGCTTTTCTTATTAATTTTTTAAGTTCAGTATTTTTTGAATTTTTGACTTTATCAATTTCAAAAGATTCTAGTTTAACAGCAAATAGTGCCTCTTGTTGAGCCCTAGCTTTTTGTGATTCTCGTCTTTCTGCCGTCTTTTTAATGTTGGCATTTCTTTTTTCTAAATTCAGTCTAGTGTTTTCGTCTATCTGTTCTTCGGTATACACCTTTAGTATTTCTTTCATATCAGGATTTGTTCCATCTGTATCCTGAATAGATGCCATTCTTTCTATACCATTAGAAAGTTTGACGGTTACTATGAGATGTCTATTACTCTTATTAGACCAATAAGGGTTTAGGTATTCTTTGGTAGGCTTAGATTCTTCGACTATTTCTGTTACCGACGAATCTAAAGGTACGGATAATTCCGACATAATAAAACTCCATGATTAAAAACTATATTATATTACTATATAGTCAAGATGTCAAGCAGTTCTTAACCACAGTTTAATTGTAGAAACTGTTTCTGTAGCTGCTTTAATTGTGTCACTTGAATAATTGCCGGTAAAGTCTTGAGAATAAAATCCGGTATAAGTACCAGAATAATCAGTAACACCTGTATAAAATCCGGTGTAATCTCCTGAGAAAGTTCCACCAACATAACCAGAGTAATATAATACATAATCTCCGGTGTATGTTCCGCTATAGTCAGCTGGCCCTTCATATGCTCCGGTGTAATCACCTGAGAATGTCCCAGTATAGCTTCCTGAATAAGTAGAAGAAGCTACTTGGTGTCTAGTATCAGAAAAGCCTGCTGCGTCACCCATTTGTGTCCAAGTACCTGTTTCAGCAGGTGAGGTTGACTGTATCTTGTAACATCCAACACCAGGAGTTGATCCATATCCTTCAACAATTCTATTCCTAAAGTTAGGAACTATCTGCTCAATTTCAGCAGAGGTCATCATTTTTACACCACTATCGTGTTTCAGAGAAGCTAGATCACTATTTGCTGATGTTGTTGGCGCTGTTTTTTGCCAAAGATATATAGTGTTAGAACCATCTAAATGTGTATCGGTAATTGTATATCGAGAAGTCCAGGTACCACCAGAAGGAGCAGATGCTGCAAGTTTAAACTGACCAACGGTGTAATCGCTTTCGCTTACCATATCTTCTATAACTTTGTCTAATATGTCAGTGTCTAGACCAGAATCCGTAAACTCTTTTATTCCACTATCATAACCCAAAGGACGATTTGTAATACTTTCTGTAGCAGCTGAAGTTACTTGTTTAAAATAATAGGTATTAACTGTAGATGTAGCGCCTGTTGCTGGGTGAGTACCAACAGCTTCAGTTCTTTGAGTGTCAGCAAAAGTGCCTATAGAAGAACCACTAAGAGCATTTGCAGTATCCATATTCAGATCACCGGTAAGGGTGCCGTCCCAGTCTGTTGCATACTTGTTAGTAATTACATATGATAGATACTGTTCTATCTCTGTGTCGGTCATCTCTTGGAGACCTTGGAAATTACCAGAAGTAATCGGATTCCCGGATGCTTTAATTCTTAGTGGTCGCATTTATATGTTCCTAATTAAGTCGAGTGCCAGTTGAGCTGTAAATTGCTGTTTCTACCATAGTTTCCCAGTTTGTAGTGCTTGTTCCAACTAAAAATTTAGTTGTGCCATCTGGTATCACTATAGCAGCATTGCTTGTGCCATTATTTATAGTATGTCCCACCGCTGGGTATATATTTACTGCTGTACCCGAATCATTGATAACAGTATATCTTAGCCCTGACATTGCATTTGGAAGTATAACACCCTGATTAGCTGTTGCAGTTGTTATAATATTGAATGTTTTACCTAATGAAGTAGCATCTCCCTGAACAGTTCCTGCTGCTGAAATTGTAGCATCCAGCGAAAAAGTATGGTCTCCAGAAGAAACTACATCACCTACACTGATGTCGTCACTTGCCTCATACTTATCTGTATTGAGATTGGTGAAGTTGTCATCCATCTCAGTGTTAGTGAGAGGAGATCCTTTACCTGTTCTAGTTATAATTGTAGACACTTATTAGTTCCCGGATAATTTATTTAAAAGTAAACGCATCTGCTCTTTCAATTCTTTTACTTCATCATTCAAGTTATTTATATCAGTTTGTTGCTGTTCTATTTCTTCTTTTTGATGCATTCTAGCAGAACGCCTTTTCTTATATTCCTCAGCAGCTTTATTGTCTGTGTTTAATATTGCTCTACTTGTAGCATCTCGATACAAGTGATTTTCACCTTCTACTTTTAACAGTCCCATTATGCCGCCAATAGAGCGTATGCTCTTAGATTTGCTGACTTAGGTATCTGTGAAGAATTAGAACTCATTTGTACAATCTTAACAGCAAATGCTTTAAAGCCAGTATATGTAGTAGTGTTCAGTGTCAATGAGAATACTGCATCATTGTTTCCGCCTGTGCCTCTACAAGTTGCTGTAGGTGTATCATGGTATCTTCCACCATTCAAAATTTCTACAGCAGTTATGGCACCTGTGTTTACAGCAGTGACTCTTACATGGCCGCCAGAACCATTACCAGATATTTGTAGAACGTCACCGATCTCATATCCTGTTCCGCCGGAAGTAATTCCTACACTAGCTATAGAATTAACATCGTACTCTAACTGACCAGAACCGTTCAATCCAAAACCAGCTGTCTTAGTGGGAAGTTTATAAACAAACTCTCCCCAACCGCCGGTTGGGTTATTCGGTTGCGTCTCAATATCAAGTTTTCTCCAACTTATATCTTCTAAGAAGCTAACATCCTGATCTTCTTTTGCCTGAAGCTTGACATAAACTTCAACAGCACCATCAGTATATGCTTGTGTAGCTGAGTCATAAACACTAGGAATTTTATTATCCAACCAAACTTTGAAATCTTCTGATTCTTGGCCGCTTGCAAGAATAACCTTTTTAGTTATATATCTTGAACCATTAGGGTTACCACCAACCGTAGTAACTTCTCCTGTGGAAACAGAATCTATAACATTAGTTGTCAAAAACATTGACAAGGTGTCAGCATTTATCATAGGACTCATATTCTCAGCTGCTGTTTTCATTACAAATTGAATTGTACAAGTACCACCACGAGATCCATCAAATAAATTTGAATAGCTATATATCTTAGCAGGATTAGTTAATTCATTTGTTTTGTTCATATAAAATTCAGTCATTGTAGAATTATTAAACGTAGTTGTCCTAGTAGAAGTAGGATCTGTTGATTGCAGATAAATTCTAGGAATTATTGTCCCGAACTTACCAAAATTAGTCATCCTAGCTTTTATGGTATATGCGTCTATTATTCTATCATGTATAGTAGCTACAGTTACACTACTTGAACCATTCGTTATTGTGGCACCTGTAGTAAAAAAGCCCTGTATTACTTCTACTTCATGTGTATTATACGATTCTGAATACCTAGTAACCCTTGCTCTATTTAATCTAATTGGACTAGTAGTATATAAAGAAGTAACATCCACACCGCCTATTGTTTCTATTACAGGAGTTTTGTTAATATCTTCAGTGCCTAAACTAGTAACAGTGAGAGCAGTAACTTGTCCTAAAGCATCTGTATTTGCTGTCATTGTCATATTTAAAATTTGAGATTCATCAGTAAATGTAACAGCCGCTCCTGTTAAATTTGCAATCGAAGCATCTGCTGTAAAATTACTAGGAGTTGTTGTAATGTTCCATATGAAAGTACCTGGATCATAAACAGTTGATTCTGTAAACTCTAACCAGTCAGTATTTTTGTTTTTAAGTGTAGCAGTATACTCAGTATTGGTTCTGTAAGAATTTCTTTTAATCCTAAACATCATATCTTGATTTTGATGTGCTGTCCAAGTTCTATTATTAGCAGAAGTAAAGTGTACACCTGTGCTAGGCTGTGAGCTAACTACCTTACCATCACCACCAAGTTCTGGTTGACCCATTTCAGCAATATAAACTTTATAGTCAGGGTCATTTTTGTCAGGGAGAGGAACAAGACAATACTCTGTATTATTTTCTAGGTATACTGGTGATTCAAATGTAAAGGTTGTGCCAAGATGTACATCAGGAACACCATTAGTAGAGGAAGCTATTTTACAATCTCTTCTTTTCTTACTAACACTTCCGATAACATTGTTTCCAGGATAGCCGTTTACAACATCTCTAATTTCCAGTGTGATACCGTTGTTGTTGGCTTCTGAAGAAATAGAACTAAAGAAAAGATCGACAGAGTGAACAACAATACCACCAGGATGTTTTTCTACATAAAATGTTTGAGCCATAGGATCCCAGCCGTTACACATTCCGCCGTTCCAACCTGTTGCCAACTTCATTGCTTGTGCTGCCATTTGAGCCTGTTCAGCAGCCATAGCATCAGAATTCAATGAAGTAAAATCAAATTCTGTTGTAGAAAATATCGGATTAACCGTAGGAGTTGTTTGAGATCCAGTAGTATAGTTAGTATTAGTATCTGCAACAGCAACACCCGAACTAGTATTTACTGTCGGCTTGTAAGCAGTAGAATACGGGTTATCATTGTTTGTGTCTATAGTTGAAACTGCGGTATTGCCTGTATTAGGAGCTGTTACAGTAATAGCTGTTCCTGTATTCGGGCTTATTTGTGTTACTTCAATTAGGTCATTTGTGTTCCAATTTGTTGTTGAAGTTGTTGCTACATATCCGTAACCGTTTACGTTATACAGTGAATTGCCTTTATATACAATAACCGGTTCTCCAATATACACCTCATACGAACCCACATCTGTTTTTTGTTTATCGTATTGATAAGGATCAGTAGAAACAATGGGACCGGTAACTTTTCTTTTCGGAGGCTTAGGTGGACTAATGTCATACGGTAAATACACATCTGTTACCTGTGTCCCATCAAATACAGATGTGTAATAAGCTACAGCAAAAGAGTTAGCTGCTGTCCATTTACTAGTATTGCCGGTGGCCACAAGGCGTACCTCAGATGTACCAATTTCAATTTCTTTAGCATTGATCTGAAAAGTACCGACAATCGAGCCAGCAGAATCAGAAGTGTATTTGCCTTTAGAAATTTCACCGACACTTAATTCATAGAGAGTATTTTTTGCCAAACCATTTGCACTAAAGTCTACAGCTCTTTTTCTTGCGTATGCTCGTACACCAGGTATTAAGGTTGTCTCACCTTTATATCCTTTTACCTGAATAGGTCCTGGTAGAGAGCCTGTATAAACTTCATATCCGTGCTGATACTTTCTGTCTACTCTATTGTATGTAGTTTCAGAAAATTTGGTCATGGTTGCTACTTGTTGTTCCCAATAACCTTCTACACCGTAATCGCCATAATGCTCACCGGAAGATTCTTCTACAAACCATTCTCTTTCACTACGGAGACCTGTTTGTTCTTCGTATGTTCTAGTAGACTGTGAAAGAATAGGATCAATATCTGTCCAACCTTCCCAAGTTGCAGTCCAAGCACCCGTGTAATTAAACTGGTCATATTCACCTGTTTTATCTTCTTGTACGATTTCATTTTCTTCTGAATCGTGCCACTGGTCAAATGAAGGATTCAAGGTCAATGTTCCAATTGCCTGATCGTCACTTTGATTTATAGGAACACACGTATTAGTAACAGGATCCAATCTTGATCCGGGCCCACACTGTACGGGTCGTACAGCAGAATCTACTTTAGCCAAATTAATTACGACTGAAGGCTGTTGAGTTTGATTTCCTGCACTATCAGTTATACTCAGTCTAAAGGTGACAGAACTTGCAGCTAAAGATGTGCCAGCAGCCACCGCAGTATAGTTAAATGTGGCTTCATAGTTACCTGCATCTGAAGGAACCACATTTAAATTGTTCAAGGTGTTAGGAGTAATATATTGTGATGCCAGATTCGTGGCAGTATCGTATATCTGCCAACTAAAATTAGTACCCGGTACATGGTTAACAATTTCAACCCTAACTGTAAAATCGTGTCCGTTCTGAACGGTTGTAGTGTCAGCAGAAACATAATACTTCGGTGCAGGATCATTGAGTGGGCCGTCATCAACAATGGTGGTGGTGTTATTGCCAGTGTTACCTGAACCTGAAATGTCAGTGCCATCACCTGAACCGCCTGAACCGGGATTGGGATTAGTGTTATCTCGGGTTTCTGAGCCAGCATCCTCAACATCATACAACAATTCTAAAACAATAGGATCAGATTTCGTTGCAAGAAGTTGCTCCATATAAACAACTTGGGCAGCACCACAATGTAGTACAGGACCAGTTTGTGCTGCCTGAATATTATCACTATCGTTAAGTGCTACTGCTCTAAAATCTGTAGTAGCTTCATGGTATTTTGCTCTAAGCATTTGCCTATTTGTATCAATGGCTGCCCAATAGTCCTGATGTCCTTTATTTGCTACAGCATATCCTTTGAAAGAATCAACCAACAATCCGTTTTTAAATCTATCAATGCCTATGTCATCAAGTATTAATTGATCTCTTGCTTCTTTTTCTAACATTGAAAGAGAAGTATAGTATTCAATGTTTGTTATTCTTTTTTCTAATTGGCCAATGTCTCTCATTGTATAATGAGGATTTTCTAAGTTAGAAACTTTAAGTGCTAGATCGGGCCTGTTATAAACTTGTGCTGCTCTAGCTGAAAGACAAGGAAAAGGAGGAGCAATAAATGTTGCTATTGTCATAGAAGTATCATTGTCAGGAACCGCTACATCTACTTTAGTTGCTGCCGGAGAGGCGCTAATAGATATGTCTCCCTCATTGTCTACTACACAGCGAAACCCTTGTGGCAAATATGAAGTTATATCTGTACTAAATGTGTCACTCGGTGAAGGAAACTTAACATTAGTAAAGTTAATTGTTTCTACATTACTAGGATTGGTTGAAGCGTTCAACAAAGAACCTGAGGATGCTGTTGCTGTTGCCGTAGCAAAAGGTCTGAAATCTATAGCATCTCTTAGGTCAACAGTACCATATTTAGAAGATTCATATAAAGGAATTTCCTGAAAATATACTTCATCACTTGCAGTGGCGTCTGTTTCGTTTGCTGGCTTACTATATGAATCTACAGTGGTAAAGTTGTAGTCTGTGGTACTCGCTCTTCTAAACCTTGAAAATTCTATTAACAAATATTTCCAAGTAGTTAAATCCAAAGAGCTATTAATGTTTTGTCTAATAGATGCCAAACCATATGAACTGTCTTTTTGGTTTGTAATTAAGTAGAAATCTTTTGTTACGTCTTTGCCGTCTGAAGTAATAAATGCCCCTTTAACTGTTGCGCCTGTGCCAGCAACAGTAGCATTTGAAGTCAAAACAACATTATCATCATCAGTTATAGATGATACTGTACCTACTTCGTTTCCATTAGAATCTACAACCAAAACACCAACACCTAGTTCGGTAGTTGCTGCACCACCAGAACCTGTTAGCGCTGTGCTGTTTGTAGCGTATGTCCAAGTGCCTGTTAAGGTTACTCCATCATATGCAGTAACAGAATTTAGTTTATATACGTCAGGAAAACCTAAACTGTAAACACCCAAAGTAGAATTTAAATGTGTAGAAGTATTAATTTTTACTAATTCATTTTTTACAGCTTCTTTTACATTTCCCTTAACAGAAGATATTGAAGTCTTAGTCAAAGCATATGCTTTAAACTCCGGAGTTCCGGATGTTACATTACCAATATCTATTGCAATAGAGTTTGAAGTAGATGTTTGTTTTACACTATCACCGTCTATGATTTGTCCAACTACTACTGAACCAAGAGAAGCAGAGGTAAAATTACTTGTTGCTACTAGTATTAGATTTGAATCTGCACTTCCGTTATACCATGGAAAAGTATCTCCTGATACAGGAGGAACTATATTAAAGGCACCTGAAGGCAAAGCAGCCGGTGTAAGACCGGAAATTTCTGCCATGTATGTAAATTTAATGTTAGGTGTTCCTGAAAAGGTGCCGTCTGTATTTAATGTTTTGATAAACGATCTAGGCAGTTTCCAAAGGAGTTTATTATAATCAGGATCTAAAATTTCAGCATTGCCGCCACTATTCAAAACAGGATCCGCAAAAGCATCCTCTGATCCATTATTATAATAAAAGGTTCTCACATCTTTAAAATTTTCAGTAGATGAAGTGGTGCCTGTCATTTTTATATCATAAAGATACATTTTGTACTGACAGCTTGCAGTACCAATAGTACCGCTATGATATATTATTTGCCTTACCTTAGCTTCACCTATTTTATTACCTGCAACCGTTGATCCAGATTTACTTCCGGTACTAGCATTTGTTGCTGTGTCATATAAATCAATGATTCCATCAGCACCAGCATCAATAGAACCTAGGTTCCAGTTGCCAGCTAGCTCATCAACAATAACATAGTTTCCGTAAGCAGTTGTAATCTCTTTTGTAGTAGATGTTGTGGCTGTGGGTTTATCAAATCCAATTAATTTTTTAGCCTGTAGTGTTCTTAAATATCCGCCTACATTACATTTACCGGGAGTGATTTCTGCTACTAGTTTAGAAGGATCGCCTAAAAGATCTCTTACTGTAAGAGGATTTGAAGATTTAGTAAACAAACCTCCATTACCATTTCCATCATCTAAGTGTTCTCTGACAGTAGTATAAAAACCGTTAACAATATAGTTACCATTAGCGGCATATGCTCTTTTTGCTATTTGGTCGCCTATTTTGGCTAGAGGATCGTTTTTAATTTTGTTTCTACTGAAACGTCCTCTCTCATATAAACCATATCCAAAAAAGTTGTCCGGTATTGCAGCATCTAAAGCGTATGATTTGAGAGCTACTGAAATTTTATATCTATCAGCACCGGGTGCGTTTTCGTTGTATGTACCGGATGCAGGATCCAAAAGTGTAGCATCGTCATCTGACTGTACAATAGATTCTGTTACTAAGAATCCTATTTTTCTAGCTACTGCTGGGTTGAATTTGTCAACATAACAACCTATTTTACCAGTTCTTACAAATTGTCCTTTAACATAAAGCAAACCATCTGACAACGCAATTCTATGTGCGTAACCATAATATCTGTCTGCCATTGTTTCGGGTGAAGAAACAAAAGTATTAACTACAAATGTTCTTCCTTTCCAAACACCGGGTGAAGTTACAGTAAGTGTTTCTCCTGCTTTAAAATGTGCGAGCACTTCAGCATCATAGTTGGGATCGTCAGGATTATTTACAAAACCACTTAGTGCTGTATTAGTAGCACCGCCACCGTTTTCATAAGATAGATATAAAGTTTTTGAATCTGGATGTGCGTTTTCTCTACCAGGACGAGTGTCTACGATTGTTGCTTTAAGTCCTGTTTGTGAACCTACTACTGTTTCTCCAATAAAATTTGGAAGATCGCTGTCTGCTACTGTTTGTGTAGCGGCATCAGTATCATCAATTTTTATATAAGGTACGGCCGTTTGCTTTTCTTCACACCCAGAAATTATCGCGCCTTCTTTTAGCGTATACCCAGAAATCAGAGAAAGCTGATCTTGCAGTATAGTTTGGAGCTGTGTTAGCTCTCTTGCTTGTACAGCAACGCCTGGTTTGAACAAAACCCTAGAGTAATTTTTTGTCGCGTCAAAATCGTCATAATAGGGTGAAGTTGATAAGTTGAGTGCCATTTTTTTTAATACCTTAGAATGTTATAAATGTCTTAATTACTTCTGCCTGGTCAGCTTGTCTGCTGATACCGCCTCTGTTTTCCATATAGACAATCTCTCCTGTTTTATAACTAAACTCAGGAGCAGTCACACTATTTATACCGCTACCGGTAGTAGTATCTGCACTACCTATTATATCATCAAAAGGAGCTGTTGTGGCTATATCGGTAGCTGTTATAGCTTGTAAATAAAGATAGTAACCATTACCATCCTCTAAAACCTGAACAACCCTAGCTGTTCCACCAGAACCCATAGTTACTATGTTATTGGTGCCAGTTAGTGTATCATCTGTTGTTAAATCTAATGATGACCACTTAGCATATTCTGTAGCGTTTGCTAATTCTACTTTGTATGTTGTTCTTCCTGTAGTAGAAGTAAAAACATTTCCACTAAGATCTAAGAAATTTTTACCCAGTCCAATTTGTCTAAAATCATTATTCAAAATCAAATCATCATTAGTGGGATCTGATAATGATATTGATAGAGCCAATGATGTTGAAAATAACTCTCTTACCATATTGTTTCCGTGTCCTAAAATAGGACCTATGACAGCCCTGCCGTATACAAAATTAGTAGGGTCAGAACTAGAATAAACTGTCACATCAGCATATGTATACCCAGTACCTTGAGTATTTACTATAATTTTACTTACCCCACCATTGGCATCAATAACAGCAACAGCCGTAGCGTCTTGTCCGTCTCCGGAGATACTAACTAAAGTATCACCCTGGGCAAAACCACTGCCGGCGTCTATTACTTCAATCCTATCAATTTGTCCTGCAATATTAGATGATTCATCCTCAACAGCTTTTTGTGCAAGAGTCAGTACACTGTCAGGGTCTGCTAAGTTTACTTTCAATTCAGCATCATTTCCGCCGTGGTCTGAAGAAAGAGTTTTACCCGTAACACTGGTCAACAACGCATTTGTATTGGGGTCTCTATATGAAACTACAGCATTGGCTGCTAATTGAATAGTATTGTCGTCTACAACATTTGCTACTACACCCACAACCTGTCTGTTTTCGTCTTTTATTATTCTACCCACGGTAGAAGGAGAAGTTGCTGTTGTAGCATCTCCATTGACACCTGTTAATATGTTGCTAGAAGTGTCATAACTCCAAGTTCCGGCAAGACTAATGTTGTCCAAAAGTGTTAATATTGCAAAAGAATATCCTTGGCCAGAACCTGCTTCTGTTGTTTGTGAAGATGTTAGCGTTACTGTTTCTATTGCTCCTGTACTACTATTCAAAGAAGCTGATGCTGCTGCTACACCCGAACCGTCACCCTGTACAACGATTACCAGCCCACTGCTGTAACCCGTGCCGCCGTCAACAACCGTAACATCATCAATTTCTCCTGTTATATCGAATGTATCGTCAGCTGAACCCGCTACTTTTCTTACAGGTATCCAATTATCATCTAAGAATCTAGTTCTGTCTCCTTCTGAAACAGTACCCATGTATTTCCATTTATAATTATCACCTGTAATTTCAATTTCCAAACCTGTTGTAGTGGGCGGATCTGTACTAGGTACTACAATTCCAGATTCATTTCTATTATCCAAGCATTTGTAGATATTGTAATCTACCGTCATTACATAAAAGTTAGCATCACCTAGGTGTGTGGCTGTTTGCCAAGATTTTTCGGTTGCTGCTTGACTTGAATAATAAACATCATCATATCTATCGTATGTTGTTCCACTTGTCCAATTAATTCTTCTAACAAGATGACATACATTGGTGCCTGTTATTCTTTGTATAAACATCATGTTTTTACGAAAGGCGGTTATATCTTTGGTGCTATCCACAGGAGTATCTGGATTAGATTCATCCGCCCACTCATCTGTTTTACCAAAGGTAAAGTAGTATAGATCGTGATTATTTTTTATATCTCTAAAATAAGTACGAGCTAATTCTACTTTACCCAATCTTGTTAGAAGAAGTGCCATCTATCTGCCTATTAAGAAATAGTAATTGTCCAGGTGATTGTCATGCTGTCTGCAGCGCCTTTGTTAATTACTGAAAACACAGTACGACAAAGCATATCCCCGGCTGAAGCAGCATTAAAAATGCCTGCTTCTGTAAGAGCGCCCGTGCCATCGCCAGCACCAAAAGTAGCAACATATGCTACAGCATTGTTAGTAACTGTTGTTGATGTTAATGCAACAATAGCAGGTGTGCCAAAAGGTGTTTCAAGTGCAGTGTCACCACTAGCTGCTGCAGTAGTACCTTCACCAACTTCCATATGCGACATAGCAGTGGCAGTTGCATCTTTCATGCGAGATGCGATAAAATCTAAACCAGTATCAACGACCAAGTTAGGTACATGGCGCTCATCTTTAATACGACCATCGGCATCGCGGATAACAATATCCACCATACCTGTCGCTTTCATTGTGTCTTTATTAAACATTGTTTATCTCCAAATTTTATTTTGTATTAAAATGTTGCTAATGTTCCCCCAGTAATATATTGGTCAGGTGTGGCCAAATATGATGGGTCTACATAATTTTGTCCTGCTATAATTATTCCAGCATCTGAGACACCTGAAGTGCTATCTGTAAAATCTCTATTCCACGTTATAACAGAAACAAGAACATCTGTTGTGGTTGCTGTTTCTGCTGTTTCTGTTTCTTTCAGTATATTTATAATTAAATCTTCAGTGCTATTGACATTATTGCTTATATTTTTAAAACTACCTATAGTAAAATCAGTAGAATCGTCTGTATAAACAATATCTTCTAAAGTACGAGAATATTCAAAAAATTCGGATGTTGAAACACTGTCTGATAGTGTTAATCCGGGTATTACATTTACTATATCAACATTTTCCGTTACGGTCAATGGTTCATTAAAACTTCTGGTCCAAGTCATAATCTGGACAAAAGTTTCTGATGCTGTTAAAGGTTCTTCTATGGGTTTAACAACATCAAAATATACGTTACACGATCCTGCATATGATCCATACCAATAACCAGTATCTACATATAGAGGACTGCACCCTTCTTCTGCTGTTACTTCTTCTTCAAAATCTTTAAAGTATGTAACACTTAATAATTCTGTCGCAACAACAGTATCTTCTAAGACCTTTTCGTAACGTATGGTTAATATGTCATTAGCAAGTGTAAAGTCCTCAGTAATAAACTTGTAAATACTAAGACCTTCAGGTACAGTATATCTTATATCAGTTAAAATAGAAGAGCTAGATACAATATCACCAAATACTTCTTTACCTGCAGGGTGCATATGTTTTCTAAAACCAGCATTCCAAATGTTTTGTGAAAGGCCTGATCTGATGATGTATGAATAGATTTGATTTCTTCTATTATCATTAAGAACATTTTTTGTAGAAAGCTGGCCTCTAGTTCCTATAAACTCTCCAACATAATTGTAATAATAACCGGTAGTTACTGTTACATCTACTTTTTCACCTATACTAGATGTTAGTGTATTGTCCACAGTAGCAGAAGACCAACCTTCACCCGGAGACACAATGGTCCATGATGTGGGTACCTTATTGTTATTTAAATTCTGTACTCTAATAATAGTTCCTTGTGTAGAACCTTCCTTAACTCTATATGATTGACCTTCTTTAAATCCCCAATCTGTTGTGGTGTGTGTGGCTACATCAAAACTAACATCATCAGCTCCGCCTCCGCCAAGATCTGAATCTGCAATAGTAATAGTTTCACCTACAATAAAATCATTGCCGGCAGTATCTATAGTAACAGCAGCCGCTCCTGTTCCGTCTATTGTAACAGTAAACTCTGCGTTTGCGCCAGTACCGTCTGAAGTCCAATCAGAAGAAGTTATTGTATATGTGCCGGCTGCTCTACTTGCATCAGCAGCCGATAAAGAATCTATGGTTGCTATACCGCTTCTAGGAACAGCAGCTGAAATACTTTTTGCTATTCTTTTTAAGACTGCTTTTTGGTTTGCTTGTTGAGGTAACTCATCTCTAAGTACAATAAAGGTCTCTAACCCAGTTGTGTCGAAAGAAATGGTTGCATTGTTACTATAACCAGAACCGCCTCTGTTTATAGTACAGGACAATACGTTTCCATTCTCAACATAAGGAACAACATCTGCTCCCGTACCAGTCGTGTCAGTAATTGTGCCTGCTGGCGCAGCAATATATCCAAAACCAGTATTGGTCATGGTTACAGATTTAATTACACCGTCATTAATAGCAGTCACATCTAAAACTAGATCAGTAGTGCCACCGCCAATGTCAGCTGATGCTATTGTTATAGTATCATTGACAGCAAAGTCTTTACCTTTGTTATATAACCCACCAAAAGGAATGGTTGCTAGACCAGTACCTGATACCTCTACTGTAATAATTGCTCCGGATCCTGAGCCTGAAGTTGTAAATGTTGATACCGAATATAATCCACTTGCTCTTCCAGCATCGGTTGCTGTTGCTGTTTGTGGAATGACAGTGCTAAGAACACCATCTTCAATATTAAGAGTACCGGTTGCCGCATCACCGGGGCCTGGTATGCTAGTTATAGCTGTTGAAAAATTTCCTAAAAATAATTCATAAGACTGTGGTGTAGTTACTGCACCCAAATTATTTAATACCTGAGTGTTACCAACCTTAATAGTATTTTCTACTTTTGCCTGAATTTTCTTTATGATTGTATTTGATGCTCGTACTACCTGTGTATAAGCAGATATAGTAGCTGTTGTTAGATTTATTAGAGCCGGAATATCTAATTCAATATTATCATCATCTGTAATAGATACTACTGTTCCTATTACGGCTCCATTTGAATCTCTTAATTCTTGTCCTATAGAAACTTCAGTAAGTGCTGAACCATTTAATCCGGGAGCTGTTACAGTAGTAGAAAGTATAGAGCTAGTCCAAGAACCTGTTAAAACTGATACTTGAGATGGCGTAGTATAATAAAAATTTTCCGTAGAATAATAACAGATATCTATTTCTTTACTATCTAAATTAGTAGGTTCGTATCCGTTATACCCTTCTATTGCTCTAACTGAATTTCTTTGACGCCATGTGCCGTCGCTAGTTCTCAACAAATTTGTTGTTGGGTATTCGATTGTAACATCTTCGTCATATACTAGTTTAAAGTATGCCTTAATAGCTCTTTCAGAACCTTTTGCTTCATACAAAGTTTTAATATGTTTAAACAGTATTTTAGAATCTACTGCAAGAATACGAGGAAAATCTTGTGCTATTTCTAAAGCTTTCTTATTTAATTCAATAGCGGTTAAATCATCTATATCAAAATATTTGGAGTTAAAAAGAATATTACCGGGATTTCCGGTCTGATCCATATAATCAAAATAATTTTCTACAAAAGTTTTAAACGTATCATAATCGTATCTAATAAATTCAGGGAGAGAATATTTTGAAAGGTTTTTATATTTTGTATCGTAAGGCTCAGCAGTGCCGTAATAATAACCTAAAGTAACGGTTGCTGTTGCAGTATCTCCATTTGCAGGAGCGCCTATAGTAATACCAATACTGGTTAAATTTACATCATAACCGCTTCCAGCTTCTTGTACATTGATATTAGTGATTACACCATTAACAACGGTAGCAGTTGCTGTAGCTTGTACCCCGTCCGGAAGTGTGGGTGCATCTATAGTAATTGTAGGATTTGAAGCGTAACCGGTGCCGCCATTAGTAACATTTATGGATGCAACATATCCTAAATTAGTAGGGACAGTGTGTGCCATTAGATTCCCTGGTTATCTACAGTTACAGTAATTTTAATACCTTCTCTGGCTCCGGTTGCAGCATTACTAGCAGTATCGTTCTTATCCAAAACTGTATTTTTTGAAGGAGCCGGGAAAACTGCACTAGTAGATACAGGAGCAACTCTAGTCAAAACGCTAGTAGAAATATCTTTAGAGTCATCATGTGGTCTAGTAGAAACCCTAATTACAGTTTCATTTGAATACAAACTGTTTACTTTAATTGCAGGTATTGTTACTTTACCAGTGGAATAATCTAATGTTCCTATTTCTGCTCTTTGTCTATTACTACTATCAACAAGATAAACTTTACCAAATCCATTATATTCCGGTGGAACAACACCCGCATCAGGAACATCTTGTAATTTAACTTTTATAATACCCGAACCCAAAACAGCATTAAACCAAGTAGAATGAATTTCTCTAGGTTGTATTCTACTATTGAAACTAAAGCTGTAATTTACATCTGAATTAAATTTAGTTACTGCTAGTCTTTTTTGTAGATAAGGTGTAACAGATACTGATACTATTGAATCAGAAACTTCTTTTATTGCATTGTGAATCTTTGAATAATAAAAATTCTTATTTAATGCTCTAAGTTCATCTGAAAAATGTTCATTTATAGCTGTAGATACTGCTCCTTTTATTTCAGTGCTAGAAGAAGAAGTCAAGTTAGGATTATACACAACACCAACATTCAAACCAATGTAAGTGTATTCTGGATCTACAAAAACAGGTATCATTGAAATTGATCCTTTAGGAATCAATATATTATTAACAATGTTGTCTTTATCCTGTTGTGATATTGTTTGTCCCTCTATAGGATCTAAAGATATAAAAATTTTGCCATATTCAGGAGGATTGTTTGTTTCACCTCCCCAAACGGAAACTGATTGTATATTAGAATTACTTGCTAATATTAAATTTTTATAATCTGTAGAAGTTACTGCTCTCTGTTGCGTACTATAATTTCTCGGAGCGTTTAATCTGATACTATCTATTGATTCTTTGTTTTGTCCGCCGGATGATCTGCCTCCGGTCTCAATAGCATTACCATCAGCATCTACACCGTTGTAAACAGTAAGTCCTGTAACAATTTCATTCTGCCCTGTTAATTTAGTAGTTAAACTAAATGTTTTTGCGTTGTTTCCCTCAACACCCTGTGACACTAGATAGTCTACAATAACAACATTGCCTGCTGACAATTTTGTTCCTATTACGTTGTCTCCAAAATATATTTGATATTTGCCATCAGTATTTTCTTCTAGGTAATATATTTTAGAAGTGCTTGAAAGAGACAATAAACTATTGGATAGTGTATATGATGTAAAAGTATTTGTGTGTGTGGCTTCTTTAACCCTTACTCTGAGAGTTGTGGTGTCAATATTATCATTTGGTAATACAATAGGATTCAGTTCTTTGTTGGCTGAAATAATAAAACTATTGGTAACTCTTTTTCCTTCTGTTATTTCTACATTTGGAAAAATAAATTGAGTAGTAGGAACACCGTTAATATCTACTGTTTCTGCACCGGCGTTTACAGCGTCACTAGGATAAAAGTTATAAGATGTACCATCAATGTTGGCAACAAATGCTTGGTCCCTAGGCAGCGTAAGTGATGTGTTTGATGACAAATAATTTGGGTCAGGAGTTATAGATAACTTAATTGTTGCATTTGCAGACCTTCTAGATCTAGGAGTATAACCCAAACTTTTAGCCAGAGAAACCACAGAGCTTCTTTTAATAGCAGTATCAATAAAAGATTCGTTTGCCATCATGTGGGCAAGTATAGCATTATAGTGTGTATTATATGCAAGCGCATCTAACAAAACAGATAAAGCAGATCCTTCAAAATCATAATCTGTAAAGTCAGACTGAGTTTGAAAATACTCTTTAAGGTTTTGTTTTATACCGTCAAAATCTAATTCTGTTACATTTAACTGTGACATCTTTTATCTTAACCTTTTTAATTCTAGTGACAAACTGTCCGGTTTGTTTACATTTAGTATGCTATACCTAATGGTAACTTCATATGAATTTTGATCGTAATTAGGAATAACTTCTACTGATTCTAATTCTACTCTGGGCTCATATGACGTAATTAAGTTTTCCATTCCCTTTTGCATAGCACTTGCCACCAAAGGAGTCATGTTTTCAAACAACATTCCCCTTACATTACCGCCTTTAGTCGGATAAAAAGGCCGCTCATAAAAGTTAGTGAGTATTAATATTCGCATTGACTGTTTAACAGCATTTTCGTCAGTCTTTTTAGCAACACCACTTTTTTGATTGGGGGCAAAATTTAAGTCAAGATCTTTCCATATCTTGGCTACTTTATTTACTGGTTGTATAGTATTCTCTATGGCCATATGTGTATTTATATCCTTTATTAACCACCGAACCTAGGTTTTACAACATTTATGAATTTTTCTCCTGCTTCACGTTTTGCCCGAGCAACATCTATGGTCACTTTTGGTTTTGGTACTTCAGGTATAGTTCCGCCACGTATTATATTTACTGCATCAATCTCAGGAAATGTAATAGGCAATCCTTTTACAATAACATCAGCACCTTCCTTTTCAAAATTCGGAATAAGTTTACATATATTTTCTATATCTAGAGCGCCATTACGCAATAAGTTAGGCAAATTATTTAAATCTATATCGCCAAAATCTACGTTACCCCACTTGCCTTTTAAATTATTAAGTTCGTTTTGTATTTGATCTGCAGCAAGTTTTCCTGTTATCAATGTTTTTGCTATTTTAGTAACATCATTTTGTAAACTGTCAGGTACCTTTGGCAAATCAATTTCAGGTATCATGCCTTTTACAGCATCTTTTACTTGAGAAGTAGCGTCATCAACAACAGATTTAATTCCGCCTATAGCGCCACTTTGAATGCTGCTGACTAGACTATCTATTTCATTGTTAAGACCGTCTACTTTGTCTGCTAATTTTTTAAGTCCTGCTGCTGGCCCGCAACTCATTTAAATTCTCCTATGATGATGGTGCATCAGTATCTACGCCGCCGCCTGTGTCATTACCATTATTCTGTGCGTGAGTATGATTTACAAGGCTAACGTCACTGCCGCCACCCAACACATCTGTGCTTGCATCTAGTGTACCCGTAACATTTGTATTCTGCTGTATATTTGTAACAGAAGCGGACAGCGTCATTGATCCTGTTGATTTTATCAAACTTTCACCGCCTGCGGTTGCTGTTAATACTTCTTCAGCAGCCATTGAAAGATTAGCACCTGTGCCTAATGATAAGTTGTCAACAGAAACTATATTATATGCCCCTGAAACCACGGTCGTCATTGAAGCATTGTGTGATTCTACGACTTTATCTGTTACTGTAGTAGTCTTTGTTTTGCCAACAGTATGTGTTTGAGCACCTGTAATAGTTTCGCTATCATCTTTAGAAACACGAACAGCTTTGTTACCGTTTATTTGCGTTGCTGAGTCTGACAATACTTCTGTTAGGTCGTTGCCGCCAATCTTAGTAACACGATTACCACGTATAGTATTAAACTGATTACCGTCAACCTCGGTGTACATATCACCTTTAACATACATCTTAGCGTTCCCGGCTATTGTAACATCACAGTTTCCTGCAATATATACCTTTCTATTTTTTAGTGTGATTTCGTATTCGTCACCTACAATCTTAGTAACTTTTTTACCATCAGCTTGTATTTCTTCAAAGGTACCTGAGTTGTGATAGTTATGAATTCTGCCATTACCAGGAGTATCATCCACCTCAAAAACGTGCCCTGATTCTGTTTCCCATACGTTATTATAAGGATAAACAGATGTTGTGCCATCTTCAAATGTGGGTGCTTCACCCGATGTAGCATAGGTTCCTGTATCAGTAGAACCAAAACGTGGATGTGGTTCGTCCCAGGTTTCTCTTTCATATGTGGCGCCTGAGAGATCTTCACTAACAGAAGGAACAGAAGATGCTAAAGCTCTTGGTATTTCATTAACTTTTGTTCCGCGCTTATTTAAAAGTGAATAGTGTTCTTCTGCCTTTGCTCCTCTAGCAAGTCTAGAGGTATCAGGTTCGTTCAGTGTATTACGGCCTTCTTGTTCACCGTTTAATGGATATGTGTGAAAAGGATCATTGAAACCTATTTCAGGATTTTCTTCCCGCTCTATAGGAAATCCCATGTAAGAACCTACAATGATTGGTTGCTGTTCGTCATCACCGTCAGCGAAGAAACCAATAACAGTGCTTCCTTCGACTAACATAGGATTCTGTCCTATACCCGAAATACCAGGTGAGTTCACAGGCATAACACAGGTCGCCCAAGGCAAATCCTCTGTTGGTAGGGTTACTCTATTGGCCGTATGATAACCTAATACTCTTACTCTGTATCTTCCTATTTGTTCTGGGTCGGCTCTATCTTCTACCACGCCTATCCACCATTTTAATTTTGGGGAAATCATTTTCTCTTACCTAAATCTTTAGCTAAACCATTTTTAATTACTTCTGCTTTAATATAGTGTCTGTCTTGTGAAATTACGTGGTGCATTGCAGATACAATATATGTACCTGTTAGCAAAGGATCAAACACATCATCTAATTCTGTCTCATCACCCAATTTAGTTTTAGGGGAAGGATACAAAATACTAATTATGTTACCTACTTCCATATCGGTTCTTCCCGGTATAGTTATTTCAAATTTAAATTGATTAAAAGAGTTCAAATAGGACTTTCTAAAAACAATTTTGTTTGAATGTTCATCAGAAGACAACCCATAGTTATTATAAAGAGCAGTATTATATGACTCAAATTGTATATTCTTTCCTGGGTCATTGATAACATCCCCCGGAATAGGATTGCCATCATCGGTTTTATAAAAGTTACTCATTTCTTTTCTAGCATCAAATACAATTTCTGTCATCTTCTTAGTGAACATATCATATCCTCTTATTGTACTTCCATAATATCCACTATCTTGCCCGTCTAGTATATCTAAAAGTTTTGGTACTACCATTTCTTCAATTCTAGTACAATCAGAAGGTAACGGGTTGCCGGTTTTTTGAGGATTAAATCTAGGGATAGTATCAGCAACCAACTCATAAACATATTCATCAAACACACCTTGAGTTTTTTGGTGTGCAATTAGGGCTTCTAAACTTGTAAAATAGAATCCTTTATTTGATTCATAGAAAATAAAGTCTCCTTCTGCAACAGAATTTCCTTTGGCCCTTGTTCCTATAAAAGCTAAATTTTTCATAGGCGACCAATAACAAGAGGTATATTTTATCTCACTTGCATGGGGAGTGTCCATAATAACTATTCCAGTTTTTCTTTCGCTATCTATTCTTCTAGGAGTTTGTATCATTTTAAAAATTTGTCTAACTATATCAACGGTATTCCCCTCAAATGTTTTTGATACAGCAATCGCATTGTCTAAATATGTTTCTTTTGAAATAAAATTTAAAGAATAATATTGGCCTCTGTCATTATTTAATGTTTTATTTGTAATAGAATATACTTGAAATGTCTTTTCTATAGTGTTGATTGGATGATCTTCTAATGTAGGAGTTCTTAGTTTAAGTGTAATAAGCTCAGTTCCCAACATAGGCAATTCTGTTATGAGATTGATAGAATCTGCTAGCAAAATAGACCCATGTAATGTAGGAGAAAATATGTCCTCATACAAATTTATTTCTATCATTAAATTTGATATGTCAATAGAATCAGGATTAGCAGCAGAAGTTATATAAATTTCTTCTACTACTACTTCTCCCGCATACTGTAGAGATTCCTCTTCCACTAGGCACCCACAAGAGTTTTATATGATTTTACAAAGTCTTTAAGGTAAATGGGTTTCAATATCAAAATCATTCTTTTCTGTTCATTTAACTCAAACTCATATTCATAGTTAGTTACAGGTTCAATGTCTGTTCTTGATGGATCTAGATCTACAACCAAACGATCTCCAGTAGTTTCTCTGTAATGATGAATCTTTGTACCGGTTGAATCATTATATTTTTCCCGCACTAAAGGTAAAAGTTCTGAATTAGGAATCGGCCACTCTGCGTAAGGATCCACTATTTCATTGATAAGAAAAAATATCCAATGATATCTTGTGTTACCATATAGCTTGTGTGATAAAATATCAGGCGTTTCACCGTCTTTTATCATATAAGAATTTAAGGTAGTTTTATTTACCTTTGGTCCGCGTGTAGTAACTCTATTAAAAATATCCTTTACATTTCTATGAGTATCGAAAAAAGGATAATTGATGTTTTTAATTGCTTTAAAATACATTAGAAGCTATCCCTATAATCTTGAGTGATGCGGTCATTAGTAAGAATTTCTGTTTCAGCAAATTGTAATTCCAAATTAATGAATGCTGGAGCACCACCGGTTCCTTGGATTGTAACAAAATCAGCATTACCATATGTGACTTTCATGTTTTCTAACACACAGGAACCTATTTTACTTAACCAAGTGTTTCTATTAGACTGAGTAAAACCAGCATCAGCGGCAGCTGCCATTTGTTCCTCAGAATTAAATCTATATTCAATTTGAAACTCTGCAGGATATGCTAAGAACAATCTGTCTTTAGTTCTTTCTGGGTGCATATGGTATTTAAACAGTTGTATAATTTGCATTATGTGTTCCATTTCGTTTGCATTTTTAGGAGCAAATTGATATTGAAACGAATGGCGTCTAAATTCCATATTTTTAAAAAGCTGTTCTCTATATGGATTTGTTACTTTCTTTGATGTGGCTTCAATAGCTGCTCCAACATTCATGTTGACACCTAAACTTTGCGGAAGACTTGCTGCCGCTGATATTGCACCCCTAGCTAGGTATTCTGCAGCTCTGCCGCCATTCTTCATCAGGGTTGTTAAACTACCTTCTTGTCCGGCAAGCGCGCCTATAGCACCAACATCCTCTTGATCGTATGAGGCACTATATCCCGCAACAGGAGGTGTTTGTGTAACCAACTCAATAGCTGAAAGCAGTCTAACTTGTTCTGTTACATTTGCCACTGCGTTAGTCAAAATTCCCCCCGCAGCGCCAAGAACTACTTTTTCAGCAAATTTTATACCGGCTGATTTAGTGTCACCTTCAAGTACCGAATCTAGCACCTGGCCTGCGCCTATAGCTGTTGTTACAAAGCCGGCACCTGTCAGAATGTCGTTATACTGCTCTTCTTTTATTCTGTTTTGTCCGGTTCTTTCTGCACTCAGTTGACTCTGTGCAGCTGCGAGGGCCGAATCAGCGTTTGCTTGGGCAGCAGCGGAGGCTTTTTTACCTACAGCAGTATTTGTGCGAGCGTTAATATAGAATATTACACTATGAGGATACTTAGCCGCGCCTTCAACATTCGAATGAAGGTCACTAGGATAATGATAGACTTTAGGAGATTCAGCTACAGTTACACCGCCGCCGTTTTCTATTTCCTCGACCGCGGAGATTCCGTTTTCAGCGTTTTCCGGATCCGGTGGTCT
>Ga0102963_1000225_pt1 | contig 24362 bp, 32 predicted proteins | sample SalPon2_C_H2O_MG_2_FD_84522 | JGI IMG/M metagenome (GOLD analysis project Ga0102963, IMG submission 84522) | Salt pond water microbial communities from South San Francisco under conditions of wetland restoration - Salt Pond MetaG SF2_C_H2O_MG | ecosystem: Environmental > Aquatic > Non-marine... | reverse complement strand
TCACACCAAAGGTGCAAAGTATGTTGGTGCCTATGTGAAAGAACCACAAGTCGGCCAACACGAATGGATTATGTCGTTTGACTTAAACAGTTTGTATCCGCATTTGATTATGCAATACAACATATCTCTAGAGACTCTTATTAAACAACAGTTTCCAGATTCTATTTCTATCGACAGACTGTTAAACAAAGAAGTCAATACGGATGTTCTTGGTGAAAAACTCACAGTGACGCCTAACGGCGCTTGTTTCAGAACAGATATTCGTGGTTTCTTGCCTGAGTTGATGGAGAAGTATTACACTGACCGAACTAAGTTTAAAGGTTATCTGCTTGAGGCAAAACAAAACTATGAAGATACTAAAGATAGAAAGTACCTAAGTCAAATATCAACGTATCACAACATTCAGATGGCTAGAAAGATTGCTCTAAACAGTGCTTATGGTGCTTTGGGTAATGAGTATTTTCGTTATTATGATGAACGAATGGCAACTGCCATTACAACATCTGGTCAGTTATCTATTCGTTGGATTGAATCGAGAGTAAACAAATATCTAAATGATATATTGAAAACTGATAATATTGATTACATTGTGGCATCAGATACAGATTCTATCTATGTAAGATTCAAAGAGTTGGTTGATAAAGTCAACCCAAAGAATCCTATTGAGTTTCTGAATAAGGTTGCCGAAGAAAAATTACAACCGTTTATCAATGGGTGCTATCAGGAACTTGCTGACTATGTTCACGCCTATGACCAGAAGATGGAGATGGGCCGAGAAGTCATTGCTGATAAAGGTATCTGGACTGCCAAGAAAAGATATATTCTCAATGTACATGACAACGAGGGTGTTCGATATAGTGAACCTAATTTAAAAGTTATGGGTATTGAGTCTGTCAAATCATCAACACCATACGCTTGCCGGCAAAAGATGAAAGATTCTTTGAAGGTGATTGTGAATGAAGATGAAAGTTCTGTAAATAAATTTATTCAAGATTTCAGAAAAGACTTTATGAATTTGCCTGTAGAAGAAACTGCATTTCCTAGATCAGTAAATGGTCTTAGAAAATGGGGAGACAAGTCGAGCATATTTAAGAAAGGTACACCGATGCATATCAAAGGTGCATTGATATATAATCATCTATTGAAGAAACATAAACTAACTCACAAGTATCAACTGATTCAAGAAGGTGAGAAGTTAAAATATCTTTTGCTTAAAACACCTAACATTTTACAGTCTAATGTGATTGCTTTTATCTCAGAGTTACCTAAAGAGTTTAATTTGCATGAACAAATTGACAGAGACAAACAATTTTCAAAGTCTTTTGTTGATCCAATCGAAATGATTATGGAATGTATTGATTGGCAAGTCGATAGAAGTTATGGCACACGAAGAACACTAGAGAGTTTGTTCGGATGATACTTGATGAAAAAGATACATATTGGGCAGCAGAGAAACTTGTAAACTATTTTTCCGACTTCAAACGGATAGATGATTACTTCCGAAGTCGTAAGATAGACCGTATCAAAGAGATGCCTACACCACTATTTGGTTTGGGCCCAGAAGATGATTTGTTTCAGAACTTTGATGTACACCCGCAAGATATGGACTTTGAGGTAGTCAAACGAACAGGTGAGACATTTGATAACCTGTTAGAGATGACTGCTAGTTTCTCACCTGATGATCCGCCAGGTAAGAATAGTAAACTATGTGTGCAGGAAAAGAACTCAGGTAAGATTGTTGGGTTCATCAAACTGGCATCACCTCTTATCAACGCCAAACCTAGAAACGAATGGTTAGGTCGTCCTCTACAGACAGAGAATAAGGAAGAGATGCAACACTTCAACAGAGGCACCATTATGGGGTTTGTGATTGTGCCGGCACAACCATTTGGGTTTAACTATCTAGGTGGCAAACTGATGGCAGCAATATGTTGTTCACATGATGTTCGCAGATTTCTAAATCAAAAGTATGGTGGGCCTTTCTGTATGTTTGAAACTACCTCACTGTATGGTAACATCAAAGGTGGGTCTATGTATGATGGTATGCGTCCATACTTACGTTACAAAGGCGATACAGAATCAAAGTTCTTTCTAACCTTTGCTGATAATATGTACCATGAGATGAGAAAATGGTTTGAAGAAAAGAATGATGGTGTTTTGGTGCATAAAGGTGCCAGCAGTCGCAAACTCAAAACACAGACCAAGATGATTCAAATTATCAGTAACAGTTTGAAACAACATAATGCTGCAGCCCATGAGAAGTTTGTACAGTTCAGAAAAGATACTGAAAATGTTACAACACAAAAACGATTCTATATGTCCACTTATGGCTATGCCAATAGTCGAGAATACATATTGCGAGAAACAGACAAGTTGGTAAAGAGTGACCAATGGGATAAGTATGAGTTGAGTAACATTGTGAATTGGTGGAAAAAGAAAGCAAGTAAACGTTACGAGAATATAAAGTCGGAAGGTAGACTCAGAACCGAATTGGAAGTTTGGCGAAAAGATAACATAGATAGTATTGACATTATTAGATAATTGTGATAGGCTGTATAGTATGAAAATAGTTTGTGCAAGAATTCGTAGCAACGTGACCTATACGGGCCCGTTGGAAACTGTATTGGATTCCTTCTTTGAATTGTATGTTCGTTGGATAAAAGAGAATCCCCAACACGAATATGATTCTTATAATCTATCGTTTGATAAACGACAAAGACCTAAACGTAATCCAGAAGTATTCAAAGATGCTGATGTTGTTGTGATACCATCTGATAGTGAGTTTAGATATCACGGTGAGATACAGATTGACCCAAGAGATTTAGAAACATCAAATAACTTTGTAAAAGAATTTACACCACATATGGAAGGTAAGAAAGTTATTATGTGGCGATCAGATCGTGGTGACACCGAACAACTATATCGTGAAGGCACATTCAAAGATGTGACTCTTGGTGACTTTCATACAATAGATGAGATTGATTTTCCTGCCAACATACACGGCATGAAGTATCATTTCATACAGACATTGAAGAATCCACTGGCTCAGATGATGGGTGCACCCAAAGATAGAGACTTTGCTTATTGGGGTAGAATGAAACCTTCTGAGAGAAATCAAAGAGAAAAAACTATTAGACAATTGTATAGAGATCCAGATATATCAACAGTATTGGTTGGTGGGTTTCCTTCTGGTGTCAAACGAGATGCTAAATGGATCAAAGAGTGGAAAGTATTGTATCCAATGATAGAACGTGCCAAGTGTACCTTGTGTTTCAATTGGCTTGATCCTACAGCAACAACATCAAGATACCCAGAATCAATTTCTGTAGGTCTAGTTCCTTTTGTGTGGGGTGACTATGACTTAAACAATACATACAATATTGATGACTGGCAAAGAGTTTCTAGTTATGAAGATTTGCGAGAAAAAATATTGTCACTAGACGGCACACAACTAAACGACATACGAAAAAATTACACATCAATACTCCCTACACAGGATGAGTATTATGATTTGTTTAAAGGTATGATGGATAAATATATTGGAGAAAATTGATGAGTTTTTTGAAGAACGTAATAAGGGAGACAGGTAATAAGTATGGTTCAATCGTTGCTGATGGTGTTGATGCTGCTGATGTTGGGGGTTATGTGGACACTGGTAGTCACATTTTCAATGCTTTGGTATCTGGTTCTATACACGGTGGTCTGCCTAATAATAAAATTACGGCAATTGCCGGAGAGAGTGCGACAGGGAAAACCTTCTTCGCATTAGGTGTATGTAAAACTTTTCTAGACAATGATCCCGATGCGAATGTTGTCTACTTTGAATCAGAGTCCGCAATTACAAAGGACATGATTGAGTCAAGAGATATTGACTCCGCACGAATGGCTATTTTGCCAGTCACAACGGTACAAGAGTTTCGTTATCAGGCACTACAAGTGTTAGAGGCATACGAACAAACAGGCGAAGGTAAACCTTTACTGTTATGTCTTGATAGTCTTGGTATGTTATCTACAACAAAAGAGATTGAAGATACCGAGGCAGGTAAAGAAACAAAAGATATGACTCGTGCCCAGATTGTAAAGGCAACCTTTCGAGTGTTGACTTTGAAACTAGGTAAGATGGGTGTACCTATGATTATGACTAACCACACCTATGATGTTGTGGGTAGTATGTTCCCACAGAAAGAAATGGGTGGTGGTTCAGGCCTCAAGTATGCTGCATCAACCATCGTGTATCTTTCAAAGAAGAAAGAGAAAGAGGGCACAGAAGTCGTAGGCAACATAGTTCATTGTAAGACGTATAAGTCTAGACTTACAAAAGAAAATCAAATGGTAGACGTTAGGCTGTCTTACACGAAGGGTTTAGATAGGTATTATGGGCTTCTAGAACTTGCTGTAGAAGCCGGTGTGTTCAATGCAGTATCAACAAGAATAGAGTTACCTGACGGCACAAAGACGTTTGGTAAAACTATCAACAACGATCCAGAGAAATACTTTACACCAGAAGTAATGGAGAAACTTGATACGTTTGCCAAAGAGAAGTTTACATATGGATAATTACATCAAAGTATATGATGATGTAATAGATAAAACATCTTGTAAAGAACTTATTAAAAGATTTGAAGATGAACATGAGATGTATGAAACTATACACCAAGAAGAAAGTGGTAATGCCATTTCATTTGAACAACTAAATTTATTTACACAAGGTTGGAATGATGTTCAGAAAGGTTTGCTTGACTTGTTTCAAGATTACATCGTTCATTACAAACTAGACTGTAACATCTATGACAAGATGTGGCCAGAGAAGTATGGCTATGAAGCGGTGAGAATGAAACGATATCTTGCAAACGACTATGACAGATTTGATCCTCACGTTGATGTGATGAACCATGAGTCTGCACGAAGGTTTCTTGCTTTCTTTATCTATCTCAACGATGTCGAAGAAGGTGGCGAAACAAAGTTTATGAATATTAATACACCTGGCACATATATTCCATACGAAGTAAAACCAAAAAGAGGACGATTGTTAATGTTTCCGCCAACTTGGCAATACTATCATGCAGGTGTAAAACCTGTATCGAATAGAAAATACATTATACATTCGTATTGTCACTATGCATGATTATCATTACGTCTTTCATAAAGAAACAGACGAACAAGCCTTTCGTCTACAAGCAGGCGAGTTTGAAGGTGTTGTTTGGAACTACAGAAATGTAAAACTGCCAATACACGACCCAGAAGGCAATAGATTAGACTTAGAAGAAGTTGAGGTAATACCATTGACTTTTGAGTATGAAATATTGTATAATAAAAATGGACTAGTGAATGAAGATTCGTTAGATAGATTTAATAAGACAGTCGGAGATATTTTGATGACTGTTTTAGATGAAGGATTAGAACATGACCAAATCCAAATTGGCACAAGCGATGACACCGAGGATAGAAAGGACTATACTGAGCAATCTGATTCATAATGAAGAATTTGCAAGAAAAGTTATTCCGTTTATAAAAGAAGAGTATTTTCAGGATGCTATTGAAAAGGTAATATTCAAATCTATTTGGCGTTATGCCGAAGAATACAAGAGTACAGTAACACCTGCTGCACTTGCTATAGAAGTAAAAAAAACATCACTAAACGATGAACAATATCGTGTTTCATTAGAGTGGTTAGAAGGGTTACCAATCGAAGATGTTGGTTTTGAATGGTTAACTAATGAAACTGAACAGTGGTGTAAAGATAAAGCTATCTACAATGCTGTACTCAACAGCATTCACATCATTGAAGGTAAAGACAGAGATCAAACACCCGATGTTCTGCCAAGTTTATTGTCAGATGCACTTTCTGTATCGTTTGATAAACACGTTGGCCATGACTACATGGAACAATTCGAAGATCGATTTGAATATTACAATCGTTCCGAATCTAAAATATCCTTTGATCTAGATTTCTTCAATAGAATTACCAAAGGTGGTTTACCAAACAAGACATTGAATATTGCCATCGCCGGCACAGGTGTTGGTAAATCGTTGTTTATGTGTCACATGGCCGCATCTGTTATGATGCAAGGTAAAAACGCATTATACATCACATTAGAAATGGCTGAAGAAAGAATTGCTGAACGTGTAGATGCAAACTTGATGAATGTGACAATGGACGATCTACACGATTTGCCCAAACATATGTATGAGAGTAAGTTTGCTAAACTTCAAAAGAAAACACAAGGCAAACTTATAGTTAAAGAATATCCAACAGCATCAGCACATTGTGGTCATTTTAGATCACTTCTTAATGAACTGATGTTGAAGAAAGATTTTAAACCAGATATTGTATTTGTAGATTATATCAACATATGTGCTTCGAGTAGATTTAAAGCTGGTGCTAATGTAAACTCTTATACTTATATTAAGGGTATTGCTGAAGAACTTAGAGGTCTTGCTGTAGAGTTTGATTTGCCGATTGTTTCTGCAACACAAACAACCAGAACAGGGTTTGTATCGACAGACATTGGTCTAGAAGATACATCGGAATCTTTTGGTTTACCTGCTACTGCTGACTTTATGTTTGCATTGATACAGACTGAAGAACTTGAAGAACTCAATCAGATTTTGATTAAACAATTGAAAAACAGATATGCTGATCCAACTGCAAACAAAAAGTTTATTATTGGAGTAGATAGGGCAAAGATGAAACTTTATGATGTCAATCAAACTGCACAAGAAGATATGGTTGATAATGGACAAGGAGAAGAGCTAATAGATCGATTTGCTGACTTCAAAGTTTAATAAATAGCCTTATGAAAACTTTTAAACAGCACTTGACAGAGGCTGCAACTTCTGCTGCCTTTGAAATGGAACGAGTTATTGTTTCAGCGGCCGGTGGACCTTCATACACGGCTAAAGATAAAAAGATTTCTCCTGATGCCGGAGAAAAAATTGTTAAAAATTTAAATCTTACAGGCAAGGGTGCAATGCCCAAAAATGCCTACGATGTTACACCCGATTGGGCATCATATTTTCCTGGCGGTAAAGCACCAGGTGCAACCAAAACACCTAAGACTGATTTTCTTATTGGTACTAGAAGAATATCTCTAAAGACTGGTAGTGGTGCTCAGTTGATGAGTGGTGGTAAGTCAGAAGCAACTGCTACATTCTATGCTGCTTGTAGTTCTGGTAATATACCTATTGACGGCGCCATCAAGAAATTAGAAAGTCAATTTAATTCTATGATGTCAACGACCGTGCCTAATGTTAAGGGTAACGCTAGAGAGTTAGTCAAGAACCAGAAATCAGAATTGATTAATAAAACAAACAAGATTCACGAAGAATTTAAGAAAGACCTTAGATCAATTTTCTCAAAGAATAAAGAGTTTGCCTACCACTTTACATTTGAAGCAATGACCGGTGTACAGAAGTTTGGTCAAACTAATGTAGGTGCCGCACAGTATTTTCTAGTTACGGATTGGACCGGCGATCAGGCAAATGTTCATGATGCTTTTAAGGACAAGGGTTATGTTAAAAAGATTTCTAGTCGAGTTGTTCCTGAAGCAAGATTTAAATCTGGGTCACAAAAGAAAGTAGATCCCAATACGAGAATCACAAAGAAAACTGGATTCTATTCTATCTACAGTGCAGTCGGTCTTGGCCTAAAGAATATGCAAGAAGAACTTGACACCATCGAAGGTGATCTACTTACAGAGGCAGTTCTTGATAAGATCAAAAGAGTATATAATAAGTTTGTAACATACATCAAAAAAATGTTGAAGAAGGTTATTGCATACATTGGTAATAACTGGCAAAGACTAATACAGTTTTTGAATTTAGAACCTCAGATATCTTTCAACAACACACCTACTTGGTAAAGTTATGGCCGCGTTAAAGTTAAAAGAAGAATTGCAACGCAAACCAGAACGTATTGGTATTTTGATGAATAAGTTTTTAAATGATGAATTCTTTGCAATGGTTCCTCCTAATCAAGCAAAATCTTGGGTTGCCGAATTAGAACAATTTGGATATAAATCTTCTGATTGGAATAAAAAATTTAAAATAAAATCTATTGTTTTTTGGAATGGAAAAGATTGGAATTCTTCAGCATCAAAACAATTTTATAAAAGTAATTTAAACACTGTAGCTAAACAAGATAATTTTAAATCGGAATTAATGAGATGGACAGGTTCTTTAGGATATAATGGAGTATTGGGCCAGTCTCGACAAGAGGTTTTTATTCCAGATATTTTACTACAAAAAACTCCTGAATTTGGTTCTACAGGAGGATCGGGTGCAGGTGCTGCAGCAACAGATTTAGGAGAATCTGCTCAGTGTGTTTATTTGGCAGCAGTACAACACAATAGACACAAACCTATAAATGACAATTATGTAAGGTCTAATATTAAAAAATTTAGTAATAGTTTTGATATTACCGATAGTGATGATAATGTTTTAAATAAAATGGGAATAGATTGGGTGCAATCTTCTACGACCTTAGCTAATTTATGGACAAAGGATTCTACATTCAAAAGATATCTTAAACCTAATAAAAAATATATTTTTCATAGAGGATCTAGTATGGTAAATCTTATCTATAAAAAGTATAAAGAACTGAATAAAAAATTAAAGGTTCCTTTTTCTAACGAAAATAAATGGTCTCCGGCTGATATCTGGGCTTTTGATTCTTCTGTAACTTCAGCTCAGTTATCTAACGATCTAAACAAAATAAATTCACTAGAAGAATTGAATCAGTATCTTTTAGGAAAAATAAATGATTCTTTGATTGTTGGAATGTCTTTGAAGAAATCTGTAAAAAATGCCCATTTAGATTTATTTAATATGGGAGAAAAGAAGAGAGATGTTAATTATAAAGGTTATGAAATTAAATCTGCTTCAAAAGATATTTGGTCTGGTAAAGATGTTTATTTACTTTTTGAAATGAATGGTGTAAGATTTAAACAACAATTTAGAACCTTTAGTACCGATGGAGTTTCTAGTTGGCAAAGTGAAATAAAAGGAACAAATGCCAATTTGGGAAAACTATCTCAAGGTCCTTTAGACGGAATTTTATCCGATTTAAAAATTAAAACATCAACTCCTACTTCCGAAGTAAAACAAATGGCTTTAAATCCAGAACAACATCAGGGTATGTTAGATGATATGTATACTTGGTATTCTAGTTTAGAATCAGGATCAAAAATATCAAAAGATGATTTTAAAAGACAAGCTACCAATCTAGAGGGCCGTGATGGTGCCAGCTGGAGGTATTCTAAATACTATGGACTGCAAATTTTATATAACATAAAAGGAAAACAAAAGGAATTTGTACGAGAAGAAGTATTATTAGCTTTATCCAATTCTAAATTTAGTGCTCCGTTTATAAAACTTTCTTAAAAATATATGAATAACTTTAATCAATTTCTAACAGAAGATAAGAACACTCACCTAGAACATCTAGAAGATGAGATTATTAATAATGGTGTGTCTGGTGGCAAGACCGCCATATCATTTCTTATATCATTAAGTGATATGCTTCAAGGTTACAGTAAAAGAAAAATGAATGTAACTGTGAAGTGGGATGGTGCACCCGCTATCTTTGCAGGAACTAATCCTGAGAATGGAAAGTTCTTTGTTGGCACAAAGGCAATTTTCAATGTACCAAAAGAAGAAGGTGGTCGAGTTGGACCATTAATTAATTATACTCATGCAGACATTGATAAGAATCATCCTGGTGGTCCTGGACCAAAACTTCACGTTGCATTAGATCATTTTAAGAAACTTAAAATACCAGGTGTTTGGCAGGGCGATCTACTCTACACACAGGACGATCTAAAGACAACAGAGGTTGGTGGTGATGCTTCCGTTATCTTTACACCAAACACAATTACATATGCAGTGCCATTAGTATCTGAACTCGCTAATACTATTCAAGCAGCAAAGATTGGTGTAGTTTGGCATACGACATACAGTGGCAAGACAATGGACAGTATGAAGGCTAAGTTTGGGGCTAATGCTAAATCGTTAGCCAAGTCACGAAACGTCTGGTCTATTGATGCAGCCTTTAAAGACACATCGGGCAATGTTAAGTTTACTTCTGCTGAGGCTAAACAGTTTCAAAAAGTATTGAACATGGCATCAGGTTCTTTGAAAAAGGCATCTAATTATCTTCGTGTTATCGAGAAAGATGTTAAAGCAAAAAACGAATGGACACCCGGCGGAACGATGAAAATATTTCTAAACTCTTATATTCGTGGTGGTCAAAAGATAGAAAACACAAAAAAGGTGTTAGAATTTTTTGGCAAATACTATGAGGAACGCCTGAATAAGAAGATAAAAAGTGTCAAATCGGCCGCAGGAAAGAAAAAGTGGGAACAAATAAAGAAGGATGGACTTTCCGAATATAATAAATATAAAAAAGATTTGTATTATGTTATCGCAACTTACATAACTTTACAAACTGCTAAAACTCTAATCATCAAAAAGTTAGAAAGGGCAGAGAACATAGGCACATTTATAAGAACACCCAACGGATACAAAGTAACAGCTCCAGAAGGTTTTGTGGCAATCGATCATGTCGGTAAAGCAACGAAACTGGTGGATAGGTTAGAGTTTAGTACAAATAATTTTACTGTAGATAAAAACTGGGTCAAGGGTTAATTTCTTGAGGAACAAAAAATGGATTGGAGTGGTTCAGCTGTAACTTTAGGAGTTTTTCTATCAACCCAGTTAGGTGTAGCTGTTTGGTGGGCGTCCGAAACGGATACTAAAGTTGAAAGAAATACAGTTACGATTAGTCAAGTTGCTGATAACGCAACTGACATAGCAGTGATACAAAACGATGTTATTGCTATCAAAGGCATGATGCACCAAAACAAAAAAGACGTTGAAGAACTTAACAGATTAATGAATCGATTATTGATATCTTATAGCAAAGCTGCGAGAGAAGAAGAATAAAATGTCACAATGGAGAATAGACCGTCAAGAATATCTTGAACACAATAAAACTATTTTTGAAGTAGTAAACATTGCGGATGAAGATGGTAACATCATCAATACATTTGGCGCTGCGTCTAATGTGATTATTGCGGCTGGTGGACTTGCTGGTTATACTGGTGTACACAAATATGGTGCAGTTTTTGGAACTGCACTATCAACATTCTCAACTGTATGGACAGCCGCAGATACATCTGCTACTGCACTATACAATTGGGGTCATGGAGCTGGAACACTATCTGTGGTTTCTACAAGTGGTTCTGATGTGACTGATGTTACCATTCAAGGACTTGATGCAAACTATGAGTTTGTAGAAGAGACATTCACCCTTACTGGAACAACACCTGTAACTGGTTCTACATCATTCACAAAAGTAAATCGTGCATTTATGCAGACTGAAACAAATGTGGGTAAGATTCAGGCATCTATTGGTGGTGTTGTTGTAACAGAGATTGGTGCTGACTTTGGACAGACATTGCAATGTTTCTATACTATCCCTGCTGGTAAAACTGGATACATGACTAACATCAATGCATCTGCAAGTAAAAACCAATCAACAGACTTGTTCTTATATCAAAGACCTTTCGGTGGTGCATTCAGAGTTGTATCTACAATTTCACTGAACCAAAGTAATCAATCAATTGATTTTCCTGTTCCCCTAAAATTCACAGAGAAAACAGATATTGACTTGAGAGTTCAAGGTTCATCAAATGCAACAATATCTGTTGACTTCACAATTATTCTGGTGGATAACGCATAAATGAAAAGTTTAGTTGAAAGAACAAAAGAATATATGGATGAAAAGGCCAAAAAAGATGGTCATACTAGAGCTGTAAAACAAGATCCTACAGTAGATGATAAAGAGGGTACACAACCCGCAAAGTATTACAAAGGTCTATCTAAGTCAGAAAAAGAAGCCAGAGCAAATCATTTTGCTAAAGGTGGTTCAGAATCACCTGCACCTGGCGATGATGATGCAAAGACCAAAGAGTCCAAACACACCAAGAAGTTCAAACAGATGTATGGTGAAGAAAATCTAGAAGAAAAGGTAGAAGGTCTAAAATCAAAATCAGAGAAGTCGGGCATTTCATACGGAATACTCAAGAAAGTTTATGATCGTGGTATGGCTGCATGGAAAGGTGGTCATCGACCCGGAACAACACCCCAACAGTGGGCCTTTGCTAGAGTCAATTCATTTATCACAAAGGGTAAAGGTACTTGGGGTGGAGCAGACTCCGATCTTGCCGGCAAGGTTCGTAAAGAAGGTTTGGGTGAAGCAAGTTCGCTCGCTCAACAGGCCGCAATTGCTATTTCTAAGAAGAAGTCTGGTAAATATGACGAAGATGGTAAACGTATTAAAGAAGAAACTTGTTGCGATGACTGTCTACACATGGCAGAAGGTTTAGAACACGAAGATGTTCTTATCATCGAAGCCGGCGAAAAGAAAAATGTAACATTAAACAAACCACAACGTGGTGGTACTAAAAAGTTTTATGTTTATGTAAAAAATGACAAAGGCAACATCGTTAAAGTTTCGTTTGGTGATCCTAATATGGAAATCAAACGAGATGATCCGGGCCGCAGAGCATCATTTAGAGCACGACACAATTGTGATAATCCAGGACCTAAATGGAAAGCTAGATATTGGTCTTGCCGTCAGTGGCGAGCAGGTTCTAAAGTAGAAGATTAATGGCAAAATCTATATCATTTAGTTTTGGTCGATTTAACCCGCCGACTATTGGCCATGAAAAACTCATGGATCAAACTCGTAAGGCAAACAGAAACTATCGTATCTATGCGAGTCAGTCACAAGATGCAAAGAAGAATCCTCTAAACTTTAGAAGTAAAGTTTCTATAATGAAAGCTATGTTTCCCATTCATGCACGAAGCATATCTACAGATAAAGTAAAAACGGCCATAGATGTTATGGTCAATCTATATAAAGAAAATTATACCGATGTGGTTATGGTGGTCGGTTCAGACCGAGTTGGTGAGTTTGAAAAACTACTAAACGCTTACAATGGAAAGAAGGCAAGACACGGATACTACAAGTTCAAAAGTATCCGAGTCATAAGTGCTGGTGAAAGAGACCCAGACACAGAAGGAGTAACTGGTATGTCAGCATCTAAGATGAGAAAGGCTGCCCAAGACAACGATTACACATCGTTTCAGAGAGGTTTACCCAAAAAGTTCAAACAAGGACAGACAGTGTTTAAAGCCTTACAGAAGGCAATGAGTGTAAAATCTTTAAAAGAATTTATAGAAGAATCTCGTATGACAAGCACTGGTTTTGCTGTTGCTATGAAAGACCCAAAGGGTTGGAAAATAGTATTCAAGGGAAATAGTCGCGACCAAGATAAAGAAATAAAAAAATTAAAGAAGGCTGGTAAAAAACTTGGTAAAGATTTTAGAGGATATCGAACATACAAACCAGTAGGTTATGTTATAGAGTCATTAGAAAAAGATAAAAAGAATCAGGACAAAGATCCTGTTGGCCGTCAACATGATGAAGCCTGTTGGGATACTCATAAACAAGTTGGCACTAAAAAGAAGGGTAACAAGATTGTTCCAAATTGTGTGCCTAAAAATGAAAGTCTAGAAAATGAAATAGATGAAAACTTTTTTAAGTTTTTATTTCCAAAACAACTTACATCCACACAGAAGAAACTATATAAAAAAGAGTATGATGCTGCATCAAAATTGTATAATCAGTTCATCAAACGTGGAGATAAACCTGCCGTAGCCCTTCATAGAGCAGCAAGTTCAGTCAAACACGTTACAGATCGTGGTCTCCAACAGTATCTAAATAGATAAATAGTATTACAAATAACAAATATATTATGCCGAGTAGGTGAAGTTATCAACCGAAAAGAGAGGAAATAATAATGTCAGACCCAAGTAGCGCACATAAACCAAAGTATTTAACGGCTGCGCAGAAAAGAAATGTAGAAATGGGGCCCGGTGGTTGGGTTCGTAAGCCTGGTGATGAAACCGGCTCATCTGGTGGTGACCCAGAAATTCTAGTCGCCTTCCGTGGTTCAGGTTCCGTCACTGGTTGGATTTCATCCTTCCGTTGGGGTTCAGATACAGTTACATCCAGTACGGGTACTCTAACTGTAAATGTTTACTTCAGTGAGAATGTTGATATCACAGGTACGCCTCAGTTGCTCGTCAACTCCACAGGCACAAACACAACACTTGATTATGCTTCTGGCACAGGCACAGACGTAATCGTGTTTAGTAAAACAGGTATCTCAGGCAACTTGAGTGCTACTGATATTCTTAATATCAATGCAAACGCCATCTCATTGAACGGTGGCACAATCAAAGATGCTGGTACATCAACAGTAACAACTATTACCAACGCAGCCAACCAAGGCAACACAGGTAACCCAGTAACTGGTGGTAACCGTGCAGCAGCAACAGATACTGCTGAGACAGACGGACCACGAATCAAAGTAATATTACCATAATATGAATTAATGTGATCTATGTATATGCATAGAGTAGAATTCCCGAAAGGGTTTATATAAGGAGAAAAGTAAATGGCAGATAAGAAAATTACGGCTTTGACCGATTTGGGAACAGGTATCGCTGCGGCGGATTTGTTTCATGTAATTGATGACCCAACAGGTACACCTGTAAACAAGAAGATCAGCGCAGCTAATGTGTTCAATAATGTTCCTTCTTGGTTAGGACTTGCTGATACAGCACAGGCTCTAACAGCAGCTGGTGCCGTCAACGTCACATCATCCATCACCAACTTGACACTAGCAGGTACAGCACAGGCACTAACCCTTGCTGACGGCGCTCAGGGTCAGATCAAGATCGTCACTTGTATTGACGGTTCGGGTGCTGGTACAATGACAATGACACCAGCCAATCTTGCTGGTGGTACAACAATTGCATGGACTCAGGGTACTAACGGTTCAACACTAACACCTGCTACAGGTGCAATGGGTGTTGGTACTGGTTCTACATGGGTCGGTATCTTCAATAACAGTAAGTGGCATACACTTGCAGCAATTGGAGTAACTATTGCTTAATAAGTAGTATAATTATATTATGATAACAATTGAAAAACTAAGTAAAAGGCACGAAACTATATCAGAAGATATTAAAAAGGTTGAGGAAACAATCGCAAACTTGGACGCACAGAGGTCACAACTACAAGCTAACCTCTATGCGCTCCAAGGTGCTCTTCAACAAGTTGAATATTTTTTGAAAGAGTGCGAAGAAAAAGAATCTAAGAATGAGGATAAATCAAAATGAGTGAAGAAGTAATACGATATGGCGCTGGTGGTAAACCATATATGGGAAAAGTTGGTCCTCAAAGTACAGATGTAGAACCAACACCAGAAGAAGAACCAGCAGTTGAAGAACCAAAAGTAGAAATGTCTTTTGAAGAAGATGATACTCCGGTTACTGATGCAGAACTAAAAGAAAAAACTAAGAAGGGCGGAAAGTAAAATGAAATCTTATAAAGAGTTTATGTCTGAGGACGCTCCAGGATCAAAGGTTGGAAATTCTATTTCGATTAACCAACACGGCGGTTCTGATCCTTACGACATTCAAAACGATGATGTATTAAAAAGAGTAAATGCTTTTGTTGGTTCTATTGCAGATAGGGAGTATCTTATTCCTGAAAATGCAGTAAATCAATTGCAAGGATTTTTGGAGAGAATTGGACTATGTTTCGATATGCCCGAAGAACTTCCAGAATCTGGTAATCTAAGCCTGCCACTAAAACGATATGGTGGCGTATTTGGTAAGAGTGTAGATACACCCTTTGATGAATTTGATAGTGAGGATGGCATTGATAAAAGTTTAAACATTCAGGTAGAGAACCTAAGGAATAATTCTTTTAAAGTATATGCAAAAATAGCATAAATGTTTGAAAAAATAACTGCGGCAAACTGGACTATGTTTGCTATGAAACATTATGATAATCCGCAAGCGGATGGTGAAGAGGAGTTTCAAGACGACCTCAAGAGGTTTAAATACCTCAAGAGGTTGTTGAAGAAATATCACGAAGGCGGCGAGTTGAAAGAGAGATTGATATTGAATCACATTATTGTTTTATCTAATGTTTTTGGTATTGAAGCCTCAACAACTTTGCTGTTGTTTAAAATAGAGCCAGAGTATTGGCCGGAGTTAAAAACATTTTTAGCCTATCTAAACATGATATCTTGGAATGAACCAGCCTTATCAACTACACCTAGGGACGAGTATGTATGGAACACATTACAAAGTATATAGACGATAAACATAAATTATTAGCAGAAGGTCGAGCTATAGACTTGTTTGTTGCATATCGCTTTCTGAGAATTCTTACAACGCCTTGGAAAGATCAAGATGCTTTCAAATTTGGCATCATTGATGATAATGGTAAACTGTTAAGAAAGGCAAACACACTAACCACTGATGAGGAGAAGAAATCATTTACCCTTCTTCATCGGTTAGTTTTTAATCTAAAAAGAATTCTAAATAAAGTTCCTGGTGTGAGAACTAAAATAGGAACATATGCTACTGCCTTGTTCCTACTCAAACAGAGTGTAATTACTGACGCCGAAGAATCTGAAATGATTGAAAAAACATTTGCTAATTGGTTAATAGATAATGGATATGCAGAGGCTGACGATTTGGAAGAATCAGTTATCGGCATTGGTGAAACTTTACCAAAAGGTAGATACAGACTAAACCAAGATATATTTACGGATAAGTCAGAGATTAAAGGAAGTAAAGGCGATATCGTAGTTGCTTTCTCCGAAATATCTCCTACAGATGAAGTGCTTGGTCAGAGCATTTTCAAAGTAGTTCACCAGAGATCAAAAGAAGAAATCTATGTGTCACTAGAGGATCTTGATGATGCCTAAAAAAGATGATATTATAAATAGTAAAGAAATTCAAGACAAAAGTGATAGACGAGATCATGTTTGGACAGTTTGGTCACAGGGACCAGATAAAGCAAAAGAAACTTCAAGAAAGTTCAAACAACCTACACCAGGTCAAGTAAGGGACTATAAACATTTCGTGAGTAACAGAAGATTTCAAAGATTTGAACAGGTTGAGACTGTTCAACAAGAAGATGCACCAGTTAATTCTGTTGCTGGCGGTGGTGTTGACATGGCCCCAAATGCAAAGGGCACAAAGGTCTTTATCAAACGAAGAAAGTTAGACGGCCGCACTAAAGAATATAGAGAAGCTAACAAACGCATCAGCGATAGAAAAGAAAAAATTCAAATGAGAAAAATAAAAAAACAACTTAGTCAATTTGGAGTTGTTTCGAGTCCTTTTAAGGAAGAAACAGAAACAAACAAATATCTTGAAACGAAAGGCGGTAGTATTGAAGATGCAATCATAAAAGCATTGACCACCTTTGAAAACCCAAACGATGAAAGAGAAACACTTACATTGCCTAAAAAAGATGTAGGCGTGGAAGAAGGTTTTGGTAAGTTGAAAGATGCCAGTAAGAACTTGGCAAAGATGCGCAGGACAATGGGCATAAAGAAAGATAAGACAACCACAAAGAAAACTGCACAGGGTGGCACAGTTCAGAAAACAACTTACAAGAAGGCCAACGAAGAAAAGAAGAGTGGTTATCTTGAACCTAACATGAAGAAACGTCAGGATAACAACGAGAAGGCCAGAAAAGATATGAAGAAGATGGCACCTCCTATGAAGAATCCTCATCTTGAAGAAGTAGAGATTGACGAACTCAGTAACAAAACAATGTCCAGTTATGCCCAGAAGGCATCTGCATCACAGGCAGACGCTGAAAAGAAACAAGACTACAAGACAGCAGACAAAAGAATCTCTGGCAAGTTACGAGCAACTCGTAGACAGTTTAGTAATGACACGAACAGAATACTAAAAGGTCTAAAGAAAGAATCAAAAGAAACAGAGAATGGCGAAAGAGATGCCGGTTCAGACAAATATACAAACTACACAAAAGAAATGACACCGGGTCAGGGTATTACTAATGATGATGCCAAGAATGCTGATGTCAGAAAGAAAAAGGAACAGGCTGCACAACAGCAACAACTTAATGTGGACGAGAACATGAAAAAATATCTTAAAACAAAACCTATGAGTTTAGAAGATGCCGTTTTAGAAGCTTTAATGGGTGAAAAACATAATCCGGATCATTATAATAAACAGACCACAACACAAGTTGGATCTAAACAAAAAATAAAACCATCTTATAATACCAAAACACATAAGATGGTAACAAAACCTGGTGGTGGAGTTAGTATTGTGCCAAAGTCAGCACCCGGAGCTGCTGCTGAATCTACTCAACTCAAACATGAGAAAGGTGACAAACATGACGAAGTGCCTGAGAGGAGAGCGGGTGAATCTGAAAAAGATCATAAAGAACGCACGGCCGGCCGTGTGTCTTTCAAACAACATAGACGATCACTAGATGCTGTTAACCCCGATGAGTTGAAGGGTAAACATAAAGATCGCGATGACAAAGACATTGATAATGATGGTGATGTTGATGGTTCAGATAAGTTTCTGCATCGTCGGCGTCAAGCCATTGCTTCTAAGATAAAGAAAGAAGAAGTGAAGATTGATGAACTATCCAAAAAGACATTGGGTTCTTATGTGAAGAAAGCATCTGTTGATAAGAGTAATGCCACACTTGATTTGGGTATCTCACAGGGTCCTAAACAGACACGGGCTGATGTTACCAAACACGCCGGTAAAGCAATCAAACGACAGAAGGGTATTAATAAGGCTGTTGATAAGTTGTCTAAAGAAGAAGTAGAAGAGGCAAGAGGTGCACCTTCTCCTAAAAACATACAAGGCCCTGCTCGCCGATATGATTCTCCTTTAGATAGTCCAAAAGCAATAGCAGCAAGAGAAAAGTTGCGAAGGGTTATGAGGGGTATTAAGAAGAAAGACCCAGATCATCCGGCCGTACAAAACGTTAAAGATAAATAAGTTATATAATTGAGGTTATATTATGATACAAGTTGTATTAATATTAGTTGCATTGATGGGAGTTGGTGGATTTGGAGCCTATAGTTGGATTACAAATTTGCAGGCAGAGAATCAAGTTCTTCAGATTAATCAGGAAAAACTTGAAGGTGCTGTTGAATCACAAAGAGATGTTATTGTTAATCAACAAGAAGAGGCTGCGGCAATTCAAAATGCTAATGCCGAGTTGAGAGAACAAAAGAAGAAACTTGAAAAAGATTCAAAGAACCTTGCCAACAAACTTGGTAGGCACGAGCTTGATATTCTTGCACAGAACAAACCAGGTCTAGTTGATAGAATTATCAATAGGGCATCTGCTGCTGAAATGAGATGTTTTGAACTTGCTACGGGTGCAAAACATACAGAAAAAGAATTGGCAGCAACAAAGAAGTCGCAAAGCAATGGTGAGTGTCCTGAATTGGCTAACCCCAACTTAGGTAAGGAGATTATAGAATGAAAAAATTGATTGTATTGTTTATTGCTGTTGCATTTTTAACTGGGTGTAGTATTACTCCAAAGACTAAACAAATAGTAGTAGAAAGTGTACCAGTAGATAAGTTATCTCTTGGTATACCAAACCCTGATGCATTAGAGTTGCGAGAAGTAAACTGGGTAATAGTAACCGAAGCCAATATTGATGATGTTTGGAAAATGTTACAAGATGATAACGAGGGTGTTGCATTGTTTGCTCTTCGACATGGTGATTATAAGAGATTGGCTCTTAACATAAAAGATATTCGTGCTCAAATAGGAGAGTATATCGTTATCTTAAATCAATATCGGGAGTATTACGAGGGTGTCAAAGAATAAAGTTTGGTCTGGCAAATTAGATTGTACGTTCCATGGCAAAATGCATTGGGAACTAAACAAGGAGATGTGGTTTCTATCCAAAGAAGCTAATACACATCACCAAACTTGGAAAGAACTGGGTGTAAAAATTACTACGCCCAAATCACCAGAAGGATATTCTAAGGTATATGCACCTAAAGGTTTTGATACCGACCTTGCATCTATACCTAGATTTGGTTGGGTTGCTGTAGCGCCTTGGGATGTTGCACGACCAGCAATCATACATGATGTATTGTATGGTGCATTGAGAACTGCACTAAAAAATAAAACACACGATGAGAAGTTTATAGAAGAATTGCGGGCCGCAGCTGATCGTGTATTCTTAGAGGGTATGGGACAAGTTGAACCCCCAGTAAAAATGTGGAAAGCAAAACCATGTTACTGGTCTGTACGGCCTTTTGGTCGATTCGCAATTCGTAAATCGAGTATGGTCCAGTCCTGATGAATTTGTTTGCTTGGATGCTGATTAGAACTATTCTATTCAGTATAATAGGAAATGCAGTTTATAAGTGGTTTAGTAAAACTAAAATGGGCAAGTGGTTTGATAACAAAATGGAAAATATTATGAGTACCGTGACTAGTAAAGTTGAACATTTGGAGATTAAAGATGACAACGAAAATGGTAGCAGTGCTCCTAGGAAGTCTAATAAACTTTAGTGTATTAGCTTACGATACAAACTTTTCACTACATGGATCCCGTGCTAGTTTTCTAATGATGGATAGTAAGTGGATGACACTTAACTATCTGCACCCTGACGCCAATAAGGTCGGCATGAGAAATGCCGCAAAGGCCAATGGCGATACTCACATATACATCTACACCAGAAATGCTGGAGACAATGGCGTCGGCTTTAATCTCGGCAATATTAGTCCCCAACCAGATTGGGAAGCAAGACTAGATGAACTCAATAACATGGGACTCAAACCTGTTCTGTGGTTGACACCAGATGATAGTCCTTCTATTGTAAATCAATCTATGGATGCCCAGAAGGCACACTTTACCAATATGGTCAATAGATTTGACAGTAGGGTTACTGGGTATGTTACTTGTTTAGAATGTGATGAGTATTGGTCTGCTGCACAAGTACAAACTTTAGTTGCACATCTAAAAAGTAAAACGAACAAACCTGTTGGTGTTCACCTAACTCCTGGTATGAAAAAAGAATATTTTGTAAACGCCGATTATGTATTTTTACAAACTGGTTTTAATGTTTCAGCCGAACAAGTTAAGACTATGGTTGCCAATGCTATTGCTGTTACAGGTAAACCTGTAGTAGCATCAGAGTATCATAAAGAAAATAGGTCTGCTACTGCTAGAGCTCTTGGTGATGCTGCTTGTGCGGCGGGTGCAGTGGGAACAGGTAATGGACGTAGTGTAACGTTCTGCGGATACGAAGCGCCGCCAGAAGAAAAGGATAACAAAGATACAGAGATAGCAATCGCTGTTGTTGGTATTGCAATCGCGGCCTGGAGTGCCTACTATCTACATACTAACTATGATTTTGAGTTAAAGTTTGATGCTACAGATAACTACCAAACTTATGGAACTAAAAAGACATTTAGTCTTTTTGAAAACAAAAATAAAACATTAAATTTTGATATGGAACTATCACATACTACAACAAGAGGTTATGATGATAGTAAGTTGTTTTTTGGTTTTTCGGGCACGTTTTAACAACTATAAAATATAAATAGTTCTGTGAAAAATATATTTACAGAACACCCCAAAAGTGTCGGTGAGAGCTATCTTATGCATATGTTTAATGCAGCTAGATTTGCTCTTACCTTTTTATTATTATTTTTTATTGCATTTATTCATGCTATATTACCTTTTCTGTTCAAAAGAACAGCAAGTGACATTGTTCGCGAACTGAACAAAGATATGAGAGGGAGAAATACGGATGAATAATGCATGGAACCAACTACAAATTCCCTTGCTCAATTTCTTGAGTTAGGATTCGCTGCCGCGGGAACGCTCGCCGGTGGTTTCTTTATTGTACTTTTATTAAAGTATATTCTTGAGTCTGTCGTAGGACAGGCTAACTCTTTACATGGTATGATATCCGCATTGGACTTGCGGGTCAAAACTATGAACAACGAGGTTATTCGTATCGATACCTTAATTAGTACCGTGGTCGGTGTAAGACCAGATTTAGACCGAATTGCTCGTGCAGACGGGCAAAAAGACGCGAGGAAAGACTAATGAGATGGATTGATTATTCCATAGATCAATTGCAAGACGGTAGTTTTAGAGTAGAAGGTATTACACCTACAGAAGTAATGGATAAGAAAGATTGTTGTTTATACAAACCGGGAGATATTTTTGTTGTCAACGAAAGTGGTTGGCTTATTAAAATGGAAGGTGAACAGGAGAGAACATTGTGTCACAACATTGGATGATAATGGATGAAACTGGCAGCAACTATTACGATGTAGAATACTCTAGAGGTATGTATAGTTGTTCCTGTTCTCGTTGGAAAATGAATAATGATAGACATAGTTACAAACTAGCTCCAGGACCCTGTAAGCATATAAATGCAGTAAATGGTTCAAAGGTATCTGTACGGCAACGAAAGTACGGACACATAGTGAGAATGAGATAGTGGATGTTATAGAACTAGTAAATCAATACGGACTGCCTATAGTTGTTGCTTGTGGTATGGGATACTTTATATTCTTTATATGGAAGTATGTAACGACACAGATTAAACCTAAGTTGGGTGAGACTGCCGTTGTGTTGATTGCATTGATAGACCGTATCAGAATGTTAGATAACGATCTAATACGATTGGATCAAAAACTAAACATCTTCATTGAAATGAATGAAACTTTAAAATTAAAGGAAAAAAATGAATCTGATGAAAAAGACTAAAGAACGACAGGTCGATTGGGGAAACTATTCCTTTAAAGAAATGGTAATGTCCTTTACCTTTGGTGCAGGCATCATGGCTATCTTTATTGGTCTAATGTTTTTTGCTATGACTAAATCTCTTGCGTCAGAGTTGGTACATGAGTTTCATAGTCCATCGTTTAGTGGTGTGGGTTGGAGTACCCATATGCTTTCTATTGAACAGTTACAGCACAATAGAAAAGAAGATATTCGAGAACAAGCAGAGGCACAAGAAAGACAAGATGAACGTGAAGAAAATAATACAACCATCAATAAGTTTATCAAGAACGTAGAGAGCCGTATCTATGCCAACTTGTCCAAACAGTTGGTGGACAATATGTTTGCCACACCAGATGAAGATTGTGAAGGTTCTGAATGTGATGTGCCATTAACAGGTACAGCAGACATTGAAGGTTCTATTTTAGTTTGGACTAAAGACCCAGACTTAGGAACAATTACTCTGGTAATAACAGATAGTGATGGTACAACAACTTCGATGACTGTACCAGTAGGAGATTTTGGATTTTGAAAAAGATATTATTAGTTTTTGGAATTGCACTTGTGCTGGGTGGATGTGCAAGCAGTAAAAAGTTTATTCTACATGGGTCATTGCCCTATGCAGAAGGAACACCCACTACTGAGTTGCTAAGAGCTGTACCACAACTAAACCAACCAGTGATAACAATTGCGGTGTATAGTTTTCCAGACAGATCAGGACAGAGAAAACCATCGACAAGGTTTTCACAGTTATCGACTGCTGTATCACAGGCACCAGAAACATATCTAATAGATGCTCTAAAGTCTGTCGGTAATGGTGATTGGTTTACGGTAGTGGAGAGACAGGGCTTAGACAGTTTAATAAAAGAAAGACAATTGATAAGGTCAACAAGAGAAGCATACGATGGTGATGCGGTGAATTCATTAAAACCATTACTTTTTGCAGGCCTTCTAGTAGAAGGTGGAATCGTAAGTTATGATTCAAATGTGGTAAGTGGTGGAGAAGGTGCAAGATACTTTGGCATAGGTGCTTATAGAAAGTACAGAACGGATCAAGTCACAGTATCTTTGCGTTTAGTAGCTGTTCAGACAGGAGAGATATTACTATCAGTATCCTCAACAAAAACAATCGCCAGTCAGAAGATAGGCGGCGATGCCTTTAAGTTTCTAGACTTAGGAACAAAGGCGTTAGAGGTAGAACTTGGCGTGGCTAGAAACGAACCCACTAACTACGCTATCAGAACAGCAATAGAATATAGTGTTTTACAAATGGTAGAGAAAGGCGAAGCGAAAGGGCTCTGGAAATATAAGAAGAAGGAGGAGGAATGAAAAGGTTATTCTTAGGAATAATTATGCTATTGATGGTGTCGTTTGCTCATGCAAATGATATTTATGTAACACAATCTGGCGCAACACTTGATCTTGATATTACTCAAGATGGTCAAGACAACAAGGTGGGTAACAGTACCACATCATCATCGGTGGTTGGTGCAACATCTACTATTGACATTGACCAGATTGGTAATACAAACATATTGACATTTGATGTCAACGGTGCAACATTTACAGGCACATTTTCAACAACTGGTAACAGCAACAACATTGATTTTAATTGTGACAGTGATGGCTCAGGTTCATCTTGTTCTACGGCAACTGCAAGTAT
>Ga0102963_1000224_pt1 | contig 24375 bp, 40 predicted proteins | sample SalPon2_C_H2O_MG_2_FD_84522 | JGI IMG/M metagenome (GOLD analysis project Ga0102963, IMG submission 84522) | Salt pond water microbial communities from South San Francisco under conditions of wetland restoration - Salt Pond MetaG SF2_C_H2O_MG | ecosystem: Environmental > Aquatic > Non-marine... | reverse complement strand
CTTATAATTCAATTACTTAGCAGTTTACTTCTAGATGTTTTGGAAGTATAATTAAGTATAAGCAAAAAAAGGTGATATCTATGATCGACTTTATCTCAATTAACGAAGGACTTCTAGAACTATGGTCTGGAGAAGAATTAGTCTTCGCTGGTCGCGACCCACAAACTCTCGCTGATGTTGCGCTGAGAAGAGGTGGTTTAAACTGGCAAGTCATGAGTTCTTCGACGTTCATTGAAGCGTCTTGTGGTTGTGAAGAGTCTGCTCTTGAAGCAGGTTTCCGCTCTTCTAAAGAGGTTGCTGACCTTTGGGATACCGTTTGTTCATATGTCTAATCTAGGAAGGTCAAGGAGGAATAGAATGATCGATAATAAACTATCGAAGCATCAACAAGAAGAGCTGCATGCTATTTTAGAAAAGCATCTCGCGTATTCTGGCAAAAAAATCGTAGTATTTAACACTACGCTCGATGGTCTTGAGCATTCCATAATGAAATGGTTTTCTCAAAATGTGTAATGAAATCAATAACTTACCAGTTTACTTTTCTATGTTATTAGAGTATAATTGTCTGGTAAGAAAGGAGTTCTGGTTTGGGTTGTCTTAGTGCGTTATGTTTAAGTGTGCAAGAAATGGTTGATCAGGGTATTAACGAGGAAACCATTTGCTTAGAAATTTCTGAACTTTGGGGAACCAGTGAAGAATTCATCAAAACTATATTAGAAACGACAAAGGAGCAAGTTGATGTCGCATGAAGTAGAAACTATGGCGTATGCCGGATCCGTACCTTGGCACGGTCTTGGAACAAAAGTTACTGGTGATCTTTCGCCGATGCAAATGATGCAGAAGGCAGGAGTTGATTGGTCTGTAACAAAACATCCCATGTATGTTCTTGATGGGCATAATGTTCCAAACAAGATGGCGTTGATGCGTGATGAGGATAATAAAATTCTCGACATCGTCGGCAATGATTGGGAACCTGTACAAAACGAAGAGGCATTTAACTTCTTCAATGATTACTGTGCAGCAGGTGACATGGAAATGCATACTGCGGGATCCCTTAAAAACGGACAGATCGTCTGGGTATTGGCAAAGATCAAAGAGTCTTTCGATGTACTTGCTGGCGATAGAGTAGACAACTTCTTATTGTTTACCAACCCTCATCGTTACGGACAGTCACTGAACGTTCGAATGACTCCTGTTCGTGTTGTTTGTAATAACACCCTGCAGATGTCTCTTGGTCAGAAGTCAAAGAATGAAGTTTCTTTGAACCACCGAAGTGTATTTAATGCTGAATTGGTTAAAGAACAAATGGGCATCGCTCATGAGAAGTTTGACCAATACAAAGAGTTTGCGAAGTTCCTCGCTAACAAGAAGGCAAAAAGTGCTGATGTATTACAATTCATCAATACTGTCTTCCCTCACTCTAACACTGGCGGCAAAGAAGTTAAGTCTTATGAAGACCTCTCGCCTACCGGTAAGAAAGTGTTTGATGTTCAAGAAACTCAACCTGGAGCGCAGTTTGGCGAAGGGACTTGGTGGAACTCTCTTAATGCTGTAACTTATATGGTTGACCATGAACTGGGTCGCACCGATGACAGTCGCCTGACTTCTGCTTGGTACGGTTACAACGCCAAGCGCAAATTGGTCGCAGTGAATAGTGCAATTAAATTCGCGGAGGCAGCGTAATGTTATTCAAATCACACAAAGAGATCTCAACCGCGTATCGTCGTCAAATTCTTGAAGAGACCGGATTGAAACGAGTTACTAAGGTTCCTCTCGAGACCTGTAATGCGATCATTGAATCCTTTATAGAAGAGGAACAAGAAAACGAATCTTTGAAGCACTTTCAAATAGAGTACTACAAAGGTGGTAAGTTTGGGTCTGTTGACGCAGTTGGTCGTCAACAGGCACTTGTTGAGGTTGATCGGATTATGGAGTTTGGTGAATATGATTCGAAAGATCTTGTGATTGCGGTTCGTCAAGCAAAACGGTTAATCCAAGGATATGTTAAGGGTAAATGGATTTACACTAACTCAGTGAATTCAATCTACCAGTACGATTAACTTGACTTTCGTGAAAAAATTAGGTAGAGTAGTCCTATGATTAATTTGATTATGTGTGGTCGTTTCCCAGAAAAGAAACGTCTTGAAGAATTCGCCTGTAATGTGGTTAACCATTTCTTTAAGAGAGATCGAAAAGAAAAAATAACAATCGCAGTAGAAATGAAAACTAATTTAGATGGCAATGACGCGGGATACTGCGTTGACTTCGGCAACTATAACCATGGTGGTCGAACAGGCAAGGTTCGAACCATTGCCATCGCTCTTTCTCGCAACTATGTTGATGAAGAGGAAGAGGAAAAGTTTCCTTACACCGTAAGGGAAATCGCCAGCACTCTGGCACATGAACTTGTACATGCAAAACAGTACATCAGAAGAGAACTATCTGGTCCTAAACTGGAAAGGGGCATTGCTCTTACCCAGAAGAAAGGTAAGTCTGGTATTAAATACCGCGACCTGCCTTGGGAAAAGGAAGCATATGGTTACGAAGATGAACTTGTTGAATTGTATTGGTAACTTTAAATGAAAGATGGAGGACAGAAATGTCTCAAGCAACTCGCGTGTTGAACGCACTTATGGATGGTCGTCAATTGACTGCTAAGCAAATCACTGCCCAATTTGGTGCAAAAAACCCGTACGCTGTCGTACAAAACATTCGGTTTGCAGGTTTCCCTGTATTCTTGAATGAGCGAACCAATAGCAAAGGTGAAACCAAAGGTTTCTACCGTCTTGGTACTCCTACCAAGTCAGTTATTGCTGCTGGTTATCGCGCCATGGCTGCCGCAGCAGTCTAATGTGATCGGGGGAGTTTTCTCCCCCGCTACTAATTCCGAGAGAGAACGCACCTTTATGCAAGAAACCGAAATGCAAAGATCGACAGTAGAAATTCTCCTTGAGGATTTATCAATGGTAGAGATATGTTTTCTCGCTGATGACCTACTTGATAATGACCTTTGGTTTCTAATGCAGAATGGTCGTGATGATGTTGTCGAACAACTTGCTGATATCGCCATCGATGAATGGGAATTGCAAGGTGGTGATGAAGAATTCACTGCGTTCTCTCGAACCCTTTTCAACCTGCCAGAACCCCAGTGAACGAAAATTGCTATGACTGCTATGGACTTACTGGTGTTTAGACAAGGAGATAATATGATGGCATCGTTTAAATCAACAAACTGGATCAAACCTCTAGTAGTTGCTTTGTGTTTGTTAATTATTATATTTTCATCGGATACAGCGAATGGTTATCCTGCTCAGGATCCTGTTTCTGTAATAAAGACAATACAATCAGTTACAGAAGTTGATGAAAGAAACGTAGAAAAGGTTTGTATTCGCGAAGAGATAAGAAAGACCCCAAGCAAAGGATACATAGAGAAAACCACAGATACGGTATTCGGATCAACAGAAGGATTTGTCGGTGCTGTTATTGGCGGTGTTGTTGGTAAGGAATTAACAGACCACGATGTTGGTGCTGTCTTCGGTACGGTTATCGGTAATAAAATCGGTAATGACAGAAACAAAGACGAAGATGTTAAATGTTATGAGGTAGTACGATAAATATAAACAATTAAGATCTTGTAGAACTATAATGCATAAGTTTGACTTTGTAGAATCCCCTTGCGTCAATGTTTGTGAGATGCAGGGGGATTTTTGCATTGGGTGCAAAAGAACTTTAGATGAAATCGGAAATTGGTTTTACATGTCGATAGAAGAGAAGAGAAATGTTATAAATAGGATACAAGGAGAAACAAGAGATTGATATAGTGGCTGCTCTATTAAAAAAAGATTTTAATAAACCCGCAAGCGGTGGACCATATGCCGGAATGAGTCGCCACGAAATTTTCTTAAAAAAAATTAAAGAAAAGAAAAAATTTATTCTGGGCACGAGCAAAACAGGAATAAAAGTCGAAGGCGTTTCTTATGACGAGAAAACTGGAACACTAGTCTACAAGAATGCATCAAAGAAATTGGCCGTGACAAGTTTCACCAAGGTATTTAAAGACGCAGACTTTGGTGGAGGAGGAGGTTCCGGTGGTGGTGCCGAAGATACAAAGTACACCGAGTCTTTACAGTGCTATTACTGTTCATATGTATTCAATATTAAAAAATCATCATTGAAAAAACCCCCAACTGACGCTGAACTAAAAAAAGCAGAGAAATTTGTTTATGCCGATGCCACTCTAACAGATTGTTTAACCAAAGGTCCGGCGGATTGGATTGAATCTGAAGTCTATATAAAGACCGCCAACACACTACACGCACAATACAAGACAAAAATGAAAGGCGCGGTATATTTTCACCGTGGTTCGCCTTTTATGAACAATGTTTATAAAGCAAAAGCATCTTGTCATAAAATAGACAAAAAGTCTGAAAACCCACAAGCGCCAGGAAGTTTCTCTAATGATAAATGGAATCCAGGCGATATCTGGGCATCAACCTTTAAACCTACTGATAAACCTCTGGATAATTATGTTTCAAATTGGGGTGAACTAAATTCAAGAGTATATCAACTAGCAAATTCAGGGCAATTATTAGGCATATCTCTCAAGAAGATTGCCCCCGCGCAACAAAAAGCAAATTTACAAGAATTCAATTCGCCATCTCTTCAAGAAAAAAGAGAATCATACAAATATAACGGGTTTTCTTACGGCAAAACTGGTGATTTTTTCTCTTCTCAAGACATCTATCTATCAACCAGTGAAGGTTTGGTCCAGTTCAGAACGTTTGGTGGGGCAGATTCTTGGCAGGGAGAAATCAAAGGTGGTGCTGCCGCTGGCGGTAAAATTGGTGGAGGCAATGTTAATTTTTTCTGTAGTCAGGTTTTTAAGAAAGGCAGTATCTACGGAAATTTTGAAAAGGAAAAAGATTTCCTTAGCAATATAAAACGGGATGAAAAATCGGGCGAGTTCCAAAGTAGGTTATATACTTTATATAAAAAATATAATTCTAAATCTAAACCTTCGCAAAAATTGTTGACAGAATCAGAATTTGTGGGCAAACTGATGACGATGGATTATAATTTTAAGAACAGTAAAGCAATATGCATGGAATTCTTAGATGTATTATATTCTGGTGATCGTAATAAACAAAACGAATTTACAACCAAAATGTTTAGGTACGCTCAGTCAGATGTTGACCAGTCTTCCTATTTTATCAAATTATACTAAGGATTTTCATGCTAACTCTAAATAATTTCATAACAGAACAGAAGAACACTCACATGACCCACATTGAGGATAAAGTCCTCTATGGTGGTGTCAACGGTACGCGTCAGGCGATCTTTGCTCTCCGAGACCTAAGAGATATGCTTGGTGGAGGTGGTGGTTCTGTATCAGTAAAATGGGACGGAGCACCTGCTGTTTTCTGTGGTACTGATCCACGAGACGGCGAATTTTTTGTCGCTAAGAAAGGTATCTTCAATAAGAACCCAAAGGTCTATAAAACTCCTGCAGATATCGACGCGGATACTTCTGGTGACCTTAACGCCAAGTTGAAAGACGCTCTTCGTTACTTACCCGAACTAGGTATTAAAGGAGTCATACAAGGCGATTTTATGTTTGGGCGTGGCGATCTTTCTACCAAGAAGATAGACGGGCAAAAATATGTAACTTTTCACCCAAATACAATCGTGTATGCAGTACCTTATGAGCAATCAGAAGCAATACGTAAAGCGAAGATTGGCATCGTATGGCATACGACTTATACAGGCAGAACCTTTGAGACTATGAAGGCATCATATGGTGTTAATGTAAAAGGATTGAAGAACTCTCCTAACGTTTGGTCGCAAGACGCTATGTTACGAGACTTAAAAAATGCAACGATGACAAAGAAAGAAACCGACGAAGTAAATAAGATTCTTTCTCGCATTGGCACATTGTTTAATAGTGTATCAAGTAGCACTCTTAAGACGTTAGAGAATAACCAAGACCTCGCTGGAAACATTGAAACGTTTAATAACACATTTGTTCGTAAAGGACAAGTTATCGGTAACCCAAAGGCGCATACTGAGAAACTAATCCGTTGGATCAATCAGAAATACCAGAAAGAAATTGATTCAAAGAAATCTGAAAAAGGTAAGGCAAATTGGCGAGCGAAACTTTCTACGAAATTAGAATTTTTCTCTCCTAAGAACAAAGAAAATTTAACAAAAATGTTTGAATTACAAAAATTAATTGTTCTTGCCAAATTAAAACTTATAAATAAATTGAACAGACTTGTCAACATAGACACGTTTGTTAAAACCAGAAAAGGTTTCAAGGTTACGGGTCAAGAAGGATACGTAGCGATTGACAAACTAGGTGGTGACGCGGTAAAGATTGTTGATAGAATGGAATTTTCATACAACAACTTTTCGCCTGATATTTTGAAGGGATGGGACAAACCTACGAGGAACTAAAAATGGCGAAGCCATTAGGATTTAAAGACTTCATAAATGTTGACTACACCATGACTGGTGATGGGCAATTAGCATATAATGCCAAGAAAAGAAAATTGGCAGATCAAGAACATGAAGCACTTTCCATGTCGCAGAGACTCGCTCGTGGTCGACAAATGAAGAAGAACAAGTCGCGTCTTCGCATTGGTCGCATGAAAGCAATGAAGAGAACTGCAAACAAAGATGTATTACGTAAACGAGCAATGAAAGATGTTCGTAATCAATTATTTCTAAAATTTAGTAAAGGTGTGCCAAGGTCTGAGGTCGCTCCAGCAAGGAGATCAGAGATAGAAAAGCGCATTAAAAAATTACCTAAATCAAGAATAGATGCCTTGACGAGAAAATCTCTCCCACAGGTTCGTAAAAAAGAAATGGAAAGGAAAAGAGGTAATTCTCAAAACACAAAATGATTTCATCTTTCAAACAATATCTGGTTGAAGAAGATCGAGAGATTTTCTTCACATTCGGTCGCATGAACCCCCCAACCATTGGACACGGAAAACTCATAACTGCTTTATCCACAAAAGCAGGAAGAAATCCATATAAAGTATTCGTATCCCAAACACAAGACAAAAAGAGCAACCCTGTTACATATAATGATAAGATAAAACATGCTCGTAAAATGTTTCCAAAGCATGCAAGAAACATTCTTCTCAACCGAAAAATTAAAACCGTATTCGACGCGTCAACTAACCTATACGATCAAGGGTTTAAAAAGATTGTAATGGTAGTTGGTCAAGACCGAGTGACCGAGTTCGAAACATTGTTAAACAAATACAATGGCATTAAAGGCAGACACGGTTTCTATAACTTTGAAAAGATTCGTGTAGTTTCTGCAGGACAAAGAGACCCAGACTCTGAAGGTGTTGAAGGGATGTCTGCTTCGAAACAAAGAGCGGCAGCAGCAGATAATGATTTCGTTTCATTCTCTCAGGGACTGCCGAATAACTTCTCCAATAAAGACGCTAAGAAACTTTTCAATGATGTTCGCGTTGGTTTAGGATTAAAAGAAGAGACGGTATCAAAGAAACATGTCCAATTAGAATCCGTTTCTGAGGTTCGCGAAAAATATGTTCAAGGTGCATTATTTGAACCTGGAGACCGAGTTATTATCGAAGCAAACGATAAAGCAGGAAGGATCTTTAGACTAGGCACCAATCATGTAATCGTTGATTTAGACGAAGGTGGCATCTCGCGCCAGTGGATTGATTCTATTGTTAAAGAAAAAACTGATCAATGGTATGATGATAAACCAGAGTGGGGCACTGATGCTTCAACTAAAAAGGCAAAGAAGATTACGCCCAACGAAGCAAAAGATGACGTAAGACAAGATAAAGATATTAAAGATCGAAAGGGCACACAACCTGCTCGATATCATACTGGTCTAACTAAAGCACAAAAGATTCGTAGAGATCGACACTTCAAACGTGGTGCAAAAAAATCTGATAGTGATTCTTCTGCATACAAACCCGCTCCTGGAGACGCTACAGCAAAGACTAAACCTTCAAAGTATACAACTGCATATAAGAAGATGTATGGCGAAGACGCTGTTCAAATGGCCAAAGACAAGATCGACAAAGAAAAGAAAGTTGATAAAGTAAAACACGACAAAATGCTCGATCGCGCTAGGTTGACACGTGCACGTAACATCAATAGAAAGACAGTCCCTGAAGCAAAGAATAAAAGCAATCCAGTTGCAAAGAACGCAAGAAAGTTTAATAAATCTGCCATATTTAAAGACAGAAAAAAAGACGACAAAAGAGGATATGTTAAACACAAAGGAATTGACCAATGAAGTTCAAAGACTACATCCTAGTTGAGGGTGCATTAGCAGACAAAGCAAAGAAGTCAGGTATCTCTCTTGCCACATTAAGAAAGGTTTACAACCGTGGTATGGCAGCGTGGAAGGGTGGGCATCGACCAGGAACAACTCCTCAACAATGGGGATATGCTCGAGTCAATGCCTTTATCGTTAAGAAGAAAAAAGGTGGTCTTAACCACGATAAAGATCTGGCATAATATAAATAAAAGTTATGAAGAAAGAAAACGTTAAAACTGCAGACAGAAAACCTGAAGTCTATACTGACGATAAGGGTAGAAAACGAGTGCGCATGGTATCTGTCGATCGACAGATTGTTAAGACCGACGAAAAATCTGTATCAAAAGCACAGCAAAAATTCTTTGGTATTGTTCGTGGTTTACAAAAGGGTGAAATAGATGACGCTTCACCCGAGGCAAAAAAGGCAGCAGCATCTATGAGCAAGAAAGACGTTAAAGATTTCGCTAAGACTAAGCATAAAGGATTGCCTACGTTTAAAGAATCACTAAGAAAGGATATCGCTAAACGAGGTAAAGTAGCAGACGCACTGCGTGATTATGCTCGTAAGTTACCAAAACATATGAAAGATGACGGCAACCATTTTAAAGACGCTGCTATTCATATTGATAATGGTGACAAAGGAGCGTTAAAAAAACACCTCAAAAATATTGATAGTGATCCACGCGATGGAATTATATCAATAATGAGAAAACATGGAATGAAAGAGAAGAAAGAAATTTCTGTTGCTGACTATAAGAAGAAGACTGGCAAGAAAACAGTTTCTTTGAAACACCTCACAAAGAATACACACATTAATCCGTTTAAAGAGTCAACTGCTGCCTATGGTAGTTCTCAAGATGCTATTGCTAATAAGAAAAAGAAAGACGCTATCAGTACATCTGACAAAGATAAACTTTCTAAACTAGCAGATTTAATGCGTCGACAGAGAGAAAGAACACAAGTTACCGGCGAAGCAGTTAAAATATCTCCTGCTCAGCAAAAAAAGATAGATGACAGAAAAGCAAGAAGAGACGCTGATAGACGATCTTCTGCTGCTCGAAAAGCAACGCCACGAAAGAGCGGTCCATCTAAAGGTACTAAATCTTCCGAAGGAGACTGGACCGCTGATCAGCAAAAGAGTGCTAAAGCATTAAGTTTTGAGATCGGTAAGAACGACAAACATGATGCTGTTCATAAAACATTAGCGAAAGCAGCAGATGCCAGTCACCCTAGTCTTGGTGGCAGAAAAGTTAAAGTTAAGATTAATGGTAAGTCTAAAGAGATGGCACATAAAGATTTGCAACGCGCTGTTGATCTGCACAAAAGACTTCCTTTAGGAAAGAAAGCAGCAGTTATGAATTTAATCCGAGATAAAGGACATGACGCCATATCTGCTGCTGCAAAACATTATAAGAAGAAATATAATGATTAGATTTAAGAATTTTGAGGCAACCTATCAAGGTAAGAAAGTTCCTTTGAATAAACCTATGAAGGGTGATGTAAAAAAATCAAAAGTATACGTGGATGTTAATGGTGATGGAAAGGCAACAAAAGTAAATTTTGGCGATAAGAATATGACCATTAAAAAACATATTCCTGCCAGAAGAAAAAGTTTTAGAGCACGCCATAATTGTGACAATCCAGGCCCAAAAGATAAGGCGAGATACTGGTCTTGTAAAGCGTGGTAGAGAGATTAAATTTACATAGGATGGGAACAAATGAGCGAAGATCGATTACAAAGAATCGAAGATAAACTCGATAAACTTGCTGATGTTGTAGTTGGTATGGCAAGGGTAGAAGAAAAGATTATTGACCTTGAGACGAGACGTGCTGAAGGTCATGAACGACTTAATAGAATATCTGTAAAAGTAGATGAAATTGATAATCATGTAGTTTCTATGAGGGAACGTATGAATGTTATAACAAAGGTTATGTGGGTCGTAGTCGCGGGTATTATAGGTGCGTTTATTGCAAGCGTACAAACGGTAATTTAGAGGAAAATATGAAAAAATTTAATACTTTGTTCGAAAAGAAAAAACTAGATCCAGTCGGTAAAGCAGACGCGGATATCGACAATGATGGAGATGTAGATTCTTCAGACGAATACCTTCATAAGCGACGTAAAGCAATTAAAAAGTCTATTAAGAAAGAAAGCGATGACGAAATGACCGTATGTCCAGAATGTGGGGGGTCAACGGAAAATCATGACCCCGAATGTTCCAAATATAAATCAGCAGAGAAAACTAAAATGAATAGAGAAGCAAAAGATTTAGAAACCAGCAACGCCGATAAGGCATTGAAGCACGACTGTGCTTCTCACGTTACTAGTGAGAAATGGGGATACGGTGAGTGCATTCCTGGACAGCACACTTTAGAAGAAACTGTAGAAGGTCAAGCAGTTGTTACTCATTACGATGTTATGTTTGAACACGGCATTGAGTTCAATGTTCCTCTTTCAGAGTTGAAAGTTATTAAGTCTGCTAATCATATGCACAGCAAAAAGAAAAAAGAAAGTGCTGAAGTTGAGGAAGGAGTTTCTTCTGCAATTAAGGTCGCTAAGAAAAGTGGCGGTCAAATGACCAAAGCATACAAGAAGATTGATAAGATGAAGAAAGGTCTTGCTGATAATCCTCGTGTACAAAAAGCATTAGCAAAGGCAAATGAAGAAGAGGATGTCAAAGAAGACGTCAACGAAGGTTACGAAAGTGTACAAGAGGTAGAACAAGAAGTCAAAACTACTTATTCTAACTTCATTGAAGCAACTCGTGCTGCATTAATGCAGATGTGGGAAAACGATCGTTCAAAGCATTATAAAGGAGCGACTGAACCTGAGAGTGAAAAGGATAAGCGAAAGGGTAAGGGCGCTGAAGATATGGCAGCAGACCTTAAAGCAGATAATCCTGATGTCAATGATGATGATGAAAAGGGTCATGATGATGCATCCAAAGCAGGACGTGTTACTAAAAAGTCTCCTGTTAGGAACGGCGATAACCAAAAGGGTGATACAAAAATTGTCAATCCAGTAAAAGGAGCATAATATGGCATTAGTTCGACCAAAGTGGTGCGGAAATGCGCACCCAACAAAGAATGGATGGGTTTCACCAAAGGGTGAGTTGCTAAAGAAACAAAAAATTTCAGAAGCAGATATTGCTGAATGGAATGGTGTTAAAGAACCTGCACCTGTTGCACCTTTACATCATAACCCGCAAACATTACACGAAGCACCAGTAGTCGAACGTGAAGTGACAGAGGAAGAAATAGAATGGCATGGAGTATCAGAAACTGCTGAATCAGAAGAAGAGGAATAATCCATGGCTGCTAAAAAAACAGTTGATAAAGAATTAGAAGCAGCAGACAAGAACGGCGACGGTCATGTTTCTATGGATGAGATCGAAGCGCATTTGGATTTAGAATTCAAACGAAAAGAACTTGAAGATGCAGATGCTCAACGTGACGCCATTCGTAAGATGGCATGGTTCTCATTGGTAGGTCTTTTGCTCTATCCTTTCGGTATTTTTATGACCTCATTGTTTGGTTTAGATAACGCGGCAAAATTAATTTCTGATATTGCACCCACATACTTTGCCTCTATTGCTGTATTAGTTTCCGCATTCTTTGCTGCAGATGCAGTCGGTGGTAAAAAGAAAGATTAGATAAATGGCAAAATCTAAGTACTTAGACGATCAAAGTATTGATATTGCACGAGGCATAGTCCTTGGGACTTCGCACATCAATAAGTTTAGTTTTACAGGTGCTGATGTTAATGGTACCTGTACTGTTTGGGACGGTAATGGTACCACTGCCATTTATCCCTATCCAGCGGCAGGAGTCGTTCAGATTCCTGCTAACACTACAGATGATGATGAAGAAGTAGAAATACAAGGTCTTGATGAAAACTACGACCCTCTGGTTGTCACGGTGACAATTGCGGGTGCTGCATCCACTGAGACCTTCTCTCGTATATTTCGTGCACGTATGGTGAGTACACCAAACGGGGCAAATGTTGTAATCAATCAAGGTGGAGCACTTGCTGCAACCATTCTTGCCGGTAATGCTCAGACACTCATGGCAGTGTACACCATACCTGCTGGTAAGAAAGGATATCTAAAAAAACTGCATGGTAGTTCCGACAAATCTACAGGTAATCCTTCAGTAAAATACAAACTGTTTGTTCGTGAATTTGGTAAAAGCGTGTTTAACCTTAAAGGTCAGTTTGGTACTGCTGGTGGTAACCAATTCGACTATGACTACCCTATTCCATTAGAGTTTGATGAAAAAACAGATATAAGAGTTGATGTAGTTACTAATGCTGCAACAGGTGCGGGTGCTATCTTTGACATCATTTTAGTCGATAATTAATTTCTCACAACCTCAAAATTAATATAATCTTTATAATAAATGGGCACACTTTTAGTTAGATAGAAGTGTGCCTTTTTTTTAGGAGAAAAAAAATGATTAAGAATTTAAGTAAAGTAGCACTATTAGTACCAGTTCTGTTAATTGGTCAAAACGTTGAAGCAAAACCACAAACGTATATTGAAATGAAATCAGAAACTAGTTTTCATAGTTCTCGGCGAGGAGACACTACGAATCATACGAGACTTGGATTTGCAAATACAATTGGTCGCGCTAAAGTTTATGCTGAAGGCGGACATATGGATGGTGGACATAGTTTCGAAATCGGTTATAAATTTAAAATGGACGACAATCTGATTATCAAAGGTAAGTTTGAAGGTAAGAAAAAATCAAACACTAAAGGTAAATTAGAAACTGAGATAAGGTATACGTTCTAATTATATAAATAAAGTGAAATACACCAAAGGATATAAAAATGGAAATGATTTTAGATTTAGCAGTAACGTTTTGGCAATGGGTAATTGTTGCTGTTATCGTTCTCGCTGGTTGGGTATGTACATTACTTGACGGACAGGGAGAAGAGCGCGTTGGTTTCTCTTGTAAAGAGATGCCGAAGATGTCACCATTACCTATTGAAACAGCAAGCAAAGGATTCTGGAAAGGAGTCTGGTTGTGGTTAATGGGTGTCCGTCAATGGGAAATCGCTGATGATTGGAAGTTTGAAATGAACGGCGAAAAATACGTAGTCCCTAAAGGGTTTCAATTCGATGGTGCTTCTGTGCCTAAATTTTTAGCAACGTTCTTATCGCCAGTTGGTGTATTACTGATGGGTGGACTTGTTCATGATTACATCTACAAGTTTGCTACCTTAACAAAAGATACTAAGAAACGACCTGACGTTGGTCCAATGACTCAGAAAGAAGCAGACATTATATTTCGAGATATCTGCATCGAAGTAAACGGGTTTAAAGTATTAAACTACCTCGCTTACTGGTCGCTGCGACTTGCTGGTTTTGTGGCGTGGAACGGTCATAAAAAACGCGGCACGCACATTGGGTAAACCAACTATTCAAGACTACCTGACCATGAGGCAACTTGATCTCGCAGAAGAAGCAGAAAAGTGCCACAGTGATTATGATCGAATGTGGTACAACAAATTGATTAGTGAGTTATACTGGGTAGAAATGCAAATAAAGGGTAGAGAACACTTTAATAGTAACTGTCCACTAGAACAATTGGAGAAAGCACAATAATGGAATTAGTAAAAATGTATCTTAGTAAATTGTGGGGCGAACGTTCTACTTGGGACGGCGTCGTTATATGTGGTGTATGTGGCGCAATTATTCTCTTTGGAGGAATCGTCAAACTCGCAGCGTGGGCAGGACTTGCCTATGGTGCTTGGACTTTACTTAAAACTGAAGGACCAAGCGAATAACGTTAAAATTCATTTTGATTTGATAAGTATCTTAATTATTTCTACATTACATAACTTGAGTGAAGATTATGTTTGCAGAAATTTCAGCAATTCTTGGCATTTTAAATACAGTTAATAGTGCAATATCAACTATTAAAGAAGCAAACGGTAATGCCGCAGACGCTGCTTCTATACTTGGTAAGTTTAGCGACGCGAATCTTCGTTTAAATGCTTGGGAAAAGAAAACAAAAATAAAACGTCCGTTGACTCCAAAAGAGGCAATGGATCTAACTCTTGCTCGAAGAAAGATAGAAGCGACTGACCGCGCATTGAAAGACGCTTGTCTCATGTCAGGTTGTTCTGATGTCTACCAAGAAATGAAAAGAGTCCAATGGGAATCTGAACAAAACCATAAAAACTATATGAAAAACGTCTTGGCAAAGAGACGAGCAAGAAAGAAAAAGATGGAGCAATATATAATTGCAATTGGACTTGTTATTATAGTTGTTCTGGGAAGTGTTATCGGTTGGGGTGGTTACAAAGCATACACAAAGTATGAAAATAATTCCGAAAAGGATAGAATGTCTGCGGCACAAGAAAGACAAAAGAACATACGTCAGTGCGGGAGATCTAAATGCTAAGAACTATATAATATAGTTATCTTTGGATTAGAGTATGAAATTATTTGAAAAACTAAATGAAGACAACTTTCTGTTGTTTGCTGCGAGAAGTTATTACAACCCCGTTTGTATTGACGCAGAAGAATTTCACGAAGACCTAAAACGATTCAAATATGTAAAACGTTTGGTAAATAGGTATCTCGATAATCAAAAACTTTCAGAACGCCTAATCTTAAATCATCTAATCGTAATCTTTAATGTTTTCAGTCCAGGTCCAGGATTACTTATGTTAGAGCATAGATTAGATGAAAAACACTGGCCAGTAATTAAACCTTTCTTAATCTTTCTTAAAATAATCGAAAACGATAAATATACTGGCATAACCATGGACGAAAAGGTCGTCCAAGCACTAAGGAAAATTTAATGTCATTACTTACCAGAGCAGGTGATCTTGTATATACCTTCAGGTTTCTTAAACTGTTGGTAACTAAATTTGAAGATACCGACGCATTTAAACTTGGACTGATTGACGAGAAAGGTAAGAGAGTTAAATCAAAAGTTATTGATGATTCAGAAAAGAAAGCAGCATACACCGCATTTCATCGTTTAGTGTTTAATGTTAAACGACTCATTGCAAAGGCACCTGGAGGTAGTTCTAAGACCGCTTCATATGCTGCTGCTCTTTATTTAATACGAGAGAATTTTAACATATCCGATAAACATATTAATAAAATAATTACAGAGTCTGGTTTTGATTCTATAGATTTTTTATCAGAAGCATCAGAATGGTATGTTTTAGAAAACAAAATGTTAAGTCCTGGGGTTTATAGGTTACGAAACGAAAAGGTTCTCTCGAAGTCTCTCGAACCTCTCGCGTTCGAAAAAGACAAGGTAAGAGTTGCTGACAATGCTTATCCTATTTCTGATGTATTCGGGATAGATATATATGAAGCAACACATATCAATACAAACCAAACGTTGCATATTGCTGTGGGAGAAATTTATAAATGAAAACCTTTAAAACTTTCTCGGAAGAAATGACTACTACTGCTGACGCAGGTATACCAGCAGACACTAAAGATATGGGTCCAAAGAAAAGAAAGAAATACAAAATCTTAACACGCGGTTATTTAGAAATTGCTGGAAAGAGAAAAAAACAGGTGAAATGATGTTTAAAATATATTTGATAGTTGCTTTCATCGGTGCTATCGCAGGAGGTTACTCTTACCATCAGGTTACTGTTTCTAAATTTGAAGCAGGTATTGCTAAACTAGAAGCAAACAATCGTACTCTCAAAGAGAATCAAGTTCAGTTAGAACTTGCCATCAACACAGCAGAAGCATCGCTCAAGGCAGCGGAAGAGAATGCCAAGAAACAAGGCGAAGCAATGAACAAATTGACTCTGAAGAATAATCAGTTGCAGAAAGATAAAGACAATGCAATGAGAATCTTCAAGGATCACAATCTTACTCGACTTGCACGAGCAAGACCAGGCATGATTGAGACACGAGCAAACAAGAAGACAGCAAATGTTTTTAGGGAATTAGAAAATGATACAAAAGAACTTATTGATATTGATAGCACCACTCCTACTGACGGGGTGCAACCTGATGCCGAGACTGGAGTGGGGTCCGGAACCGATAGTGGTTCAACCGGAACCACAGATAGTAACGGTAACTGAAAAGGTTCCTTTACGCATCTATCAACCACCTCTTCCTGGTGAGATTGATTTGCTTGATGTCAATTTCTTTGTCATCACCGAAGAGAATTACGAAGAGAAGAAGAAAGAGATCGAGAAGATCCTTGATGGAAACTTCGTAGTCTTTGCTCTACTGCCTGATGGTTATGAGAAGATGGCAGAGAACTTCCAAGAAGTGCGTCGATATGTGCGTCAACAAAAAGAGTTGATCATCTACTATCGCGAAGCAACAACTGAGTCCGAAGGTACCACCGCAGAAGAATGGCAAAAAAACAATGAAGAATGAGTTTGATTATTCTTCCGGACAATTCGATCCCATGTTGCGAAATGACGCAAAGTAATATATAATAGTTCCACCAGAAAAATAATCCCTTGACGTGAAGGAGCGCACCCGTATGCCCAGCAATTACCTACCCACCAGTTACCAAGAATTTATTCACCTGTCCCGCTACTCGCGGTGGTTACCTGAAGAGGGACGAAGAGAAACGTGGGAAGAAACCATATCCAGATACTTTGACTTTTTTGCTGAGCATTTACAAGAAACTTGTGGATGGACTTTACCAAAAGCACTTAAAACCGAATTAGAAGAAGCAGTGCTTTCTCAGAGAGTTATGCCTTCAATGCGTTGCCTTATGACCGCAGGTGAAGCACTCAAGAGAGAAAACATTGCGGGTTACAATTGTTCATATATTGCAGTAGACAAACCGCAATCATTCGATGAGATCCTTTACGTATTAATGAATGGTACAGGCGTAGGTTTCTCTGTTGAACGCCAATATATTTCACAACTCCCTTTAGTGGCAGACGAGTTTCATGATACCGAAACTACAATCGCTGTTGGCGATTCTAAACTTGGTTGGGCAAAAGCACTTAAAGAGATGATTGGATTGCTTTATACTGGGCAAATACCTCAATGGGATCTTTCTAAAGTACGTCCAGCTGGTGCGCCATTAAAGACTTTTGGTGGTCGAGCATCTGGTCCAGAACCTCTTAATCAATTATTTCAATTCTGTGTTGCAACATTCCGTAATGCTGCAGGTCGTAGACTCACTTCAGTCGAGTGTCATGATATCGTTTGTAAAATCGCAGAGATTGTAGTAGTTGGCGGTGTACGTCGTTCTGCTTTAATCTCTCTTTCTAATTTATCCGACGATAGGATGCGACATGCAAAGGCAGGTCAATGGTGGAATGATCACGGACAACGCGCTCTCGCGAATAATTCGGCGTGCTACACAGAGAAACCAGACATTGGTATCTTTATGGACGAATGGAAAGCATTATACGATTCTAAGTCCGGAGAAAGAGGTATCTTTAATAGAGAGTCTGCTAATAAGATGGCAACGCTTTCTGGTCGGCGCGAAGTAGAAGGACATGAATTTGGCACTAATCCTTGTTCTGAAATTATCTTACGATCTCGTCAGTTTTGTAATCTATCTGAAGTTGTTGTAAGGTCGTCCGACACTTGGGAAACTCTTGCGGAAAAGGTAAGACTTGCTACTATCCTTGGAACGTTCCAAAGCAGTCTGGTAAACTTTAAGTATCTTTCTAAAGGTTGGAAAAAGAACTGCGAAGAAGAAAGATTACTTGGTGTATCAATGACCGGAATCATGGATAATCAATTGACAAATGGTAAAAAACAAAAAGATCTAGCAGAAAACTTAGAGCGACTCAAACAAATCGCTGTAGATACTAACAAAGAATATGCAAACAAACTCGGTATAAGTCAATCAACAGCAATTACCTGTGTTAAACCATCAGGTACTGTTTCTCAGTTAGTGGACGCTGCTTCCGGTATTCATGCTCGCCATAACCCATATTATATTCGAACAGTACGTGGTGATAAAAAAGACCCATTGACTAAGATGATGGTTGATGAAGGATTCCCTGTTGAAGATGATAACATGAATCCATCACATACTTCTGTTTTCTCTTTCCCTATCAAAGTAGATAAAGGAGCGGTATTTCGTACTGATTTGACTGCAATTGAACAGTTAGAGATGTGGTTAATTTATCAGAAACATTGGTGTGAACACAAACCATCAATTACCGTCTCTGTTAAAGAACACGAATGGTTAGAGGTTGGTTCTTGGGTATATAAGAACTTTGATTTTATGTCTGGTGTTTCGTTCTTACCGTTTTCTGATCATACTTACGCACAAGCACCATACCAAGATTGTGACGAGAAAGAGTATCGAGAGTTAATATCCAAAATGCCAAAGAATATCGACTGGAGCAAACTTGCTGCATACGAAGAATCAGATATGACCGTTGGGGCGCAAGAACTCGCGTGTGCAGCAGGTTTTTGTGAAATCCAATAAGGAAATAGGAGTGTCTTATATGGAAGAAGGAGTAATGTTCGAATGCGAATGCATTTTATGCGACTGCAAATCTATTGTACAAACAGTCGATGAAGATGAAACACCATCGTTTTGCCCTATGTGTGGAACTGAAACGGAGTTTGAAGAAGTGATATAGATAATTGTATGACATGGAATTTTAATGATAAACCTTTCGAACCCGATGATGATTTATTAAAGGATCACATCGGGTTTGTCTATTTGATAACAGAAAAAGATACCGGAATGAAATATATCGGTAAGAAATTATTTTGGAAGAAAGGGTTTAAAGTAAAAAATAAGAAACGTAAACGTGTTACATTAGAATCTGATTGGAAAACATATTTTGGTTCTAACAAAGTGTTAAAAGAAAAAGTAACCGATAATGAAGACAATTATGTGAGGCAAATTTTACGACTTTGTAAGACAAAAGGCGAATGTTCTTACTTCGAAGCAAAATTACAATTTGAATATGATGTTTTGCTGAGAGAAGATTTCTACAATGAGTTGATTATGTGTAGGATTAATTCAAGTCATTTAAATAAAGTTGAAGTTGTTTTTTCAGAATAAATTTGGTATAATAAAACAACGAATGTCGCCGATAGCTGGATATTAATTTAATCCTGGATTCAATGAAATTATATATAATAGGGTGAGGAACCGTTATGACATTTAAGATAGTTAGACAAGTACACGAGGTATTCGACCTGTTCGAGAAAACAAAAGACAGGCAAGCGAAAATCAAAGTTCTCCAAGAAAACGAGAGCGGTGCTATCAGAGACGTTTGCCGAGGAATATTTGACAAGTCGATATCTTGGAATCTACCCGAAGGCGTTCCGCCATATACAGAAAACAATCCAGATTCTTCCCCGAATACTCTTCTCAAATTGCATATGAGATTTAAATTTTTCGTTAAGGGATTGCAAGAATCAGAGAGTATGCAAAAATTCCGCAGGGAAAAAATGTTTATCGACATCTTAGAGTCGGTACATCCACAAGACGCTAAAATTTTAGTGTCTATGATCAACAAAAAGTCCCCAGTGAAAGGATTAACTAAAAAAATAATACAGGAGGCATACCCAAATTTAATCCGAGAATAATGATGATCCCTAACATCAACTGACAGGAGAAGTGCCTATGGTACAAACCAATCAATTAGAAAGATTAAAAAAAGACTCTCGAGACCTTGGAAATTATATCCATAAATTGAATAAGAGAGGCCGCACTGACGCTGCTTACCGAATAGCAAAGAAAAGATCTTTTTTAGACGCTGCTATCGAACAAGTTGAAAATCGAGTAAGGGGGTGATCCTTTAAGATGGTCCCCTGAAATATGGGGACCAATCTTTTGGTAATATAAAATGGGAAACTTAACATGCCAACGTATATCTTAGTACATAATGAGACCGGCGAAGAAAAAGAAACATTCGTTTCAATCTCTAAAATGCAAGAAATGACCAACCCAGAGTCCGGAGAATGGACTCAAAAAATACAAGCACCAAACACTATTACGCATTCAGGATCGATAATTAATAAAGCAGGATCCGGATGGAAAGATCTTTTGGGAGAAATTAAAAAGAATTCTGGTAGAGGAAATACCATCAACGTATGAGAAAACATAATACTGTCGAAAACATGCACATCCGTTTAGACCTGATGGATACAATTGTACCTATCACCCCGCGTCAAGAAGAAGCATGGAAAGCATGGAAAGAAGATCAAAATCATTTAGCATTAACTGGAACGGCAGGTACAGGTAAAACTTTTCTTGCTATGTATCTTGCACTTGAAGAGGTTATGGACAAGAGCACACCATATGAGACGCTGCGTATTGTTCGAAGCGTTGTCCCAACGAGAGAAATAGGATATCTACCAGGAACTTTAGAAGAAAAACTTGACGCATACACCGGAACTTATCGCGCTGCAGCATATGAATTATTCAACGATCCAAGAGCGTATGATAAATTAGCACACTCGAGTAACCGTTATGTTACATTCGAATCGACTTCGTTTATACGAGGAATAACGTATGACAATAGTATTATATTGGTTGATGAAATGCAAAACCTTAATTTTCACGAACTCGATTCTATAATTACTCGAGTCGGACAAGCAACGAAAATAATATTTTCAGGCGATTATCACCAATCTGATTTTAAACAAAATAAAGAGCGAGAAGGAATAAATACTTTCCTAAGTATTATCGAAAATATGAAGAATTTTACAGTTATAAATTTTGGTTGGGAAGATATTGTACGAAGCGATTTTGTACGAGACTATATAATGACGAAAGAATGGATGGGGATAAAATAAATGCATATCAATGAAGCAATGAGATTATATCTAGAAGGACAGCGAGCAAAACATGTTTGCAACTGGGAAACGTTTACTGCTAACCCTGTAGGTGTCGCAGAACATGGCGACTTTTTGGAGACGCTAGAAAAAGAACTAGAGCAGATCGCCAAGTATGATGAATTGCTCGCAACGCTGGAGAAATTAAATGGATCGTAACGCAGTATTTGAAACATTAAAAGTAGATGAGGGAGTTAAGTATGAGATTTACGCAGATCACCTCGGATACCATACCTTCGGTGTCGGTCACTTGGTCACCAACGACGACCCTGAATGGGGTCAACCGTTCGGCACCGAGATCTCAGAAGAAAGAGTATGGGAATGTTTCGAAAAAGACCTCGACACCTCAATTTCTGAGTGTCACGCTTTATACGGCGAAGGGGAATTTAACGACTTTCCAGACGAAGTCCAACAAATCTTGGTTAATATGATGTTCAACATGGGTCGTACTCGGTTGAGTAAGTTCAAGAACATGACCAAAGCGATTATGAAACATGACTGGGCACAAGCAGCAGTTGAAGGTCGTGATTCACGTTGGCACAAACAAGTGCCTAATCGCGCTGAGCGTTTAATGGTAAGATTAGAAGAAGTCTAATGCAGAAAGCGAATACAACTAAGGTTGAACATAAACCTAAAGGAACTTCCATTGGTAGAGGACATTTAAATACGTCTTCTATGAATAAGAAGAAAAAGGCAAACTACAAAAAATATAGAGGACAAGGTAGGTAATTTAAAGTGGCGAAATACAGTAAATTTGATCCAAGAAACAAGCGCAAGTTGCGTGGTGATCGGATTGTGAAAGATAAAAAGAATTCTAATAAAAAAGATTCAGAAGAAATTAATAAAGAATCTCTTAAATATTTAGAACGAAGATACAATTCTAGATAAAATCTAGATGCGTGCATTCAAAACAGATCCCATCGATCAACGCAATTGGGAGGTTTCTGACCATCTAGAATGGAAAGGAACAATAGGACAAGGCGACTCAATGATGGGGTTGAATGTCGCACATATGATGGCGAGTCTATTAAAGACTACTGTAAAGATGGACGTTCATTGGTATCATTCTAAAGATTACCTATTTCACCCTGAAGATCCAGAAACTATTGTACAGCGTTTTGATTACATTAAATCGATGTATTACAAAAACGAAACCGTCGAAATTAATCACATATACAATTCAACTGAGACTGACATAAAAAATATACGGTTCCGTGGATTCATCGAGGATAAGAAGACGCGTGGATCAGTAATTAATGGTCTCAACTCTTGGATATTTCGTCCTGATTTATTCACACCTCCTGAACGTGATAAGATAGTTATTTGGAAACCATTTAACAACGCAACCCCAGCGCCATCGTGGAAATTGAGTTTTGGGGAATCTGACTGGTCTAAAATAGAGAAACACTATCTTAAGAAGAAACATAGATATAACATAGTTGAACTTTCTTATAGAACTCCGATACGAGAAGCATTCTATCACATAAGAACGTGTAACTATGTAGTTTGTTATGATGGAATGTGGCATTATATAACACGGAATTTTATGAAACCTTCATTCGTTATTGGGAATCAAAGTGTTATTAAAGCACACAATCCACACGCAATAACAATGAGGAAACCTGACGGGTATGAGAAAATTTTTAGAAATCACGATAAAATGATTTCTCACCTAGAAACTAAATGTAATACATATCGTGATAAAATGTTTAGGTACTTGAATGAAAATTGATCGCGCAGTAATAGAAGTAAATGGCGGTTGTAACTACTCTTGTTCTATGTGCCCGCAAGATGTACGTACTGGCGGAAGGCATAAAGACTTTCTTAAGAAAATGTCGCTTTCTGAATTCGAGGACAACGTTGCTGATTGTGCGCAACATGGTCTTCGCGTAGTTAATCTTGATGGGTCTGGAGAAGCAACCCTTAACAGAAATCTACCCAAGTATATCGAAATAGTTAAAAAGTATAACGCAAAGGCATTTATCTTTTCGAATGGTTACCGGATGGAAGGTAAGTTTATGAGAGATTGTGTCGACGCCGGACTTGACTTCTATCGTTTCTCGTGGATTGGATATGACGTTGCTGCTTATGATAAGTGGATGTATAATCGCATTGGAGGATCATTTGGTTCTACTTGGGATAAAGTGAAGGCAATGCGTGATTATGTTAAAGAAACTAACAGTGATTGCGTTGTAGCAACTTATCATTTGATTACAGATAATGATAATCAAGAGTTTGAACTGCAGCATTATAAAAAGATTGTAGAAGAACTTGATGTTAAAACAGAAATATGGAGAATGCACAACTGGTCTGGTGTCACAGACATTAGTGAATCAGGGGTGCGTAAAGGAGAGGTAAAAACTTGTGGTAGACCCTTTAGTCCTGATGTTGTTATTCGCGCTGGCGGTCTTGACGGTAAAAGAGGCGCTGTTCACCCTTGTTGCCAAGTACTTGGTAGAGACGAAGAAGCAGTTCTTGGACATACGTCCGAAAAGTCCATTGAGGAAATATGGAATGATGTACCTTATTCTACATTACGCGGTCAACACACTAGTGGTGAGTATCCTAGTTATTGTTCTGGGTGTGACTTTTTAATTAGCGATCCAGAAGTGCTCGTTTGGACTAATTTTGAACGTGACTTAATGAAGATGCATGGAACCGATTTTGACTTAAAAGACTATCAGAATGAAACTGCCTGATGTATGGATGATAACCATACCCAACAACAAAGTTTCTAATTACTACTATGTAAGATGTAAAGAATCTTGGGAGAAACGTGGATTTAATGTTCGTAAGTTTCCTGCTGTCACACCAAACACTTTACATCGCCAGCAAAATAGGTTAGAATTTAATATTAAGGTTACGGGATTTAAGAAAAGGAAGTTTTCAGAAACAGAAAAAGCAGTCTGGTATTCACATTATAATGCATGGCGTTTTGCTGCAGATCTATTAGAACCAATCATTATCGCAGAACATGATGCTTATCTAACGAAAAAAATCCCAATTGAAACCTTTGCTGGCGACCTTGTCAGTCTGTCACACAATGATAAGAATCAATATGCTGCCGGAGTCTGCTACTACATAAAACAGAGCGTTGCTAAAAAACTGATTGATGTTCCTGTGGTCGATATGAATAGCGATAATTGGATTCATAGAAACGTTGATAAGTATGGAGTATGGGATCGATCATATGTTCGACACTTTCGAAATGAAAAAGTTGGGTTTACAATAATACATAAATGAAAAGATTAATATAAAATGAAAAGATTAATATATCAAGTTTGCCTT
>Ga0102963_1000222_pt1 | contig 24537 bp, 24 predicted proteins | sample SalPon2_C_H2O_MG_2_FD_84522 | JGI IMG/M metagenome (GOLD analysis project Ga0102963, IMG submission 84522) | Salt pond water microbial communities from South San Francisco under conditions of wetland restoration - Salt Pond MetaG SF2_C_H2O_MG | ecosystem: Environmental > Aquatic > Non-marine... | reverse complement strand
TCGTTGGCGGCTCGCATTATCATGTAGTCAAGCATGACCCGATCAGGGGGCATGTCGTCCCAAAAGTGCGGGGGGCAATTGAAGTGAGTCCCCAAACCAAAGGTGATGGCTTGATATGACAGGATAGTTGCCTGTTGGACATTGAGGTTTGGTCTTTCTTCATCAGGAAGATCTTCATCAAGGAACAAGACCAGATCCTCGTAGGTTAGCCCAAAGGGGTTGCACCACCAGCAAATTGACCGATGATTTCATTCAAGTCTGGGAGAACAGTTCGAACTGCATCACCCACTTCTGGGGTCAAATTGAGCAGATCGTTCTTGCTGAGTTGGGGTTCCGTCTTGACAATGCAATTGGTGAGGACGTATCGCCAATAGCCGCCAAGGTCAATGTTGGGTGCGACTTCACCATCAGCACCAGTCTTGAATGAAACGAATTGCGACATGGCTTCTTGCTGCTCAACCCACGAAAGGGGCTTCACAAACACAACCAATTTCCCAACTGGTGTTTCCAGTTCGTGTCGTTGGGGGGTGTTGCTGAGGACGAATGGATTATTCGACAACCTCTTCATCTCCTTCTTCGGATTCTTCTTCAACATCTTCCTCGATGGAGTCCGATTCAAGCAAAAGTTGAATCAATTCGTCTTTACGCCCAGAAACAGGCAATCCTCGACGTTCAAGTTCAACACGGAGATCGGTGACAGTCATGGCGTCATAGCGGTGTGAAACGACTTCTTCAACTGGTGCTGGTTCACCAGGCATGGCTTTAGCCAAATTGGGTAGCGAGGTATGAACTCGCACATCATCTGCTGAAAGACCAGGGCCAGCCTTCACCGAAACCCCATCAATTCTCCAATCCAAAGGCACACGCTTTCCATCAACATTCACAGTTCCCGTCAATCGCATTAAAATCACCGTTGCGTTCTTTTGTCTTAAAGCCTCATCATCAAAGCGTGAAATAAACGGAGTTCTCAACAACCTTGAGATGGCGAACAACCAATTCAACCTGAACAATGACCGCCCCTTTGTCGTCGGGGATTTGATGGTCGGCCTTGGTGATCGTGTAGTCCTCAATGGTGATTGTGGCGTTTTCACGTGTGCTATTGCTTCCACGCTTCTTCATGGTCAAGGTGATGTCATTTGTGTTTTGATGATGCTTGCGGGTTCGAATCTGTTCCCACAGTTGGTCGTCCTCAATCATTGCACTAAAGGAGAAGGTGTATTCTCGCTGCGCCTCGGTAATGTCGAGGGGCATTTGAACACCAGCCAACTGAACTTGATCCGAATCAGTCACGTTGCCCTCATAACCACGGATGAAGTGTCGTGCTTGGTTGGAGTTGTTGATTGAGAACTCAATTTGGGTTGCTCGCAACACAGGCCGCCCAAATACCTCAAAGGATAGGTCTTGGAACAAATACGGTTTCTCGCCATTGACGGCGATTCCTGATACCTTACGGTTAATTGCGGTGTTTGCCGTGTTCTCAAACATACGATGGGGGGTGAACGCACCTGCCGTATCGGTGTAGTGTCGGCCACCCTCATAATCAACCTGCAACTTGACTTCGCCTTCGGTGTTTGCTGAGAAGGACATGCTGCCGACCTTGCATCCATTGTAAAGACGTAGCAACTGTTCAGTCCCAGGGGTTGCATTGTCCCTGCGGAATGATTGCTCAATCATGAACGTTGGAAGCGAAGTGTCGCCAAACAGGGTGTGTTCAACGCCAAATTGAAGTTCCCTTGACGATGAAACAATGTTAGGGCTACCCCTTGAATCGTCGGAGGCATATTGGAGGCGTTCAACTCCCACCGATCCAACCGAATGTGCAAAGAAAAATGGTTCTTCAACATAGACGTAAGCACCATCAACGGCAATGACCCTGCGGATTTCATTCTTGAACACCGTTGGGAGGGTGTCGTCTTGACCTGGGATTGAATGGGTGTCTTTGTCCAAGAGTTGGATATAATCGCCAGCCGTGAACTTTGCTGCAATTGTTGAGCCAAGGTTCACCCGAACATCACGTCGAGCGATTGCTGCCGCAATCGGGGCAAGCAAATAAACCACCGCACCAGCCTTTTGTGCTTCTTCCAAAGCGTCCGTGTCAATGTCGGCGCAACCGCTAAGGGTATTGGAAGAAATGCTGGTGAAAGAACCAAGCAAAACTTCGCCAGTCGTGAGGTGTAGGGTTTTGAACAAACCCCCGTTGGTTGAATCCGTCACGGCATGTGAAGTTGCGAGGTTTGTCACGGTGATGTCCGTTCCTGTATCAACAATGGCTTTGTCGCCCAACAAAGCATGATCTCCAACAACAACGTTGCTAAGTCCTGTCAAACTGCTGGTTGAAACCGCCGTCAATGAATCGGCATCGGTTGTTTGGTATTGCTGGATTTGATACGTTGCAGTTGCGGCAGCAATGTTCAAAGGCAGTTCACTATCGGTTGGTGCTGGACCAGTTGCGACAGTCAAGAACTCCCCTTTGCTCTTTGCCACGTGGCCTCCAAGCGCATATTTCATCCAGCGCAGGGTGTGAGCATTGAGGGTGAAAGAACCGCCAGCAAGGGTTTCTTTGCCACTTGTGAGGACGTTCACATCACGACCCATGCCGACGATGTGTTGCTTTTGAACCGTGATTTCAGGCTCAGGGAGGGAGAAGTTGTCAAGAAGTCCAAAGAACTGATCGGTCTTGACCTGTTGTGCTGCATCAGTCATGGCTGATTCAAAGGTTGGGCAACGGTTGGTGTCAAGCACCAAAATGTCGGTTGTTGCACCATTTGTTGATGCACCCGTAGCCAATGCTGGTTGAACGGTGATTGTTCCTGCCGTAGTGTCATTCGCAATGACATAATATGTGCGTCGAGTTGATGCGTAGTCGTCGGCGGTAAAACTGCCCCCGCCTGTGATGCGAAGGATGCAACCAACCAATGCGTTGTCGGGCATTTCAACATCAGTTCCCGATCCTGTGTGCCAATAAACGCCAGTTCCAATGGTGAGAACGCTGGTGTTTCCTGACGTGGAGGTGTGCGCCCAACCCGTTGCTGAACCTGTTCCTTGAGCCATCAAGCCTGTTTCTTTGCCCCATGACACCTCGGCTACGTCGCCCTTGTAAATCGTTCCAACCATGTTTCATTCCTCATGTAATCGTTTCTAACGCATCGGCAAAAATCGCAACTTCGCATTGCATGGTATAACGGAAGAACCTCTTGCTACGGTCCGACAAATCCGTTCTCGTCTTGAATATAACCCTGTCAAAGTCGTTATTGTTGCCCTTTCTATGCTTATGAATGATGCGCCGAACCTCATCACGCAATGCGGATAGTCGCTCACGGCTCTTTACGGTCCGAATGTCAATGGTTAGATTGACGTTGATATTCACAAAATCAAACAACAGTTCTGGTTGAGCCTCGTTATGTGCCGTTTCAAAAATACGAATCACATCATGGTCTTGAAGGCGACCTCGCTTCCCCTCTCCTTTGTCCAGAACCGTAATGTCCTCGATTGATGGCTTGGGCGAAACATTCCAATTTGAATCAAGAAGATCCCGAATGGCGAGAAGGGCATCCTTAGCCATCCTTCATCACCTTCAAAACACGTTGAGCATCATTGCTAACCTTTCGGCGGTATGGGCTTGATTGCGCCTGTATCGCCACATTCGCCTCTATTTCTTCATCAGTCATAGGGATTCCGTCAATTTCCGACAAAGCCTCTTCCCGATCCTTGAGTTGTTTTTGATAATTCGACTCGCCTTTGATGGCTGCTTCGGTGGATTTCGCAAGGTCTTTGTATGCCTTAGCCAGTTCCTTACAATACATCTCCATGAAGATGAAAAGCATTCAACCACCCATCCCTGCAACGATGATGGATTCTTGATATGGGATAAGCATACGCTTCACTTCTTCATCCAACTTTTGCACCTTTGAATTGAGGTCAATGTTGCTTGTTCCTTCTGGGAAAAGCACCGTGTAATCATCGGTGAGATAAATGTCCATGCAAACCAATTTGATGCAAGCCTCTTTAATCACCTTGTCCAAATAACGCTCGCCATAGATGTAGGACACCTTCAATGAATGATTCTCATAGAAGGGGTATTGGTTGTTGAACATGATTGCCCCGTTATCCTCCATTGACCACCAATCCTTTTGGCGAGCCTCGTCGATCACATCGGTTTTGAAACGAGTCTGTTTGATTTCATCATCAACGGCTAAGTTGCTCGCAAATCCAGCGACCAACTCTTCATCAATGTTGAACTGATAATCCGATCCAGCGTGGGAACAACGGGCAACATAAGTTGTCCCTCCTTTGGTATAATAGAACAATGCTGGCGCATCACTCCAACCCGTATCAGTTGTTTTTGTGTGAAAATGGGTTGCATCACCAATCGTTTCAATCGTCAAAGTGGCGTCGCCACCGCCACCAGTCACCGTGACGGTATCGCCTGTGTGGTAGTCCTCGCCAGCATGTTGTATTGTCAAGCCAGTTATGACACCCGCCGTGGTGGAGATATTGACTCGAAGCCCTGTTCCTTCACCTGTGGTGGTTGTATTGATGTTGCTTCCATCGGAATACCCCGTTCCTCCATCGGTGATTGACAATGTGGCGACTTCTCCCGCAACGGTGGCGATTGTTCCCGTAATCAAAGTTCCTTCGGATAGCACCATTGCGTCTGGATTTGTCACGGCAACGGTGGTATCAACCCCTTCCTCCGTGGAACGCATAGACGAAAGAAAAACGATTCCGTCCCCCTCGTCGCTATTTGAAGTCGCCAAAATCTCGTCGCTCACGTTCAACGTTTTACCGTTCTCCTGCAAGTTCCCAAAAGACACCGCAGCCTTCCCCGTCGCCGTGTCTTTGTTGATTAAGTTCGCAATCTGTTCAGCAATGGTTTTCGCCCCAAAACGCCCATCCCATTGATTTGAAGCCGTCCCTTGAGCCAACGTTGCTTGATATGCAACACCAGGGCAAATGAAAATTGACTCCGAATCAAGGTCATGTGGCTTCGCAATCTCCATCTGCACATTTGATGAGCCAAGTTCACGGTATTTGTCCCCCTGCCATACGCTCAATCGAAGAATACGTTGCACCGATCTGTTCCTCAAATAGACCGCCCCCACGTAATCCGTGTAATACCGACGACGATACGGCTTAAACGTGGTAAAGTTCTGGTATTCCTCCGAAACGAGATATGGTCGCCACGCCATACGGCAAACCGTGTCTATGTAGTCCTGCTTCTCAAGGATGAGCGTTTCAACCTGTGATTTGGTCAAGCCACGCTCTTTGGAGTTGGTGAACGCTGAATTGATTTGGATTTGTGCGCTATCGGCGGTGGTGAAGGACTCCGCCCCAATAACAGGAACCACGATGTTCACGTTGCCGCTTCCCGCACTTTCAACGCTTGAAACCGTGTAGGTTTTCCCCAAGGCGTCTGAGTTATCATAGACTGTAATTGACGTGTCGGCTTCAATTTTCCAACGACGGTAATTTGCACCTGAAATCGGCAATTTCAAATCGCTTCCATCAATTGATGAATCATCGGCAAGCAAGATGGGGTCTGGTAGGGGCAATTGAAGAAAGTTCGCCACATCATCAACAGAACAATACACCAGTTCATCTGGGTATAATGGCGCACTTGGCCTATGTCCTGGGTTGAAGATTTGCGGCAATGGTTATTCCCCCTCATTCACGTGGGAACATTCCGCTTCCTTTGCGACGTGCGACACTTCCTCGACTGTGCTTCATTGCGTTCCTGCGACGGCTACACGCCGATGCTGGCTTGTCCGATTCAGGGCAACGCATTGGGTCGCCATGACAGATGGGGCAATCCCCAAACTTGATGAGATCGTCCCATGCTTTGTTGAACGTTTTTTCTTCTTTTGGCTTATGTTTGATAACCGTCATTGGTGGTGTCCTCCTAAATTGAAGTGCATTGCTTCTCCACATACGGCACATTCAGGCGTCCAACAAAAGTGGAGTAGCCCACACGCCATGCAACGTGTTCCTGAGCCGATGTTTTGAATGTCTTGCGCTTGACTCTTATTGATCTTCACAAAACGGGATTGGGCCTTAGCCATGTTATTCTGGCTAAATGGGGATTGATCCTCAGCGATTGACCCCTGCGAGGTCATGAGTTCAAACATACGTGTGTTGCGACGTTTTTTGATTTCCAATGACGTTTCAAGGTCAATGTCTTGGACTTCAAATCGTGGCATGGGGATTCCCCCCTCATGCACGTGTGCCGATCACCAAGAAGCGACCTGCCGCACCTGCGGTGGCAAAGTCCACTTTTGCGGTTGTTCCGTTGGCAACTGCGGCTGCGGCTGCGGTTGGGAATGAAGCGGAGGTTGGGGTGATGGTGATTGAATAAATCTCACCAAGCATCGAGAGGTCAATGTCAAAATCTGCGCTCTCTCCTGAGTATTCGCCAGACTGGACGTAAAGAGTTCCAAAAACGTTTGGTCGGTCATAGGTAATCGCCATGTTAATTCCTCATTATGTTGTTGTTTATATCCCTTCCCCAACTATTTGCCTATTCCAATAGGATAATCACACGGAATGATTTCGTAGGGTCAAGGAGATTGGGGGCGGCTACATCAAGCGTTAATCGAACTTCGCCGCAAACAAGGCCGTTCCACGATGCGGGTTCGTCAAGAGTCCCGCCGCCGCTTGAGGCGGTTGATGGTGCGGTGACTGAGAAGTGCATCCCGCTATTTGTGTTTGAAGTTCCTTGGTTTGCACCTTGGGAAACTTCAAGGCTGATAACTTGATTTGACCCCGATCCTGAATAATTCAGTCCCGTGATTTGGTCGCAATAAGGCAATTCGCTGCCGTCGCCATCTTCCACGTCCATGAAGAGTTGAAATTGCCCAATGTTGCCTGAACCAATCAAATAACCTGCATCGGTGGCATCAATGATCACCTTTGAGATTTTCCCGTTTAGACGAACCGTAGCGGTATTGCCAGCCGTAATTGAAACAACGTGGCGATTAACACGGCAACGACTCAAATAGAAGTCGCCATCGGTAATTGCTTGCTCTTGGTTGGTCATGTCGAACACCTACCTATGCCGACAACAAATCAACCAAAGTGGATTTCTTCATGGTGTTTTTTGTGGCGATTCCACGTTCCTTAGCCAAAGACATGAGTTGCGCTCTCGTCATGGATTCGTAATCCATCTCAACAGATTCCTCAGCAGCCGCTTCTTCAACCATAGGCTCAACGACGGCTTTCATCTCTTGAGTCTTTTCAGGGACGGACTTTTCCTCGCCAACGATCCGCCACATGGTCGAACCATTATCAACCAAAGCCTTGACGATTGCACCAACCGATTCATTCACGGTTTGGATTTCGCCACGGCCAAAGCCGATGTTTTGCCCTTTCGTCAAAAGTTCGGTGTAGGAACGTGAACCCACGTATTGCACCTTAATTCCCATCAGGGAACACCTCAACGGTATAGCAAGGTTGCTCGAACAACGTCGCCATCGCCAACGCCAGCCGAACCGCCGCCCGTGAAGGTGATGGTTGCGCCTGAGAGGGTAGCGGAGGCAGGGGGTCGTGCGCCATCCGTGGTGTTGGTGAGGCCGAGAATTGAAAGAACCGCCGAACCAGAAACGCCCGTAATGCCCGTGTCCGTGAGGTCAAAGGTGGTTGCGAGTTCTCCTTGGTCGAGGGTCAAGTCAATAATCATCATTGCGGTTGCGCCGATTCCAGCGTTTGAGCCGATTGGACTTTGCAGCCATGCGGTGCTTGATTGGTCTTGCACACCAGCCCAGATAGCGTGGTCTGCAACAACGGTGCAACTTGCTTCAGTTAGATTTACGTTTGCCATTTTTCATCATCTCCATTTTTTTTTGTCCTCATGCGCTTAGGTCACGGACCTTGCCGTGTGCGCCATAGAAGAGTTGCCAAAGTTCGCCCATCGTGTGGAAGAGGCCGACCTGTCCCAGACGGTTGATGCCGAAGGGGTCGCCCGTTTCAATGCCTGACTCATGGTAAAGAGTAGGCTTGGCGGTGCAGAAATACATGTAGTCGGTGTCGAGCATGTAAATGCGGCTGAGGCCACCAGATGGTGCGTGAACGTCCTTTGCAGGGATGATGGGAACGCCGTTGTAAGTGGCGACAACGAAGCCGCCTTCCATACCTGGGATTCCCTGAACGCCGTTCACGGAGGGGGTGACACGCTTCATCTCGGTGAAACGCTGCTGAGGCTGCAAGAGTTGTTGGATTTTCTCGATGGTGTCGTAGCCCGTGAGAATGACCTTGGGCTGACCACCACGTTCCCAGACTTCACGGAACATGCCGTCAAGGACGTTGAGGGTGAGGGGGCGTTCTGCGCCACCAGTTCCAGCATCCACGTTGGCGTCAAACCATGCACGTGTTCCAGCCCCCGTGTTGCGGGTGAGGGAATACATGTTGTGGTTTGCCAGCGAATCAATGTCCGTAAAGGTAGCAAGTTCAATCTTGGACGAGGACAAAGCACGATCAATGGATTCAAAGGAGTTTCCTGCCGTCGTGTTCACATCACGAAGAAGCATTTTGTTGATGCTCTCAGCGTGGGACTTGGACATTTCCATTTTGATAACGGCCCTTGCATCGCCCAAACCATCATCCTTGTCGGAAAGGAACATGGCCGTTTCGGACAGGTCGAACTTGGAGGCAACCGTCTTGGGTTTCGTGGAAACCTCTTCGAAGGTTGGCTTGGTGGAATCAGGAAGCGTCCCGTTCTCAGGCAGACCCACGGCATCGTCGGGCTTGCCAGTCACGACACGCCATCCCGACTTCTCCCAAGGCTTCTTGGGGAGGATGGAGAAGGCGTTGAACTCTTGGTTCAGTTGCGACCAGACCTTGCGGCCAAAAATCGCCTGATAAGTTCCAGCCGTGGAGGACATCAGGGGACTGTCTGCCTTGAGCAGATCGGTTCCTGAGTAAGCCCAAGCATTCGTTCCTGCACCTGCACCGTAATACAGGCGTTCCATATCTTCAATTGTGCGGATATAACCTTGCGTCATTTTTCATCATCTCCTTTTGAGTATTTCATTCGCCTCGCAATGCACGTTGAGCAAGTGCTTCTGCTGCTCGCCAACCGTCGAGGTCACTACCCATCTGGGCGAACTCGTCATGCGTTGGCACACGAATGGAGGTGGAGGGGGCGGAAGGTGCGACTTCGCTCTTTTGGAGGGATGCGTTCTCGGACTTGAGCATGGCGATCTCTTCACGGAGAGCGTTGAGTTGAACCCCAACGTCGTTGGCCTTTCGGACTTCAAGAGCATGGACGGTTTCAGCCTCGTATCGGTCTTGCCATTCCTTCTCGACCAAGCCCTTCACGGCTTCTTCATCACGAAGGGCAGCGTAGGTGCGGTAGCCCTTCTCCAACATCTCAGGAGTCAAGGACTTCACAACGTTCTGGTTGCCCTTGGGGGCGTTCATTCGCATGTTGGGAACGCTTGGGGACTTGATGACGTTTTGGTTGCCACTTGGGGAGGGGAGGGATGGGTAGGAAGGCTCGGTTGCGTCCTCGCCAGACCCGACTTCATCACCTTGTCCACGGTGGGAGTAGCCGCCACGACCCTGTTCGAGAAGGTAAGCCTTCTCCAAACCGAAGTGACCACGAAGGCCGTTCAAATCCACACCCGATTCATGAGCAAACTTCTCAAGAGTCGTGATGTAGTCAAGAGCAGCCTCTTCCTCGTAGGACTTGTTGGTGCAACCCGAACAATCGTCCTCTTTGCACACACTACAAGTGGTGTTCTTTTCTTCTTTTTCGCTCAGTTCTTTGAGAACTTCGCTCAGGCCAGCCTTAATTTCGTTCAAAACTTCTGTGTTCGTCATGCTATCATCTTCCATTTTCAGTATTGTGTAGGTTGATTCGGGGTTGATTCCTTTCTTGCATAGCGTGATTTCATGCAATTCAAGATCGGTGATCTCTCGATGGCTTCCAAGTTCTGGTGTCGTTTTGCTAACACGAAACAAGGCTTGACCGCCAATCGAGAACGCTCGCAAATCGCCATTGCGGATTTGCTTTTGCACTTCACGTGCTTTTTGAATGTCGTTGCGGATTTTGCACACGACAAAGAGGCCGTGGTCGTCCACTTCGGATTTCCACAAACGGCCTTGAGAATCGGTGTGGTTGTCCACAACTTCACCGACCTGAATACCAGAATGAGCCAACTGCACATTTCGGAATGCTTTGTTGCCCATGAATTGAGAGAATGCCTTCTTCAAAGCATTCGTTGGGATTCTGTCGCCCTGCTTGTCCACCATATCAACGGAAGCGTAGCCAGCGACATAGAGTTCTCCCTCGCTACCCACGGACTTCAACAAAAAGTCCGAACCTTCGGCATTCCACGATGCCGTGTGAAGGTCAAGGGTGGTCGCCATTGTCCTAACGACTTTCTGTAATCCTATATGAAGGAATAGGGTCAAATCTCTTCTGCTTCCGACCTATCATCGGCTTGGACTTCTTGTTCATCAGCCATCTCCTGTTGCGTTTTTAGGGGCATTCGAAGAGTCGCCCGACCATTTTCAATATCAACAACGGCTTCTTCACCAGATGGCTCATCACGAACTCGCAGATGTTTCATTGGGATTTCTTCAACTTCTTCACCTTCTTTGGGATCGTAAAAAGTCGTGCCGCTATCCTCAATCAATTCGGTTGGTCCTCTTGGTGCGGTAATGTCGGCTTGCATTCCAGCCCATGCCCCACCATCAGGTGAAATGCGGTTCATGCGTGGGAACATGTTCTCTATAATGTCGTCGTCAATGGCCTCATTGACAGTCCATTTGCCTTCCTCAGTCCGTTCAAGGCCATATTCACCTGCGAACATCTCAAGCATTTTCTTATTCAATCCCTTGACGTTTTCCAACAGATATTCTGTTGTTTTGGCTTTATCATCCTCGGTAATTGCTTGCCGAGCATGTTTCATTGTATCGGCCACATTGTCGCCCTCTTCATCCTCGCCAATGATGGATGGCGCACGTAGGATGGTTTCTTTTGCGATCTTCAATTCACGTGGTCGCTTTCGTTTTGGGGTTGAATGAAGTGGGTTGAATGCCCCTGCATCACTTGAACTGAAAGTCCCACCACTTGAGGACGAACCGCCCCCCGATGCTGCCGCAGCAGCCCCTTCTTTCAACAAACTGATTGCGACTGGACTCCACAGGGGGGTGTCCCTCATGGCCTTCAACATCATGGCCTCGTTGCCCTCAACCCCTTCAACGTCAAATCCGAATCCGTCAAAAGCACCCTTGATAATAACAGGTTCAAGAATGGAGGGATAGCACAACTTGATTTTGTTTGGATAAACAACCACTTCTGGCATTGGGGGGTAAAATGCCTTTGAGATAGATTCTTTCGCATATCGAATCCACTTGGGGTGAACCTCTTTCTCTTTCATGAACGTGGACTTGGAATCACGAATTAGCAATTCGTTTTCATCAAAGTTGCTAATTGCTTTGTTGAGGCCGTCCTGATCTGTGGACACACAATTCGTGGGCATGGGGAAGTGAACATGACTCGTTGAATCATAGAGAGTCCTCAAGGCATTGATGCGATCTTCAAGAGGTTCAAGGTGCAAATCTGTTCCTTTGTGAACCAACAAATCAACAACATGCAACGTTCCATCATCCAAATACCCATCAAAGGTGAAATCGCCTTTGATTTCACGCAATTCTTTCTTGACTTCACCAGGCAATTTGCCTCCTTTGAGGTGATTGCCTTTCTTTTCAACAAAAATACGTTCTCCTTTCGGCATTTTTTGAACAATCCATTCGCCCGAAAAACCACGCAACTTATCCATGTCGTCTAATTTGTGAATCGTGTAGGCTGGAATGATTTTGGTTTTGAATACGCCTGTTGGCTCATAATCCTCGGATTTCAACAGACTTCCCGTGGCGATTGGGGAAAGCCCTCGATGGTCTAACGCCGATAAAGCGTGAATATCCTTTTGTTTAGGCATCACATTGGAATCAAGCAAAGAAGGAAGAACCGCCTTGATTTTGTTTTCATGAACTGTTCGTTGCATAACGTTGAACGGTTCTTCGGTCATTCCAAAGGAGATGCCCCCACTTTGAGGGTCATGCTTCCACGTGAGGTTTGCTGGCATCTCATGGCCCCAAAGGTGGGTGTTGCCTGTGTTGTAAGTGGGAGGGGTTGTAGCAAAAGAAGTTGGATTTACAGGGCCAATTGATTTGATTTTCATTGCGACGTTGCCGTTTTCCATGAGAGGTGCTAAGGCTCGGTATTCTTCTCCCATGTTCACCTTCTTCATGGCGAAGTCGGCGGCTGCGGCCAATTGTTGTAGGTTTCCACGGGCCAACGTAGCCTGTTCCATATTGGTTGGATCGGCAGGGTTAATGACGCCAGAACCAAATTGCTTCATGACCTGTTGGGCCATGTTGTTCATCACTTTGCCCAAGTGCATATCGTTTGCAGCGAACAAAGCATTGTGGCTATCCCAATAACTTGAACTTGACGAAGGGTGTTCTTCACGAAACATACCGATTCGAGGCGAACCCATGTCGGCTTGATTTGACAAAGACCGCCCAAGGCGGCTCAACATCATTTGGTCGGATGGGACAATCATGCGCCCCCCTTGACCTTGAACTTCGCTTGGGTGTAGGAAGTGCAGGTTTGAAGCATGACTCCAATTTGCCCTTCGGTTCTCAAAGAAATTGGCGTCTTTGAAATTGGACTTTAATGCGGCATGAGAGGGATATGCCTTTGCCTCATCATTGTTGATGAGGTGCGGGAAGTGGCTTCCGCCATCGGTGTTGTGAGAATCAAGCATAGATGATGATGTGTGCATCAACGCCTCATCCATCCACCCGCCGTCAAACACTTCTGGGTATGATTGCTGCAATATATCGTGCAACGACTTCCAATCACGGCCAACGCCACCCCACGGCTGAAAAATGTCCCACCAATGGTGGGTGTGCGACTTTTCAATCTGTGAAGGCGGCATCACTACAAAGGGGCTGACAAAGTGCATATCCGCACTTGCTTCTTTCATCAAGTCGCCCTGAGATTCAGCAGGTGCAACTGGCCCATGTCGGTCACTTGCACGTTGCCACCATTGAAGGAGGGGAATGAACCTGGCTCGGAATGAACGCAATGCTCGACCCCAAGAGATACCCGCCTTCTCTTGCATTTTGTTTTGTAAGAACTTGGAATCTGGCGAGGTCATGTGTTTCTTTGTAGCCATTGCCTTGATAATATCCAAAAAATGCTGGCGTTGATCCTCCGTTTGATATTCAAGACCAAACAAAAACGGCAGCAACCCCAACCGCTTTTTCCATTCACCAACCTTCCCTTGAGCGTATTCTTCATCCGAATAACTGCGGAATCGGTTGCGATCCCGAACCATCAAATCGTGAAGCGTTTCTTTGGGGTCGCCATAACGTTCAGGGTCAAATGAAATCCGCCGTTCATGTGCGGCAATGTCCTTGAGATGAGGCATAGCATGGGCCAAATGGTCTGCGTATGCAGGGTCGCCCCACGCTGCACCATGAAGCAAAGGACAACTGTTTGACTCCATCCCAAATGGATGATGTTTGCCGAACTGATTCTCAGGTGAGGCAATCGGCCAGTCGGTCAATGGGTTGTTTGAAACCTTCGTATGCCCCGCTAAGAAATCCTTGTGCGAAGGCAACTTCATTTGTGATACGGCCATTGGTGCATCAAGGTTCACCATCCGATATTGGGGTGGCTCAGGTTGCATACCCCCAAGCATGGTCGCCATGTCCTCTTTGCTGATGTTCTCAGCAGGAAGGTGCTTGACGTATTCTTCAAAATCAAACTCGGAGGCTTTGTGAATTGAAATGATTGCGTCTGTTCGAATCCTATCCAATTCTGTTGTCATGCAAAGGACCACCTTCAATCATCTTTCTTAGGCTTCTCATCTGACAATTTTCCTTCACGTTCAAGGCGACGGTATTCATCATAATTCTTGAATGCTTTATCCCGATCCCCTCCGCCCATGATTTGAGCAAAGATCTTCATGTTTGAATCATCGTCCTCATCTTTGACTTGGACTGGTCTTTCTTTGGGCATTTTGTCCTTCACTTGCTTTATCAGCGATTCAATCTCGCCAATCATGCCCAAATTGCTGCGGCCAGAATGTTTGGTTAAGGATGCAAGGCGTTGTTCGATGGTGTCAATGTTTGGCGGATTAGCACGTGTGCCGCCAGCATCATTCATGTGCATGTGCAAACTGCTGGATTTGGCCGTGTAGCCTTTTTGTGCGTATGCAGGTATTTTGGCGTTCTCGCTCACAATGGACTTCTTCGGACCGTCATTTGTTGCAGGGTATGTTCCATTGGTGGTAAATCCATGAGCGTTCACAGGTTGTCCACCGTCCACGTTTTGGAATTGAGGGAACAAGTTCTCAACACTTGATTCTTGACTGTATTTTTTGATGTCTTTTGTCATGTGTGGAGGCGTCCCAATGACCTTGTTCTTTGGAGGTTTTTTACCCATGCGGCAGTTGAAGCACTTGCGGTTTTGATCCACGCCTGAAATCTCAACACTTCCACATTCTTTGCAGGTGTATTGGGTTTTGTCGTCGGATCGGAGAAGGTCGTCCATTGCTTCTGGAAGGGTGTAGCCCTCTCGCATATCGTCAAACCTTGAATCAAAGGCAACAGGGTTGTGTGATACACAATCAATTGCTCTCATACGGTCATGAGGTCCAGAAGGCAATCCGCATTCTTCATGGGGGTTTGCACCACAACGGGGGCAGTTATCCGACATATCAAACTTGATAACGTTCTTGTTGCCTTTTGTATTAGGCATTTTTGGTGCTGGCTTTTGACCACGATCTGATTTGTAGCCATCCTTTGCCATCGAGGACTCAATCGCCTTTGCACGTTTCTTTTCGTAGCCCGACAATTGGCCGTCTTTGTCAAGGTCGGCTTTGTCCTTATTCTTGACCGACTTCAACAGGTCTTGAACGTCTTTCAACAAACGACCTTCAGGGGTTTCTTCAAGTGGATTAAACCAACGCCCGTTCATTGCTTCACCGCCATTTCAGCCTGTTTCCATTCTTCGAGTTGTTGATCTCTTGACTTGAGGAATAGGTCGCCACTTCCTGAGAAGGGCGTGTTATCAACAGGAACTTGACGGTTCAAGGGGTCAAAGGTTTCTTCGGCATGAGGGGTGGTGAACTTCTTCCAGCCCTGCTTACGCATGAGCATTTCAGGGTCATTCATGGCCTTCGCCAACGTATTGTTCTCAGCCTCAAGTGCTTGAACACGCTGGTTGAGGACACGGACTTCGGAAATCAATTCTTTGAGAATGTCAATTTGTTCCTGTTCTTCGCTCATACGCCCATGCCCCCCATGCCGCCGCCCATTGGGTTCATTGGTGGTTGTTGCTCTTGCGAGGCCATCATTGGATCGTTGGGCTGAACTGGTGCAAGAGGTTGCATTTGTGCGATTGAAGCGTGTGCTTCTCGAATCATTGCGATGTCTTGACTCAAGGATAGGATTTTTTCTCCAAGTGCGGCCATGTTCTTTTGGAGAGCGATAGTTGGTTCGGATGCAACATTCGTGGCTCTTGCTTGGGACATGTGGGAGTTCATCTCGCCGCATTTTTGGGCGAGTTCTTGAATCATGTTATCAACCTCATTGATGAGTTGTGCCGCAGGTGCGGTTGAAACGGAGGTCACGGGGTTCTGCTTTGCGAGCATGTCATAGATGTGCGCTCGCTGCGTTGGGTTTTTCCAACCATCCATTTTCCACATCGTTATCACACAATCCTATGAGGCATAAAGAAGCCAGTCGCACGACCATGCCGACTTACGCCCATAGCAACTGCGTTTTCAGTCCCGTTGTAGTCGGAAGCGGTGTTGTCATATTGAGGAATAACGCCCATGAAACGTTCTGCGGTTGGTGCTTTGGACATTGATTTTGCGAGTTGGTCATGCAGGGCCAAATCAGATTTCAACATAGCCAAAGCGTTTTCAGCAGCCATGATACCTGCGCTGATGCTATCGGCGTCATTCGCTTGGATTGCCTTCTGGACGCCTTCAATTGCGGCCAATGCTCGTCGGGCCATTGGGTCCATCTTTTCGATAATGTCAAACATGCTCGCTCACCTTTCGCATAACCTTCTATTTATTGACTATTGCCCTTTGAATCACCCAAACCGTTGCGTTTTTCGGTTTCTTTGATTCTTCGGTCAATCGCTTCTTCTTGGGGGGATTTGTGTTCTCGCTTATCGGTTTTCACGGACGCACCCGTGGGCGCACCCTCAACCCTCCGAATCATGTCGGGGCTTGACCCACCGCTATTCCTGGTGTTTTGACTAATGGTTCTCAAAGGAGGCAACCCCGTTCCAGCAGTTGTAGCGATGGAATCAGCAAAGGGGACTGACCCCCTGCTCGCATCGAAGTTGGTTCGCTTGAACATCATGTTTGGATCGTCAAGCAATTCATCGGTTTTTTGGACGGGTGGGGCTTGGCCTCCGCCACCGCCCTGTTGAGCCTGTTGTTGGGCGGCTTGAGCCGCAGCAACCTCCTGTGGATCGGGTTGCTTGAAGTCAAAGTGGAGGATTTTGTCGTCTATACCATCACGCAAAGTCGCCTCATATCCTGCCTGTTTCATTTGCATCATGTTGCGAATAGCCATCTCATCACGTCGGAGTTGCATGATTTCGTCCTCTTCCTCATGTGGGTTGAGAACCAATTCCCATTCCGTGATTTCAAATGCCTCCACAAGTTGAGGGAACAAAATGCGGTTGTAAATGGATTGAGCAAAAGCAACCGCACGATTGCTCACCACGATTTGCATTCCTTCGTTGTTGAGTCCACCACCTGACACGTCATTCATGAAAACGTTGGACACGCCAAAGAATGCAGCGATACGCTGGCGAATGTCGTCCTTGATTGGAATGTATTGCAGTTCTTCGAGGGTGTCCATCATTCGCACGTATTCAAGGCCACCACGACCTGATTCAGTTTCAACGCCAATGGTTGGAATGTAGGACGGATCACGCTCAAGGTGTTCCTGAATGTTTCGTGCAGTTCGCTCAACGGTTTCCATATTGGATGATTTAATCACCATCACGCCACGGGGCATACGTTTCTTTTGATACGCTGAATAAACGTAGTTATCCATCGCAATGAGGGTGTTCACCTGCCGCCACATGGTCGCAACAGGGCTGCGCCCATACAATTTGGATGGCGACCATTTGCTGAGGTGAATAACCTCGCCTTCGGTATAGACCTGTCCTTTACCAACACCTGCGAGGTTCATGTAATGGATAGGAACGACAGGCATCCCCGTTGTTGGGCATTTGTCCTTTGGGTCGCTGGTGCGGAATGTCCGATCAACAAGGCTGGTGTATTGACTCCCGCCACGCACACCTCGCTTATCGGCAAGCATACGCATGAAAATTGGGTCGGCACGTGTGATTTCTTTCACACGGTAAAACATGACCTTCTTCGTATCTGGGTCCACGAAGTATTCCTTCGTAAGAATGATGTAGGCATCATCAACGATGTTCAAGTCCATTTCAACTTCCTTCATGATTTCCACGAAGTTTTGCATCATGCCGTTTTTGCTCTCAAGCAAAACCTCAGCGTATTCCAATTCGCTTCGGTCTGCCTTTCGAACCTCGCCCCCACAGGACTGACATGACTCCACTTCTTGATGATATTTTGATTCGCATTCCCTACATTTAACAACGAACTTCGGCTTCCAACCGTAGCCTTTTCGGAACGTTTCAACTGAGAGGTGGTTGAGGATAGACCGCAACACTACGCATTCAAACGTCGCAGCGTAAAGAGCAGGAATTGTAATCCCCTGCAACAACGGAGGTTCTTGAATCCCCGATTGAAATAGAGGCATCGTGGGCATGGGGGTAGTGTGCCGTTCCATATCAACGCCAATGGCGGAGAACAGACGTTCCATCCTCTCCCTATCAGCCATTGATAACCGCCTCCTTCATTTTCTCAAATGCTTCAATCGAGAGGTTCCATGATTTTAACAGGCTGACCTGTTTTTGTGGTTTTGATTTGTCATACGTCAAACACATTATGGCGTGTTCATCGTCCTCAAGTGCTTTCTTCAAGACGACAACCTCCGATTTCTTTTCGTTCAAATGAGGCAATGAAGCATCAATCGCCTTAGCGACAGACGCCTCCCCTTCAATCACAAGGCCGTTGCCTTCGGATATAATGCCTCGCACACCTAATTCGGAGTTGAGAGCATTGGCGTATTCTTTGCATACCCTTGAGTTGAAGGGCAAAATCATGCGTGGAGTTCCACGTGGGCTAATTTCAATCCCGCCCCCCATCTCATAGAGGTCGCCAATCAATGCCCCTGCGTCTTTTACGAAAATGTCATTTTTCTTGAGTCCATAAAACAGTCCCCGATCATTGGTCGTTGAACCATAACCCATTGGTTCAATGTCATAAAGGAAGCCATGCGATTTTATCAGCATCGCAATTTTAGTCGTGCTTCCCGACACCCCATGCGATTGTAGCGATTGAACGTTCATGCTACCATGCTTTTCAAGCACCTCTTGTGCTTTGTGCAATGTCTTTCTTTCAGGTAGGCTCAAACGTTCTTCTTTGGTTATTCGATTTGACCAAATATCGTAAGCATCCTCGTTTCCATCATTCCAATTCTTGACAAAACGCCTAAACGGTATTTCCAATGATTCGGTGTTCTTCTGCAACATTTCCCAATCAAAATCGGTGAAGGGCAAAGTGTTGGCGAGATCGGGAGATACCGAAGGGAATGACTTGAGCAAGGCCATGCGCTCTTGAACAATTAACGGCTGAATAATTGAGGCCATTTCTTCTCGACCCGACTTGATGAACAACTCAACAATTTCGTTGCCCTGCATTCCGAAGTTATCAACAAACCACGTTTTGCTCACGGGAACAGGAGAAGTCCCTGTTTCAACGGCAGTTCCAGGTTGGGTGTCGCCACCGCCCATATTTGGTGCATCAAATCCTTCAATTCCCGCATCGTCCCGTGGGCTTCCTGCTGCCGCCTCATCTGGTTTCTTTGTGGCTTCTTTCTTTTTTTGGTCTAACAACTTCTTCTCTTGCATGTTGTTTTTGATTTCCATGTCAATGAGTTTTGAGTCAAGAACCTTAAGAATCGCATCTTCTGGCGACTCCACGCCATACGTGCCTTCAAGTCGCTTCTCAAACATTTGCCCACCCCAACCTGTTTTGCCAAACCTCAGCATCCAAAATCACGATGCTATCACGGTATTCCTTCGTAGCCTGAACAGATAGAGCAAGGGCCATAACCATGTCGTCGTGACCCCCCAGACTTTCCATCCTTCCGTTATCAAGCATGGTGAACATGGAGAGTTCGGTCAAGAGGTTGTTCATCAATCGCCGTGTCCCTCCTTCGTCTTTGTAGGGTATCGCCAACTTGCCCTGTTCAAATTGCAGTTGGAGGGTATGAATTAAAGCCTCTTTCTTCATTCGGCTCATATTGAATGGTTTTATCGGCAAATCGCTGATTTCGTTTAGCACTTGATTAAACGCCATCGCAAAGTTGTTGGTTTCAAGTTCAATGATAACAGGATTGAAACGAGCATTGAGTTCAATGATTTTGTCAATTTGTGATGAGAAGTCCATCCCCTTCTCATGGTGTGTGTGGATAACGTGCTTGTTTTTGTTTTCATCAACGGCAATCACCATCATGCACGTGTAGTCGGCTCGCCGATCCGCCGAGATTGCAGGATCCCAACCGATGTAATAGTTGTAGGATTCCCCATCACGTGGATAATACGAAAGGGACAATTCTTCATCCTTGACCCGTTCCAGCACCTCTTCAGGAAACAAACTCGCATCGCTGGCAATCGGTTTGCACAGGTATTCACGTGTGAAAGCAATTGAAGTCATGTCGTTTCGCCGTTGATTCAATGCGTCTAACGACCAGCGTTCAGGAAACAACGGTTCGTTTGTTTGCTCATTGATGGCGGGATATTCTCGAACCGCATACGATTTCAGTTTCTTCAATTCGGAATAGAGATCGGTATAGGAAAATGGCGTTCCCACAATGCACAGTTGGGCGGTGTGGTGGAGAACAGGGAGAAGGGCGGTGTAAAACCACGATGAAATGTGCTTGAGTTGCGTTTGGGCTTCACTTGACAAAATATCGTCAAGAACCACGATTTGAGGGTGCGCCCCACGAACTGCCTTTCCAACGGACATAGCCGAGATGGATGATTTGTTGGTGAACTTGAACTTCTGCTTCGCCCATCCACGTGCTGGCTTGAGGTGTTGTAAGGCAGGGATTGATTCAATCAATTCGTTCATTTTCGCCATGTGTTCAATGGACTGGTGCTGACTGTGCGAGAAAAATAGAACCTCAGTCCCAGGGTTGTAAGCCATTTTCCATAGGAGATACACACGATAAAACACGGATTTCCCGTGATCACGGCTGGCGATGATGCAGGTTTTGTTGTTATTCTCGGAGAGGTCATACCATTCTTGGTGAAACTTGGTGAGAATCCACGGGTTCTTTTGGTCGAACTTGCCGCAGATTTCCTCGAAGAAGTATTTGAAGTCCTTGCGGCCCATCTCAAAATCAACCTGTGCGGCCAATTTGTCAAGTCCTGCCGACATTCATATCACCTCATTCGAACAAATCATTCATGCTTTCCCACGCATTTTCATCCCCTTCAATTCTTGGGGCCAAAAAATGCTTCCAATACGAGGGATTTTCATCATACCGAACAACGCCCCTACCTTCGCTCAAAAGTGGGTGATTGGTTTTGTTGCTAAAACGAATGTCCTCATCAGTCATGTTGCTTGGAGTCATACCTGAAACCAAGTCCTTGAGGTATTGTGTTTGATATGTGCTATTGCCAATCCGTGTCAATGGGTTTTCTTTGGGCTTCAAACCTTTGAAACGTTCTTTGAGTTCTTTTGGCGAAAAAGCAGCAATTTCTTTGAGGTCAAGTTTGGGGAACTTAGGAACAGGAACCACGCTTGCGTCAATGGGCTTTGTTTCAGCAAATGAAAAGTTCCTCCAAGGTGATTTGGGCAATTCTCTTGGCGATCCTTTTCCTTCAATAATAGGCAGACGCCAAACACGTTTTTCTGTATCAAAATAAGGCGTGGCGAAATCAAGTTTTCCTGCCCCCTTGAAGGGTGAACCTGCTGCCCTTTGGCTCAAGATTTCTTTTGCTTCCGCCCTTGTCATTCTTCTATGTGAGTTGCCATCACGAATGAACCAGCCAATGCCTTCATCTTCAACCTGTTTTGTTTCATAAATAGGGACATCACGCCAAACGTGTTTTTGTTGAAAATCGTCCCATTCCTGCCTTTTGACTGTATCTGCAACAATTGTATGGCCTTCGTCGTCCAACGCATTTACGGTTTTCATAGGCGGTGTAATCAAATCGTCAATTGTAGGCTTCCTATTTTGAGGAAAGCCAGGGTATGAATTGTTGAACTTCAATTTACCCAAATCAAAACCAATTGCAGGTTGAATAGATTGTTCAAAATCTGGCTTATCGCTTATACCCATCATCATACTATGTGAAGGGTCCACCCCCACAACTTGAGTCATGAATCCTTTATCATCCAAAAGGGGGGCGATGTCCTCAATACCTGTTGCTCGCCCAAACATTCGCAAGTCGGCAACAGGCAATTTCTTGAGAAGAACGTCGGCAAGCATTTGCTGATCGGCGGAACGTCGCAACTCATCATCCTTGGGCTTCTCAATGTTCTTCAAGGATTGTGCGGTTGATTCACCTTGGACTTTTTTTTTGTCATCGGCTTCTTCCGATTTTGGGGCTTTCCCTCCCATTCCAGCCTCAGCCAATTTATCGCTTGCTGCACGAAGTCGTTCTGCCCCCGTTTTAGTTGCTTTAGCCCCGCCTGTGCTTGGCTTCTTGGTTTCAGCCTTGGCCTTCTTGGGTGCGGCCTTCTTGGGCTTCTTCGTTGCTTCAACAACGGCCTTAGCGGGTTTGGGTTTGGGTGTGTTCTTGGTTTGTTCAACCACGGAATCAACAGATGGTTCACGTTCAATTGGCTGAACAGGTTCTTCATCTTGAACCGCTTCAGGGGGGCGGCTGAAATCTATTTCGTCTGGGATTTCAGGCTGAGTTGCTTCATCCTTCATCTCTTCATAAGCAGTTTCAAACGATTCTTTGTGTTGCTGCTCAACAGGTTTCAATTGCTTAACAGGTTTCAATGTAGCCGTTTTTTCTGGAACGGCTTCTCCTGAACCACCATCGGGCTTGAGTCGAGTAATTGGTGTCTTTTTGTAGCCTTCAACAGATGGCTTCATGAAAGGCATCTCAGGTGCTTGGTAGCGTTCAGGCGGATCGGGTTTTGCTGGTTGAACAGATGGCGTGGTGCGTTCATATTCTCCTTCGCCCATGCCTCTTGGTTTTGGGCTTTTAGGGATGCGCTCTCCGTCTTGATTGTAAGGGACTTTCCGATCCAACACGTCAAATGACTCATCAAGTGATGGTTTTTGGGGGTCTTTTTCGGGGCCGTAAGGATATTCTGGTGCTTCGTAAAATCCAGCCCTCCTTGCGTCTGGTTCGGGACTCACCATTGCTTGAGATGGTTTGGGTGAACTGGGGTCATATCTGCTTTCAGTTGCGCCAGACCCGCCTACGGACATGTCAAGAGTCGCCATTGCCCTTTCACGGTTCATGGGTTCATCACTTGACGGGGGGGACGAAACCGTTTCTTGGACGGGTGCTGCCTCGTTTTGTGGAGTTGATTCATCGTCTGGTGTTGAAATGTCGTCCGAAAAAGAACGTGCAGCGTTGTTTCGGGCAATGACTTGTTCAACTGGATTGACCCAAGAACTTGAACTTGAAGGCGGGGAAGAAGCGACATTTGTTCTCGATGGTGGCCCTCGTCGGCCTGTTGATGGCTTACGAGGAATCGGCATTGAAGGCGAACCAATGCGGCTCATCCGTTCCCTACGTGCGGCAATACGATCCGCCCCACGTTGATTGGCGAAATCCCTACGTTGCTGACGACCTTCCCGCCAACCCTTGTAAATGAAATCCAACGCATCGTCCCGTTCTTCCATTGAATCACCGTCGAAGGTTGTAAGTTGTGTTGCGTTCTTGAATGCCCTTGCGAATAGAGATGATGTCCGAATATGCCGACAGTTGAGAATCAAGCGATGTAGCAACCATTGTTGGGGTCATTCCCATTGAACGTTGATTCATGCGTTGGTTGGCTGCTTGGTAATTTTTCGTCTGTTGTTCGGATTGTTGATTTGCTTTGGAACGTGCAGAACCGCCTGTGCTACCAAATCGAGAAGTTGCACCAAAAGTCGCAATGTCCATCAATTTGCCCATGCCTGAACGGTTCTTCAACCATGATTGCTTATCCGCACCTTTTCCTTGCTGAATGGCTTGCATATCCTGTCCTGCTTGGAACTGTTGAGCCATGTTTTGCACGTTGGGATTTAACCCCCCGCCACCGCTTGCTGCGGGTGCTGGTGCTGCCCCTGCTGCGGGTGCTGGTGCTGCCCCCCCTGCTGCTGGATCGGGCGCACCTCCACCTGCGGGTGCTGCTTCGGCATTTGCATTCATGGTCGTTTCAGTATTGATTTGGTTTGGTTGCCCATCTGGTCCATTCTCAACGGTTGTTGTTGTTTTGTCGGGAACTGCTGGCGTTCCTGTGTTTGAGCCATCAGGTTGTGCTTGTTGTGCTGCTGCCGCTTCACTTACGCCCCCGTCGCTTGTCAAGTTGTATTTGCCCATCGCATTCTGCAATGAAACCCTTTTCTTTTCACCTGGAACTGCTGCGGTTGTTTTGATGCTTGGTTCGGTCATTCCCTTTGGAGTTTCAACAACCGTTTCAAATCCTTTCTGCCCCATCCGTTCTTGATAGGCTGCGGTTGCATCCATTTGCTTTTGTCCTCGAATTGCGGCATTTTGATTATCTGCAAAGGTTTGAGGATTTTGACCTAAACGGTTTGCCAATCTCCTTTTTCCACCAAAGATCCTATCGGTGAACTTTTGTGAAGCCGCACCTGCGCCACCCAAAGTAAAACGATCATCTCCAAAGAATCCACCAGTTCGCTTTAGAATCTCTTCTTCCGAATAACCCGCTTGATGCAACCTCGCTCGCAAAATTAAATCATCATTCATTGAAAATCACCTTCACCATTTGAACTTCTTTGTGCGTCATTCCAAATGCCTTTGCCACATTTTCCCAATCGCCTCGACTATGATAGATTGAAACAATGTCGGAATTGGGGCGATTTAATTTATTCGCAATTGTTGAAACATCAACAACCGAATGAATAGACTGAGAGGACTTTGTGAATATGGTTTGAACAACCTCTTTTTTGGCGATTTCCAACTGCACATTTTCAAGCATCTCTTTCAAAACGCTCTCATCCGACAAATCCTCGGATTTTCCAAAAGACGGGAACAACGTTTCGTAGGCATATCCAAGCCTCGTCATTAAATTGTTCAAAAACCCACGTCCCGTATTTTGAACGGCAGGTGGGGTTGAGGGATAAGCGTTTAGGGATTGCATGGGGGGTGAAGGGCGGTTTTGTGCAATTGGAGGTTGGGCTGGTTGGGCTGGTTGGGCTGGT
>Ga0102963_1000220_pt1 | contig 24700 bp, 34 predicted proteins | sample SalPon2_C_H2O_MG_2_FD_84522 | JGI IMG/M metagenome (GOLD analysis project Ga0102963, IMG submission 84522) | Salt pond water microbial communities from South San Francisco under conditions of wetland restoration - Salt Pond MetaG SF2_C_H2O_MG | ecosystem: Environmental > Aquatic > Non-marine... | reverse complement strand
AACCATTTGTTCTTCATATGTGTTGTAGTCAGCGTTTGAAACCTCAGATCCTTTTTTGTCAGAGCTGTTTTCTTTTTCCTGAGCTCCTCCAGACGCGTTTTCCTTATCTTCTTTATCAACTTTTTTCTCGAATGAATCTGCATCATTTTTGATGTTTCTTTTTCGATCAGCATTCGCTTTAACGGCTGTGGTACTTAAAGCGGCCTTTTCAATATTTCTTATTTTCTTTTTGGCTTTGGCGACAGTCGTTTTTTCGTCATCTACTTTTTGAACTTGGATACCATAATCTTTTTTCGCGTTTCTTCTTACTTTTTGGTATTTCTTCTTTGATGCTTTAGCTTTATCTTTAGAGCTCTTGGTGGTCTTCTCGAAAAGTAATTCAGACATTGTATAATTATGAGCTAATTCACCAGCTTCTAGAATTAAATCCCCAGCATGCCATGAGTTTTCACCCATAACCTCTTTGTAAAATTGTTGTAGCGGTTTAGCCAACGTCGTGGCATCATAGTCTTTTACAGCAGAGTCAAAGTTTCCGCCTCCTACTAATTGACTAATTATCATTTCCAACGTGTCCGGGTCGGTATCATAAAGTTGTTTAAATTGTGGGTAGGTTCCGTCATAATCTTTAATAAACTTATTGATCTCGTCTGGGACGTCGAAACCGATATTAATCGTTTGAATAGCCTTTCGGGCTTCGTCTGCATACTTTGCAAATTCACCTGGGTTTGTACCTTTTACGGCCTTTACGAATCCAGGCAGTAAACCTTCTAGCTTAGCAACTTTTGTCTTCATAATAGCTTCAGCTAGCTCTTGCATTGTAGTGTCATATGACTTTGCAGGCGACTCAGGCTTGCGATCTTTAGACCCTTTGATTGCACCAAGCCCGGCGCCGGCGGCTCCCGCAAGTGCCAATGGACCTAAGGCCAAGCCGCCGGTAGCCAAAGTAGCTAGCCCACCAAGAAAAGCACCGACGCCAATAGATTTTGCATTACTAGAAAAAAAGTTTTTCATTCCTTTAAAACTAAACATTCCGCCGCCACCAGCCTTTTCCTTGATGTCTTCCATAATGTCTAATAAAGATGACTCCATCTCTTTTGCGTCAATTTCATATACTTTAAATCCATCAAAAGCGGATAACTCCCCATTGCCGGAAGCTTCTTGCATATACTGACTGAGAGTTACATCTTTGTTTTTACCTTGTTTGGTCTTCTTAAATCCATCCGGGATCCCCTGTATTAAACGAATTGTTTGGGCAAACGCAGCTGAGACCATCTTTACAAAACCAGCTAATATATTCATTTCTTGCGCTAGCGCATCCATTATTGCTGCAATCTTTCCTCCTTCGGAGAAAAAAGACTTAATGTTTGCTATTTTTCCATCTAACTTTAAAGCGGATAACTCAGCAACTATATTTTTTGCTTTTTCAAAGCTCAGAGCCAATTGGGCAAAAATATCGTTCGAAGAAGTGTCGCCAGCCCGGACAACGGCTAATAAGTCTTCGATGTATTTAGCAGCTTTATCAATCTTCTGAAGGCTTCCCTGCCCTGAAGCTGTTAGTTCTTGTTTTGCTTTTTCTAAATCTTCCATTAGGAGAGCTGATTTACCTTCGGATAAAAGGCCTTTTTTGATGGCTTCATTTAACTCGATCGACCGATATCCAATTTTGTTAATTCTTTCAATAGTCCATATTGCGTCGATTATGGCTTCTTGGCCTAATTGTTCAATTAATAGCATTAATCTAATCTCCAAATAACATACTTTTTTGTATAAGTATTACTCTATAAACATAACGTCTCTTTATAATTATAGAGCAATGTGTGTTTCAACTAATTTAATCTTTGATCTGCTCAACGACAATTCCGCACTCACGGAGCAACTCAATTCCGGCGGTACATCGATACTCGGTCTTATAGAAAACTTGATCAATGCCACCGTTAATAATTGCTTTTGCACATGCTGTGCAGGGACTTAAAGTTAGATACATCTTTTTTGACTTAGGGTTATTATAGTCTAATTTTATCAACGCGTTTATTTCAGCGTGAATAAATCCAGAATGCCCGGGCTCTAGAGACTCTCTTTTATTTGGACCGCCCTTGTGATTACCATTGTATCCAACAGCCAGCACTTGACAATTGTCTTCAGTCACAATACAACATCCGACCTTAAAGTTATGATCATAACTACGCTGCGATATAATACATGCAAAGTCCATCCATATACTGTTCCAGCTAGGCCTAGTCTGCACCGAATTCTCCGTCTGTAAGTATTGTTTCGTTTTCATTATTAATGATGAAGATAGAATCCGGATGTTTATTTTTTGCTAATACAAACCCGGCAGCCTTTCTGTGACCACCACCTCCAAACTTTTTTGCAATCTCGCTTACATCAATAGTGTCATGAAATGCACGGAGAGAACATTTGTAATTTTTCTCGTCATGGGCATAATACCAAATCATTGCAAAATCACAATCTTTTGCTAAAGCTGATCCGATCTCTGACATCCAATGAGATGAGTTGACAACCATTGCATCGTAATCCTCAAACTTTTTTGAAGTGGCCTTATCACAGATCTTTTTTATAACTGTCTTGGAGTATGCCAAAATGTATGACCCTCTCTTGACTGCATCATCGAATACAGAGTCATCCTCAAACTTTTCATACTCATGAAAATCCCATGGTACCATATCAAAAGCAGCTGAAAACTCTTTTGAGTAAGGAAGTTCCCATTTCCAAAGATCCCTGTCAGTGATGTATTGAATAAATTTAGGAGACTCTTTTCCAGGATGAAAGAATTCCCAGGCCAACGTTGCTCCGGATTTATTCATGTCAAAAATAGTATTTGATATATCGTGAAGTTCTACCATGGCTGATTTGTGATGATCGATAACAATCAAGGATTCTGCTTGTTCGATCATTGCTTTCGTAGTAGCATTACTAAAAGAAAAGTCGAGTATGGCAACCCTCTTTCCGGTTACATCTGGAGCTGAATCTCCATGCGCACAAGGTATATATTCGCATCTATTTCCTAAAAGCTTCCACGCTGCATAACACGCTCCAAAGCCGTCATTACAGTTGGCGTGATATATCACGACGTTAATAGAAGATGGTTCTAACATAATGTATTCTCCGTTCTATTGGTTCGAAACGTGTATAAGTATTCCGAAAATTAGATTTACTACTCAGCATCGCTGATCAGTCCCCAGTACTTCATGACCCTTTGCAAACCATCATAAAATTCGGTTTTGGGTTGCCAACCCAGAGCTCTAAGTTTGTCAGCATTGGCCAACGTATGCTTGATGTCTCCAGCTCTTTCAGCCGAGTGTACAACTTCTTTATATCCTATATTCTCAAAGACTTTTCTAATGTCGTTGTTCGAATATCTTTTTTCTGTTGCAACGTTGTAAATTCTGCATTTTAAGTCTTCGGCTTTCGAAACGACTATGTTTGCTGAGACAACATCATCAACATACACCATATCCCGAGTCTGTGTTCCGTCTCCATCGGATCTCAAGGGTTCGTTCACTAATGCTTTATAACACCATGCCGACACTACTGTGGAATATGGGCTGTCTCCTGGCTGAGCTGGACCGTATATATTGAAGTATCTTAAAGCTACCCAATCTAATCCGTATAGATCTTCAAATAATTTCATGTATTGTTCAACACAGAGCTTTGACAATCCATATGGACTAGTCGGATTTGTTTTGTCTCCTTCTAGGATTGGAAGAGAATCCACGTTACCATATACCGCAGCAGTAGAACTAAAAACAAATCTTACTCCTTCGTCAGCACACACTTTCAAGACAGGAAGCACGCCAAAAAAATTTTCGTTTGTCGACAACACGGGGTTTTCAACGGACCATGAAACTCGCGGTTTTGCAGCCAAATGAAAAACAGTAGAAATGTTCTCTTTTTTTATCAGTGTAAGAATAGGAGGGCTAGAGTAATCACAGTTCAAATGAATCAAATTGGGTTTCTGTGAATCACTATCTAAATCGTAGTACTGAAGCATTTGAGGTATGACTTCTCTTGATACCGCTCCTTTTATTTTCGAAGGCTGAATTACTGCTGCACTCATATCATCAACTAGATAGACCATGGATCCTTCTTCCAAAAGCTTTGCAACCAGGTGATGACCTACAAATCCGGCGCCGCCTGTCACTATTACTTTATTTCTCTGGGTTTCCATAATCTCTTCTCCATGTCGTATGTTACGGTACTAAGGTTTGTTTTGTATGTTTTGCCATCTTCGCCGATGTATGAACCGATAAGGCCGGCATATCTTATGACCTCTAATTTTTCTATCTTATAAATTTTGTCATTTAAAATAAAACGCTGTCCTACATCGATCGGTTCTCCATATCCGGTTTTAAAGTGCTTAGACATTATTTAACGCCTGTGCTTCCGAATCCGCCGGCGCCGCGATCTGTAGTTTCATCAAACAGCTCAGACTCTGTAACTTCTTCAATGTCACAATGATCCACTGGAACAAGAAGAAACTGTACTAACTTCTCTCCAGCTTCAATATTCGCCGATTCATGAGAAGTATTGACAAGATGGATATGGATCTCTCCTTGGTAATCTGAATCAACGACACAAGCGCCAACCATCAAGCCTTTCTTCAACGCTACTCCAGATTTATTGAACGCAATCAGAGCAAAACCTTCTGGTACATTGGCTTTAATCCCTGAAGGAATAAAAACTTTTTGCCCGGGATTAATTGGTCCGATATCTGCTGTATAATTGTCTGGAACATAAAAATCAATGCCAGCTGATCCTTGGGTTCCTCTTGTAGGTGTTTTTACTTTTCTTGTTTTTGTAATTTTCATTTTAGTTCTCCTGTTAAGGCCTTACGTAAAGCTCGAGGGTCATGATTTTTTTCATATATCGTCGCCGTGTTCTGGTCGAAGCGCTCCTGCGTATCATCTTCTTCAATATGTTTCGTTTCATTTTTCTTCTCCTCAGTAAGGAGCACTTTATTATTCTGTCTCTCGGATTCATTCTCTTCGTTCTCCTCATCGATAAAGTTTTGCCAGGCGCCTATGTAGGCAACGGCGTCAAGCAAATTATCTTCTTTAAGATTATATGATTGGCGAGAAAACTTTAATGCAACCATAGCAATATACATGTCATGTGCCGACCATTCCTTACCAGACATACCTGATGCAATCATCGCCGCTCGTTTCATGCCTTCGCTAAAAGGCCCGTACTGTCTTTCTTTTTCTTCAGACCTTTCATTGATAATCTGATTTGCTTCTTTTAATATGTTTCCCATAATAACTCCTATTTGTAAAGACCTAATTTGTTGTATTTTCTAATAAGACCAAAGTTTCTTTCGTACATGTGCAGAGAAGCCGCGTTCCAAACTATATTGCCAACCTCTAAATTGCTCATGTATCGCGACATGTCGCCGTGTAATCTTTCTAAAACCCAACGTTGCCAAGCATAATCGTTTCGATAGCCGGCCCAAATATCATTTGACCTCATTTGTACAACACAGTGAAGTTTATTGTCGCGGATGAAATAACTTACTGCATTTGTACAAATAAAATCTGACATGCCGTCTTTATTATACTCGTGTTGAATGCTTGGTCGAGTATATATCATGCATGCTCTACGGGTGTTGGGATCACTAACTAAGGCGTTTAATACGTGGCTGTATTGCTGAAAATTTTCTTCTGAAAAAACAAGAAATCCATAATTCGAATTTATCAAACCTTTTTCAGTTGCAACCTGCTTCCATATAGTAGGAGTATCTGGAATATCATATACATTAAGAGATTGAGAAAGATACCAATCTAGCTCCTTTTTTATATAAGACTGATTAACTTTACCAAATATAGTCTCTTCATCTGCAACAAAAGATACACCAATTGCTTCAAGCATTTTACAGCCAGATTTGTCAATAACAAACTCTTCGTTTTCGTATTTTTGTGCAAATATTTTTCGTATATCTTTGACGTTTTTCACAGATACTCCTTTTATTGATATGGATATATTATACTACCAATGAAGCAAATTTATAATTTTCAACCAAGGAAAATTTCCATTTTTGACCACTTAGTAGATTTACCAAAGTGGTTCTCACTAAGATAGCCGACACAGACAGTGTAAGGATCGATGATATCAATTCCATTCCAGCCCCAACAGTTACACCAGTACTGCTTTCCATTTGCGCCCATAATCTTGAGTCTAAGATAGTTCTTTCCGGTCTTGGTCTTTTTCTTCATCGCTTGCACTACAATAAACCAGTACGGTTTATTAGGGTTGTCGAACTCATCAACAGGCGACCAATCTTCTTCATTGAACCGGTTGATATATCTCGGCGGAATAAGAGTTTCAATAGACACCGAACCAAGATGGTTCATCTCATTCTGGATTATCTCCTTTCTAGTAAACGCCGCAATCCCGGAATTTTCTTCGATCGAAGCCAGCATATCGTTGTATCCACGTTTGGGATCTGACTTAAGTTGCTTTTTCCACTTAGCCCAACCCGGAATCAACGCTTCTTTCATATGGTTATAGTTCATGAACCGGCGCGTCGAACCCACGATATTCATAGACTCAAAAGCTTTAATATTTACTAATGCTTCCATTGCTTTCTTGTTAAACTTTGAAAGCTGCCACTTCATATCTTTATCAAACATAATCGATTCAATTGTCGTAAAGACTTTACCTTTCTGTTTCTTTCTAAGTTTAATAATTTCCTGGATTGCTGCATCACCAATTCCTTTACAAGATGAGAATGAAGGCATAAACTTTTTACCATCTAGAATGGCCCAAGAATCTGTAGCGTAATTTATATCGATAGGTACAATCTCGTATCCCAGAGCCTTCACTTCACTAAAGGCCTTATTACGTTTATCAGCGTTCTTTTCCATGGACTCTAGGTATGCACAGAGCCATTCTTCTTCAAAGTATGTCATAAGCCAAGCACAATAATATGAGTCCATTGCATATGCAACAGCATGAGATTTATTAAAAGAGTAAGCAGTGAACTTCATGATGTTTGCATATAGTTTATCAGCCTGGTATGGATCTAATCCGGAGGACATAAATCCATCCACAATTCTGCTTTTCAATGCTTTTGCTTTCTTTGTGGCTTCTGCAGATGACTGTTGAGGTTTCATCATCTTTCGAATAGAGTTACATTCATCTAATGGTATCTGACCCAATCTGTTAACGATGGCCATCGTCTGTTCCTGAAACACCAACATACCATAGGTTTCCGAAAGTATCTCTTCTAGAATTGGGTGGTCATAGCGAATGTCTTCCGGGTTATTCTTTGCTTTAACGTATTTTTTATCGATACTCATAGCTAAAGGCCCTGGACGATAAATAGAAGTCAACGCAGCAATGTCTAGGATGGATTTAGGTTTTGCGCGCTGAAACAATCGCTGTGCTCCATTGTTGGTACACTGAAAGATACCTGCCCATCTACCCTGTTCATACACTTTGTAGACTTCCTGGTCATCCCAGTCAATGACGTCGTTGCCCATATTGTGGTCGAACCAATATTTAATCTGGCCAAATGTTACGTCTTTATATCCTTTCTTTCTTTTTAGAATAAGTTCAATAGTACGTTCTATGATTCTAAGAGTTTCCAAACCCAACAGATCAAACTTTACCCAACCGAAGTGTTCCAGATGCTTATATGAAGCTCCTTCTACCCATGGAGTCTGCAATTCTCCTTTAGCCATAATAAGAGGCATTCTCTCAGCAATGTTTTCAGATACAATAACGCCGCCGGCATGACGACCTAAAGCCTTGTTTTGTTTAAACAACACACCAATGGGCTCAGCAATTTCAGGATGATCATCGATGAGTTCTTGAAAAGAAGGAGAATACTTCATTGCCCATTCAAATGTCGGCTGCACCGGTCCGTTGAGCTCGATACCGTCATTTCTTAGACCTTGCTTTATATCTCTTTCCAAGGGACCCAACGCTTTATTAACATAAGAGAAGTCTAGTCCATAAAATCGTGATATGTCTTTCACCAAAGACTTAAGCTGGAATCGATTATAATTTGAGATAGGAACAATGTTATCTTTGCCAAATTTATCACGCATCAGATGTAACAATTTATCGCGATCACCGATGTCCGTGTCGATGTCTGGATAATCAGATCGGTTAGGATCCATGAATCTTGAGAATAGAAGACCATACTTAAGTGGATCAACATCTGTGATACCTAGAACATAGTTGACAAGTGAACCTGCCCCTGATCCGCGACCTGGACCTACGAACATATGCTTTTTGGCAAGGTCGATGATTGCTTTTGTAGTAATGAAATACTCGGCAAACTCCTTATCAAAAATGACTTTAAGTTCGTGCTTAAGCTGATTGACATATACTCTGTCACGATGCAATTCTTTTTTAATAAGGCCAGCTTTGCATGCGTCAATTAACGCGGTATTTGCATCTTTACCTTTTGGAATAGTATACGAAGGTAATTTCATATCTGTGTTTGGATGAATGTCTTCAATCAAGTCAAATGCAATATGATGCGTCCTCTCAATCGCGTTACAAACAACGTCATCATCGTACCAAGTGTAATCAACAGTTGTACTCCTGTAAGAGTCCCAGACCTGCTCAGCATTCTTCGGATACAGCTCACACTTAAGCTCATCGATCGATTGCGGGAGTTGTGATGGTTCAAAGTTTTTGTGGCCAAGCCAACCTAGTTTTTTATAAAGCTCTCTTTCTTTCCAATGACTAGGTCTTGAATAATGGGAATCACAAGTTACAATCAACATATGTTCCAAACCTTTCTTTTTGGCGAAACATATAAGGGCGCGATTAACAAGGTGCTGAGCGTTTAACCGATTGAATTGCAATTCTAAATACAAGTTGTCTTGGCCAACTGACGCAACTAGCTGGTTATAACCGCTTTCTACGCTAGCCATGACTTTAGCCATTGATTCTGGGTTATCAAGCAGTTCAGGTACTAAATCATCGAACTCTTTGTCTTGAAAATGCCGAAAGACTTCATACGACAAAGGACCGCCTAGACATGCGGTGGATAAAATTATATGACCACCTTCAGCTGCTTCTTTAATCATTCCATAGTCAACACGTGGGAAACGATAAAAACCTTCTTTATAACCTCGTGAAACTAGATGAAAAAGTCTTTGCAGCCCTACTGAAGTTGTTGGTAGAACAACTAAATGATGACGTCTTTTGACAGGGTCATAGAACTTGCCGGATTTTGTTTCTTCTTCGTTTTCAACTGTAAGCCCTGCGTCATCAGTATCTGAGACGGTCACGTCGCCTTCACTGGTCGAGATGGCGCCTAGCTCTTTTAAGATATCTTTAAGCCTAGCAATATCTGCTTCTTCACCTTTTTTAGTTGCCCGGGCTAAATCATACTGAGCTTGCCAGGCCCTGAGATCTGGATGTACGTACATTTCACAACCTGGGATAAATTTAAACGGCGTGCCAGACTTATTGACTTTTTGTGCGTGTAAATACGCATGTGCAAATGAATTCATATGGCCATGGTTTGTAATAGCCAATGCGTTCATGCCATTCTCTATGACGAAATCAATATGTTCTTGTGGATAATCTAATCCATCAAAAGTACTGAATCCATCATGGGCATGCAGCCCGACGAAATTTTTAGGTGTTCTACTCATAAATTACTCCTTTGTTAAACAGACATTATATAGTACAGTCCGGTTGTTTATTTTACAGTCTTACCTGAGTTTATTGTATGTTTGGCTACCGCCATATAACAGAATGCTACAAGGCTCAGGGCATACATAGCGGTTTTTGCTTTTTGCTTTATTCTTAAACGAAGACTTCTTCGATAACTGGTATCGATAAAGTCTCTTTCCCATGGTTGACTCATTGTTTACTTCTTTGATGCATTTTTAATTGTGTCTTCTATAAAATCCAATGTTTTCTTGTCACTCATTCGATGATCATCGCCACACTCGATGAGCTCACAACCAAACAAGTTAGCTAACAGCATGCTGTCTTCGTAAGGCACTAAATCGTCTTTTTTAGAATGCAGGATAATATCGCCTTTTGTAAGATAAGGCATTACTCCAAATTTTTTCCAAGCTGGAGCAATTAACAGTTTTCTTACTTTGACTCTTACTTGAGCGACTATTGCGCCACCTCTGCTGCTTCCTACTAATATGTTTGGATTTTCAGTCATTGCCAAAGTCTCTACATTGTGCCAGTCTTTAACAAAGTCTTCTGCATGGTAACTGTTGATTAGATCTGGTGTGATCACGTATGCAAATTTACTTCGCAGCATTAATGCTTTTTTTCCGTATGGACTTCCTTCTTTTCCATGGCAAAATAATACTTTTTTCATTTTATATCCTGTGCAAGTGGTGTTTGTTTATGTAATGCATGAAAGTACTTGTCTCCTTCAGCCTTCACGTGGCCACCGAGAATAAGTTGTAATGCCACCTGGAACTTAAACTGATGCCATGTCAAACAGTTTTGATTGTTGTTTTCACAGGTTGCTTCGAACCATTCCATTCGGGTAAGCCCGGGATTTGCCTTGATGACTGCAAGTGCTTTTTTCTGAAATTGTTTTTTTGTCATTTTTCCCCTCGATGATTATGCCTTCGGATGTTCGTCAAGTTCTGTTGCTACCCAAGAATATGTTTCCTTGAGCTGTCGAGCCACTTCAGAGAGCGGCTGAATGAACAGCTTGTTTTCTTCAGTGAGTTCTGGAGAGGTTTCTACACTTGATATCAAGTCAAGCACCTTAGCCGATCGCTTGTAAGCCTCTTGCGCGTGTTGGATTGTCCATGTTGGCATATGCTGTTGATGAAGCCAGTGATGACTGCCAGCCACTTTAGATTCTTGTTCAATTTGACCAAGCAAGTCGTTTTTTGCATGTATTTCATTCATTTGTTCTTCCGTAATGCCGTATATTTCTTCGTGTGTGCGATGCATATTCTTTCTCCTACTTTTGAAGTTTACAAAGGGCGCGGTACGCGATCATGTTAATCACCATATTGTATTGACTTAGTTCGAGCGCTCTTGGATTCAGCCAACCATCGTTATGGTATGCTGAGCTGGCGATACTTTTTTCAAGCTGCACAAGTTCTTTTGCTAGTAGCTTTTGATCTGCTGTCACGCCTTTATTTTCTAAACGCTGAAGCTGTTGATCGGCGCAACGTTCTTTGTGCTCGAGCCATGCGCTGTCATGTGCATCCACAGCGGCCGCAAACTTGTCTTCTGCGCCATACTCCGTAACGAAGCCAGTGCGACGAAGGGCCCCGAGAGAGGTGTGCTGATCGCGGTGAAACATTCTTAATCTATTGGTCATAATCACTCCATGATGAACCCGCAAGGTTTCTCCTTACATATATAATTTACCACACTGGGCAAGGGATCACACGAAATTTACTATTTATTTTGTTTCGTGCCGGACTAGTCTTTCTATTATCTCGATCTTTGGAGGAAGCGTTACGCCTTTGACTCTACAGACTGCCTCTATAATTTTGTATCTAGATTCTAAAGTATCCCAGCTCGTTCCCCATGCCCATTCTAGGCTAGTCTGTATCTTGTTTATGTCTTCGGAATATCTGGAATATAATCGATTTAGGTTTTCAATATATTCTTTTTCGGAAACTCCTTCGATATATATCTCTACAAGTGCCGCGGCAAAGATAAGTCCTTCGAAGTCTTCTTTCGGATAGGCATCGGTAGAAATTTTAAGAGCCATTTTTCTTCTATAGTATTCCTGTTCTTCCAGATCTTCTATTTTCATTTTATCTGGATGACACAATTTCATGATTGCTCTGTACAACTCTTTTATTTTTCTCTTAGGAGGCCGGCCTTTTGATTTAGGCGGCGCCTTTCTCTTTTGCGTTTTTTTGCCTTTCCCTGATTCTTCTTTGCCTTTGTCGTTTTGAGAATTTACCAGAGAAAAATTAACTTCCGGAAAATGTGCATTCTTTTCTTCATCCGGCGGATTAGAATTGACTGACGGTTTTTTAGATTCAGTCAGGCAGAAAAAGAAATCTTTTAGATCCAGATCGTACTCTATATATAACGCATGCATAGCAACATGCATTTCTTTTACGTTTTTCACTAGTGCGGCTGTATCTCTGATTCTCTTTTTCTGCCTGGCTTTCACTATTGGTCCTTTAGAATAAACTCAATTGCTGAGGCTGCTTTTCTGCTTGCGTTGCTTTTTCATTCGCCTCTTGTAGCATTTTTTCTATGTTGCTATTGAATACAGATAAATATTCGTCTGTTATGGTAATATTTGAATTTTCTGTATCGACTGTCAGTCGTAGTTGTCTTAAGTGATCGACTACGTCAGTACCGGTTAGAATTGCTACTTGCACGCATTTTGCAATTTGCGCAATTGTTTTATCGTCTAAATTAAATGTATTTTCCATTTTTTTCTCCTATTCTTTTTCGAAAGTTGCCAACAAGGGATATCCCTGCGACTTAAACCATTGTACCACGCGATCGCATTTTGTTTCAGCAATTTCGCGGGATAAACCTCCTAGTGCTATTCCTTTTCCTTTTTCGTGGACCTGCATCATAATCTGATAAGCTGTTTGCGAATCTCTTCGGAAGAAGTGCATCAAAGAAATAACAACTAATTCCATCGGAGTGTAGTTATCGTTGTGATACACTATTTTGTATTTACTAGGAGGCTTAACTTTGTTTTTTGCTTCATCTTTATCGAGAAGATCAACTCCAGATCCGCCTCCTTTATCCGTCTTTTTCTTTGACATTCAGTCCTCCAGTTTTTTTCTAATCGATTCTTTTATTTCTGAACCTTGGGTACCCAATGGGTGTTTCTTTTGTCTGCTGTTTCTTCTCTTATAACCTCGTTTCCTTCCGGATCTAGATCCTGACTATACACAAGGAAACGTCTTCCGTATTCTCCATCTTCGTCATCAAAACCAGCGTAAGAACGAATTGTCGCTCCTCCAGAATCATATGATTCACGGATTATTTTTTTTATTGACCGGTTCAATAATGCTAATTCTCCATCTGAAAGCTCCGAGACGGTTCTGTGTGGATTAATCTTAGCCAACCAAAGAGAGTCTGCTTTTAAATAATTTCCTACGCCGCAGATAACAGATTGGTCCATCAAGGCTTTTGTAATTCCCCAATTTGACTTTTTTCTTAGTCTTTGTATGAACACGTCATCTGGAACGTCTTCTGCCAACATGTCCGGGCCTAAAGACTTTAACTTATCAATTAGGTTCTGCTTACCTTTTACTACTTTGAAAGTGCCGAAATTTCTAGTATCGTTAAAATATACGGCGGTACCATCTGAAAACTTGAACTCGAGTCTAGCATTTTTCTTTGCTTTTCTATTCCATGATCCAGTCATTCCAAGTGTTGAATAGAAAAATGTCTCATTATCACAGAGCCAATATATAAACTTACCATGCACTCCAGCGCCAACAACTTTTAAAGGAAGATCATTCGGAAGATGATCCCAACCAGATGGTGCTTTTTTCTGATATCTGCCAGATAAAATGCTTGCTTCAACAATTGTTTTCCCAGAAATAGCTCGAGCTAAGCCTTCTCCAATTCGTTTTACTTCAGGTCCTTCCGGAATATCACACCGTCCTATACGTATTTACGTACTGTTATAGATTATTATTTGTTATGATATTATTATATCTTATTAATTATTTTTTTATAAATTGAAAATCATTGTCTAGATATTTTTTCAGCTGACTTCTAGAAACTTGGTGATTACGTACAAACTTCCTAGCTGATACCTCTCCCTTAGCTAGCCAAGCTTCCCATTCTGCTTTTGTTCTATCTGCATCAGCTTGAGAAAGATGTCTAGGGTTGTATTTTCGATTCCCGTATATCTTTTTATACTCTTCACTGTTCTTATCGAACTTCTTGCCTTTGTTCGAAGGAGCACGACCTGTGCCGCTTTGGTTTCTGTTTGCGTAGTATTCTCTTCCCTTCGCTTTCATTGCTTCGCTTGTGCGTTCTGAGATCAGCTTTCTTGTTTCCTCCGAATGTGTATCGCCTTTATCGAAACCTCCGCCGTTCTCTGATAAGTTATAGAATCTACGATCATGTTTGGCATTGTAGTGCGCAATCCAAGTTTCTTCAGCGACGACTGCTTCATGGAGATCACCGTGTATCTCTTCTAGGACAGTACGTTCGAAGTTCTCTTCACCATATTTTTCGACAGCCATCTTGAGCCATGTGCCAGATCCTAGATAGCCTGCATGCCATGCATATCGATTGGAACATCGCCCAATATATTTTTTGCCATTTATCTTATTCGTTGTAATATAGATGTAATGATTCGGTTCCATGTTATCCTCGTGTTTTTACAGTACAGAGATAACTATGTCCGAGGAGTGTTTATGCCCGAAGGGTGTCGAAAACTTTATAAATATACGTTAAAATAACTTGAGTAACGCAAAAGCTGCAGCTACTACCATTTGAACAGCTATGAATGCTGTAGTTGCCTTTACTTTAAAATCTTGGAGCTCCGCTACTTGACCCTGTAAATTTTTTAGTTGAGTTGGTGATGCAACTTCATCGACTCTTTTTTTCCAATCAACTAATTCGGAAACTTTGTCTTCTCGAGCTCGCATTTCAGTTATTTCTCTTTTTAATCCTTCGATCTCTGTTTTTAAGCCGTTGATCCCTAAAGCTAATACCTCTAGTTCTTTAAGAACCATTCTGGAATATTCGTTCCAACCGTTGTTATCACCTGTCATTTAAATTACCTCATTTAAAATATTAAAATACACAACTATGAAACTAAACAAACTCTATTATCTAATTATGCTTTTCGGCCTCAACAACCTGGATACTTTCAAGTCTTTCAGCTAGCTCTTTATCCTCCAAACAGTTGATATACGCGTTAATAGTAATAGGCCATAAATTTTTACATATGCCAATAATACCCTCAGCAACTTTCTGAATTTCCCATTGAGCTCCCTCATGAAGACGAAGACCGCAGAATTTTAATAGATTATTAAGATTCGCAGTACCATAATATTCGGTGTACAAGTTTTGCGGAAGCACACCTCTGGCTTGTTCCCGGCACACGCCTTTGTCCATCAGGTCATTATATAGACTAACAGAATTGCGATGGTGACTTCTAATAACTGCACTTGCATAATTGGGTCCGCCATCTTCGAAGTAACCCATAATTGGATCCTGTTCATCAAGATTTGAAGCTTGTCTATTAGACTTGTGCTGTGTTCTGAATGTTTTTGGCTCATAGAATCTTAAATTCTCCTCAGTGTAACGACGACTAATTTCGTTATAAGACCAAGTCCTATGACGGTGATGCTGACTCCTAATAAACAAAGGAACGACAAAACGAAACGTAGCAATATTGTGTTCAAGCGTACTAGTGTGTTTGTGATTGATGAGATACTTAATAAGTTTTTTATCTTTTGCATCGATTTCCTCTTTATGTTTTCCGAAACTAACTCGGGCACTATTTACGATCGTAATGTCTTCACCCATGTGCTGTACATATTCTACTGTACCTATTTCATCTTTATACAAATCAAACTTCATAAATCCCTCAATAGTTTTTAATTAATACTTCATTTCCCTTAATGCCTTTATTATGGCGGCCGGCAGTGTATTTGACTTTAAAGTACGATACGTTCCAATCATCGTTAAACTTATCAGAAAACCACCCGCTGGCAATAGTTCCTTGCTCGTCGTCAATATTTGGCAAGTAATCTTCTCTGTTACTTAAGGCGCATATATCATTTGCTTTATGTGCGTCTTTTAAAAAGTTACATAGCCTAACTTGATCTACTGTGGTGAATGATCCAGCAGACTTATATTTAGCCTTAGATACTCTATAAGGCGGATCAGCATAAAACCAAGTGTCAGAACCTATAAAACAGGAAGTCGACTCAAAATCGTCGTTTAATAAAACACATCGATCGATAAATTGTGAGTACTTTTTTATTCTGCTTAAATCAAATAAAGAGCCTCCTGGTTTCCATGTCATAAGTCCAGCTGGAGAAGCATATCGATTATTAAAATTATCTGATGTTTGCCATATTCCGTTAAACCCGGTTTGTAGCATATAGAATAACGCTGCTGATTCTTCGGCTGGAGTCATGTTATGATAAGCCAGCGCATAACGGTTTCGAACGTTGTAGTAATACTTCTTTCTATCTTCAACGGTTGAATATCCAGCATATGCTTTGACATGCTTTAAATATTCTTTTTCAAAGTTAGAATAGTTTTTAGACTTTAGTTGCTTGTACATGTGTACTAATTCATCACATGTTTCGTTTAAAACAACCGTTGTGTTAGAATAATTTTCTGCTATCCACATTCCTACAGCACCGGTACCAGCAAACATATCGACAAATATTTTTGGATCTTTCTCTAAAAAGAAACCTCGGGATATATATTTGCTAAACATTCTATTCTTGGCACCGGCCCACTTAAAAGGAACTTTTTCGGACCTGTTAGCTATTTTAGTATTATTATTGTTTTTATAAAACCGGTAATTACGCATAAAAAATCTCCTGTTGATCATAATATATATTATAGCCAACAATAGCCTAGATTACAAAAACCAGTTTATTTTATATTTTGTATTTCTTGAACAGCTGGTGATCTTTCATCGATCAGATATCTGATCGCTGTAGCTGGGTGGCATCGGTCGGGCATCTTCTAGTGCCTCACCAAGAAAAACAGCAAATGTTAAATCACTTTTGATTTCTGCCATTTCTTTTATATCTTCTATACCAATACCGAGCAGATCTGCTACTTCTTGTTGGGCTTCTTCAAAAATTGCTCTTGCTTGCATATATCTAGGATCGATTGCTCCAGGTGCGTTGCGATTTGGACGCAAGTCTGGCCGGTCATGCATTTCTTTTAAAACTTTTGTTCTTTCTTCACGGATGATCCGTCTTAATTGTCTTTTTGTAATTTTCATAATTTTGTCTCCATTAATGTTTTGGAATGTTTATATTTTCAATCGCGAACTGGTGGAAATCCAAAATCTTCTCGGGAAAATTGTTTATTTTCATTCTGGTCTAACCAATCTTTCAGTTCTTGATATACTAATTTTCTTTTTGATGGTTCAGTGTATTTACGCCAGTGCAACAAGATCAAAGAAGTGTAGCTTTCTGAGGTTTGACCGGTACGATTGATTTTGTGAGATGTCTTAAGACCCTGCAAGTATTTTGTTCCCTGAAACAATTTTTCTGGAATTATACCCAAATATTGGCCGTCTAGAAGCATAACAGGCGCGTCAGCATAATACTTTCTTCCAGTTCGCCTATTTTGTTTTTGAACTCTTTTCCATGTATTTGTCTCAACGATAGCTTCGATTATAATTGCTTCACCATCTTTAAACGTATAACTGTCATTTTCGTGATATACAGAGCGAAAGTTGATATATTCAAAGTCTTGTTTAGACACGAATTGACAGAATCTATCCGCTATAGCTTTCATATCTTCATCTGTAAGATTGTCGACATCATCTCTAAGGTGGTCAAACTCTGGACCTGCGCCATACTCTAACAATGATTTTCTAATAATTTTTCTTAATTTAGATTCTGTTAATTTCATTTTATTTCACCATACACTTCTTTCATTCGGCCTTCTCTAATAAGTCCTTTGCGTTTAAGCAAAGTATATTCTTCTCGTATAATTCTCTTAAGTTGTCTTTTTGTAATTTTCACTGTGTTCTCCTAAGATCGAACAGTTAATAATTGGCCAGCTGTCGTCTTTTAGAATCGTAAAACCTTAGCATAGTTTCGTGATGCGCATTTCGATACATTTTAGAAGAGTACTTTACGTAATCCTTAGATGGTAATTTATGGTATTTTCTCAAATCATGCAATTGCTTTTCCAATTCAAGTACTTGTTCAATGTTGTATTCTAAATCTTCGTCAGAACCCATGGGTGAAGATGCTTGACCATTCATAAAAGAAAGTAACTCGTCATGACGATCTTCAAGTTCCTTTACATCTCGAGGTAGCTGGCTCTCTTGTCCGTACGATTCCCTGATAAGTCCTCTACGCTTCAAGCGAGAGTATTCTTCTCGGATAATTCTCTTGAGTTGTCTTTTTGTAATTTTCATTTAATTTCTCCCAACATTTTCTTAATATCTAAACCACCACAATCTATTTTCTTTTTGGAGCAATGAAAGTGATTCATAAAGCCTTTGAATTTCCCACTGGCAGCGACTTTATCGTAAGCCCATTGTTCAGCTGGTGCTTCTAACGGAACACCGCAGCCTTCGTGGATTGCTTTCCACAATGCTTTAAGTGCATCAATCTGCTCAGGGTAAAACCAAGTGAAAGGGTCAAGCTCTTTATTCTGAGCGAGAGCACCTTCCATCATGGGTCGTTCCTTACCTACGTTTCTTTTATACCAAGATTGATACTTCGGATAGTATGCATTGCTTATCTCAACACCAACAGCTGAATGATTCACATTCCTATTACCAGCATGCCAGCATGCATCGTTGATGTCGTGCAACTGAATGATTGTCCCGTCATTGTCGATGCAAAAGTGTACAGATACATTTCGCTTCTTAAGAACTTTCGCACATGATGTACTATTCAAACAAACATCCCAGTGATTGACAAAAGAACGTATGTTACGCTTCTTAGAGTACGGAGTCAACCCTTTCGATATAGCATACGGGAAACCATCATCCTTGAATGTGTGCACTTTGTCAGCGGGCCAATCAATCTTGATAGGGTTATCATTATACCAAAGCACATCTGAATCATTAGAGTCCCAAGGAGGTCCTACGAAAGGATGCTCAGCTTCCATCTTAGCAACAAGCCTGCGATGAGTACCTGGGCCACACATGCCATCAGCTGTTAATTTATATTCGCGCTGAAATGCTCTGATTGCATTTTGTAGTTTGCGATCGAATAGTTTATGGCCATGGATAAACCAAGAAGGTTCCCATCCTAGTTTTGCTGCACTCGCTTCGTTATAAAAGTCTTTATCTACTGTCATGTTTTTCTCAATGGTTATATTTTGTTATTCTTCACTAACTTTGGAGCATAGTCCAATAGTTTATAATCTCATCTTCAAACTCACGATCCCAATTATCAAGCATCGATCTCACTACACTCATAACATCTTGGTCTGGGTTCTGTTTGTACATTTTTCTCAACGATGTATGTAGCTGATTGAGCATCTCTCTCTCTTCTTCACCTTGAGAGGCCTCTTCTTCTATTTCAGCGGCTCGAAATTTTCGTTGACGATCATATTCTCTATAACCCCCTGGGATCCCGTACATGGATGGATTACGATCATACCTACTCTGGTGTCGACGTGGGGATTCACTGATTACTTTTCGAATGATTTGTCTTAATTTTGATTCTGTTAATCTCACGGTATTCTCCTTTTGTAAAGAAACTGTTCTACTGTCATGTTTTTCTCAACAATTATATTTTGTTATACTTCGAAATATAAGAATCCAATTCAGGAATTCCGGAATTCATTTTTCTCATGTAATCTGTCACTTCTACCAACAATTCATATTCACCTATAGGAATATTTTCTGCAGCGATTAATCCGCCAGTTTTATGATTCATGCAAACAACCGCGTAATTGCTTTCATCACTAAAAAGATATACGGCGTATCCGTTCATATACGTTGATATACGGCCGATGACTCTGTACCCGCTTAAGAATGAGTGCTCATTCACTAGTTCTATAATTACTTTGGGCATGCTGAATGGTTCCATAGCATAGTGTGCAACACTGAGTGGATGATTATTCTGTCTGAGCCAGTAGAAAAGGGATGCATCGCTGGTTATGTATGGCTTGTTTCTTTTACTGAGCTCACCTATACTTGGTGGCGAACTTGCTTCTAACAAACTCCGTTTAATTATCTTTCTTAAGTTTGTTATTGTTGTTTTCATTTTAAATTCCTTAATCTAGTGGCCTTACATGTAATCCGGATGTACTGCGAATGCAACCATTTCCTTGGCTTGGTTGTATTGGTTTTGGTAGTCGTGCGTACGCATTAAAATGCCGCCAACAACCATATCCATCAGAATGTCAAAGGTTGAATCGATGTCTAAACCCATATCCATCACCATGTCGTTTTGATATGCCTCCCCAACGGTTATTGCGTTGCCTTGGTTTTGGGCTTGTGAAAGTAAAGAATCCTGTAAATCTATATGCTTTCCTTTAAAGTATGATTCCTTAATTAAACCTTGCTTTTTTAATCTAGAGTACTCTTCTTTAATAATTCTTTTTAACTGTCTTTTTGTGATTTTCATTCTGGATTCTCCCATTCTTAGAGAATTAGGTGTTTCGTAACCGTACTTTTGTTTCTTGCCGGTAGGGTCTAGTTCTCTCATCTCTGACTCTATGCCTTGTCGGTAGGATTGTCTACGTGCCTTATCGGGATCTAGTATCCTTCGTAACATGTTTAGCTTAGAGCCGATATGTTCATCGTCTTTTCTAATCTGATTCTTTACCATAACATTTGCAATCACACTGTCAACTAGTCCAGCATCAGGGTCTGCGCTAGGATCTTGATGCGTGCTCATCCAGTTCATCACTGACTTGTATACATCGTGTGGCGATGGATTTCGTGGCAATCCTAACAATGATTCCGCGGCGCTTTCTAAAATAAAATTGCGACGTTGACGAGATTCTTTCATTCGGCCTTCTCTAATAATTCTTCTAAGTTGTCTCTTTGTTATTTTCATTTGATTTTTCTTATACCTTTGATTTACATATAATCAGGGTGTACATCAAAGAAATCTTCATATCCGCCAGTAAGCATACCGTCATCGACCATGTCAAACATAATTTGTAGAACCTCTTCGTAAGACATCCCAGCAGTATATTCAGCGCGAGGATCACCTAGAGGATCATTCGAATAATTTTGCAAATAATCGACAACGTCTTGCACTGTTAGCTCGCCGCCTTGTTCTTGCCCTATATACAAGATTTCGTTTTGAATATCGCCATAAAGATTTTTCATTGACTCTTTAATAAGGCCTTGTCTTTTGAGCCTAGAGTATTCTTCTCTAATGATTCTTTTTAATTTGTTTTTTGAGATTCTCATTTTATGTCTCCTTTTATATGAGTCTGATATCATTGGCGGTGGATCTTCTTCTTCGTTCCAGATAGGTTGTCTTCTATCATATGCCTGACTAGCAGGAACAGTAGGATCGCCAGCGAAATTTCCTCCAGCCGCACTATTAAAAACACCGTATGGGATGGCATTAACTAGTGCTTTTGTTCGATAATCTCCGGTAGGATTATTACGTGCAATCGCAGCTAGCTTTGGTTTTAGGAAATCTATGATGATCGAAGGATTTTTAAAACCAGCTTTTCTTAATTGGCTCTCAGATTCTATCAAAGCGTCGAGAATATCGGCCTTAAAATATTTTGAGCCGGCTTTTATAGTTGTATCAAATCCCAAAGGAGATAATGCGCTGTAAAGTTTACTTTGATAATTTGCTGGGATTTCTCCTGGACCTACGTCATCACCCTCATACGCATAAGGATTGTCAGCCAAATTTCTACGAGACTCTCTCATCATCATTTCATCATAGGCTTGTCTATATATAGGGTTATCTCGATACAGCATTTCGTCTTTATCACCGTTGAGCGTATGATATCTGGCAAGTTCACGTACGTCTTCGTATGATGTACCGATTCCAGGCGCAGCATCGTCCATCTCTCTTACACGGCCACGACCACAGGATTTTTCTACAATTCTTCTTATCTGTCTTTTCGAGATTCTCATTACTTATCTCCGTTTGAGAGTTTAAATTTTTTAGCTAGTTCATCCGTTACAACAGCAGCATCAGACCCACCCAATTCATCACGCCGGACCTGCAGGTCTTCCTCCAGGTTACGAAGAGCTTCCTCGTGATTGGTGATCACCTCCTCGACACGGGTCGCAAATTCCTCAGCGTTTCTTTTAATCCCATCAGACTCAAGGTCCGACGCTCTCTGTGCTACCTTAAGTTGTTCCTTCCGAAACTCAATACCTTCTTGCAAGATCTTAATAGCTTTTCTACGATTAATAGCAATTAAAGCAATGCAGGGAATTGCAAAACCAACCAGAAATTTCCAGTTGACCTTACACCAGTTTAAAACTGATTTCCAAAACGCTATGGTCAATATATTACCCACGTAATTTCCCTATTTTGCTTTTTAATAAAGACATTGCTCTTGCTTTAATTCCAGGTCCTCGAAAATCACCGCCAATTTTTTTTGATTCTAATTGAATAAATTGAATTATTTCATCGATCTGTATTTCCACATATTCTAAAAGCTGGTCTTCTAAAAAATCCTCATCATCAGAAATAGTGCCGTCCATGTTTGCTTCACGGATAAGTTTTCTCTGCTCTTCTTGAATGATTTTTTTCAGTTGTCTTTTTGTAATTTTCATTATAATTTCCTCAATATTTAGAGTATAATTTGGTTTACTAAATGTACCTAGTATCTTATTTCACCCGGGTGTAGTTTAGATTACATCTTCGGCTGTCAAGCCAAGTTCAGCACAAGCAGCTTCGATTTCTTCAACAACTTCGTGTACATCAGCTTGTGTAGCATATTCACTGTGGTATAGACAAAGATCTGCGATGTTCATGGCTTTCTTAAAGTCCTCAGGATTCATTTCTGATTGAAGCCTTTGGACTGTATCGTTTGCATGATTTATCTCTTCTTGGTCCCATCCTTGATCCAACGAGTAATGCGCATTGACTAGTTCTCTCACTTGTTGGTCTATAGTCCCGCCGCTGGGGTTACCAATCTTGCCACCCAACTGTGCATTCATAGGATTGTTGGACAGCGATTCAGTGATGACATTGTGTATGATTCGTTTAAGTTGTGTTTTTGATAATTTCATTCTAAACTCCAATCGATTCTTTGACACGTTGTTGTAACATATATGTGTATCCTTCTAGTTGACTACATATTCCACCAATGAGATCTTCGGTACCAACTGAAATTCCACACGTGTTTTTCAGGTCTTCAACTAAATTATTAAGAAAGTGACAATAGTCTTTGTTCATTTGCAATGCGTTTGAAGCTATGTTCAAAGCTGGCATATTAGACGGTGAAGCATATCCTTGTAAGATGCTTAGACTTCCCATAACAACTTTTGCAGGACATACGCATTCTTCGTTATTTGTTAAACCAAGAACGCGTTCGACAACACTATCGTATTGTTCGAACGCCTCTTCATATATCTTTCCATAAAGGCTTACATGATCTCCAGCAAAACTAGAACCTTTAGAAAGAAGATGCGCCGAGTGAAACCACTCGACGTATGCTTTATGCATATATATCCATTTCAACATTTTAGATGACATGATAATAACTCCGTTGTTATTAATTATGCATCAGGATCTGGGATTGCTAAATTAATTTGTACGCCGACGTCAATTTGCAATTTTGGCAAACCGATCTGATCTGCGATACCCATTTTCACGGCTTTGTTTGGGGTCACATACCAGTCCGCTCGTCCTCTTCTTTTTACTTCTCGAGTAAAATAATCTCTAGGCTTTTTGCAATTGTCTGCTAAGATCGTATATATCATCTGGTTTAAGCGATTTGTTTCTTTTGCAGATGCTTGGATTTCTTCATTTTTTCCAAAGGCGCCTGATGATACATCGTGAATCATTAAAGTTGCTTCTGGAGTGACGAATCTAAGACCCTCGTGGCCACAGGAAAAAAGAATAACCCCGCAAGACATCGCCTTCCCTTCTACGATTGTTGCTACAGGAATTTCTGAGTTTCTGATTGAACTAATCATGCTCATAAGACTATATACCTGACCACCATAAGAGTCAATTACTACAGGGATAACAGACTGACCTGTATTATGGGCCATGGCCATTTTAGTTGCAAAATCGGCTGCGCTTTCTTCCGTAAATTTATTGACTCTAATCATGATGGGATTATGTCTTAATTCTAGTTCTCTAATTCTCGGATCGATATTTGTTGTCCAATGCATTTTTTATCCTTTGTTTGTTATTTAGCCACAGGCGCCAAAACCACATGCTGTACATGTCTGGCAACCTTCTTGGTATATTATTGTATCCTCAGACCCGCAGTTTGTACAAACGGTTACCGAAGCTTTTAATCCGTCAGCAATATACTTTTTCAAACATCTAGATATCGACTTAGAGAACGAAAAAATATCCATCTCTTTATCTTTTTGTAATTGCTCAACTAAATACTGGACTGGTGCTCCGTGTCTTAGAGCCAAAGAAATTGTTCTGGTATAGCCAGCGTAATTTGGATTATTGAAAACAGACACGACATCTTTAATGATAATTTCGTTACCCTCTTCTCCAAAAGCTAAATCGTATTTGTTAGGCTGAGTCTTAAATGATCTCTTTGTTAAAACACCTTTAGTATATTTTTTAGGTATTTCGATCATGTCTGCTTGCCCGCCGATAACTTCATATGGTTTGCCATCTAATAATCCAACAAGAATAACCCAGCGTTCTCCCTTAACAGAAGTGTTGTGTATCTCACATTCCAGACTTTCAGGCCGTTTTGGGGCGAATCTTCCATCTTCTAACTTGTTCTTTTCCTCTTTTTTGTCATCCACAGAAACTAAGACTCCAGATCTAGATCCGTCTCGATAAACCGTCACACCTTTACATCCAAGTTCCCAACCAAGCATATATATATCTTTTACAGTTTCTACATCAATATCAGCAGGAAGATTCGTTGTGTTAGAGATAGCATGACATATCCACTTTTGCGCAACTGACTGGAGTTT
>Ga0102963_1000219_pt1 | contig 24735 bp, 35 predicted proteins | sample SalPon2_C_H2O_MG_2_FD_84522 | JGI IMG/M metagenome (GOLD analysis project Ga0102963, IMG submission 84522) | Salt pond water microbial communities from South San Francisco under conditions of wetland restoration - Salt Pond MetaG SF2_C_H2O_MG | ecosystem: Environmental > Aquatic > Non-marine... | reverse complement strand
CCGAGGCCGAAGCCGAGGTCGAGGCCGAAGCTGAAACTACCGAAACGAAGTAAGTTTCCATGTATAACCGGTATACTCACCAGCTGTCCATAAACCCATAAATTCTATTTCGAGTTCAACTAAGTCACCCTTTATAAGAGATTGAAGAGGCCTCGTGCCCATATTTTTACACATCACTCTCCTATAACGGAATGGAACTTTGATGGTTAATACTTTACCATCGAGTGGATTATCTTTGACCCATGTTGTATGCTTAGTCGCCACACGATCAATCATTGAATCTGGGACAATGACTCGTATGTATTTTTTATTGTTAAAATCGTAGATCGGTTCATGAATTGTGCCGACGAATCTCATATATAAGTATGATAAGTAAAACTATAAGTAGCATGATGACGTGTGTAATCATGAATGGTTCGTGTGGTTTTCGTGTACCAAATTTTTGACTACAGAAAGATCGCCCAACTTCAATGGCCGCTTCGATACTGGAGTAAGGTGTATTTCTCGGGGACATCATACCACACATGGCAACTTTTTTAGACTTCCCAAAGAATGGGAGTTGACCATTTGGATTGAGAACACCTGATGACTGATCAAAAACCCATTGAGTTCCATTCCATGATGCACCCCACCCGAGACGGATGTTCTTCGGTTGAACTAGACCCAGTTGTTCGATGACTTGTTCGATAAGCTTTTCTTCGTCCATCTTTAGAACATCTTCAGTCAAGTTACAAATGACACATGACACAGTCTTCTTATCTGGAAGAACAACTGGCTGAAGGTTGAGTTCGGTATCCATGGCGTATTGAAGATCACTTGGAATGTCCATCTCTTCTTCGTACTCCAACATAACGTTGATGGCACCGTACGTACTCGACTTAATTTTATCTTCTGCGTCTTCACCCCAATTATCTTTGATCAATTGAATGGCCGGACTATTATCGACACAAAGAATTAAAAATCCATCTTTGATGACCATACCACTTTTGAATTGCGCGGCAAATCCATTGTCTAGATAGGTAACATCTTGAAGTTCTGAACCAAAATCAAACTTGACACCTTTGTCGACTAACGCTTGTTGCATTGCGTCACACATGACTTTACCTGAAACTTTTTGGGTGTATTGTTTGGACATACCCACGTGATCAAAACTTTTTACAAATTCATAGGCGGTCATGACATCCCATGTTACACCATCCATCACAAGTGTCAAAGCCTTGATCAACTTTTCACCATCTTCTGAAAGTTCTCCGATGGCATCTTTCAAAGAAATCTTTTTGAACTTCCATGGCATCAAAAGTACACGAGTGGCCAGAGATCCGAGTGTCAAATAATCTTTGGTTGAAAGATTTTTTTGGACAATATCCATGACATCCGAATCAACTTTTTCAAAAATATCATCCCACTTAATGTTCATCTCTTTGAACAAACTTTTTGTGTTGATGAATGCTTTATCAAAAACAATTCGATGAGCATGCATGTCTCGTTCTGTCGCAGATGGTTCCCACCATGAGCCACCTGCAGATAATTTTTTATCATAGATGACGACTTCGTGGTCCGTAAATTTTTTAAGTTCCCAAGCAATCGACATACCCGTGGGACCTGCACCAACAATATGAATCTTCATTCTAATATTATGGTAGATATAAAATGTTGTGTGTCGCGGCATAAAATCCTGTGAGAGCGACAGTGAGCCATGTTTGTATGTCCATATACTGTCTACCGTTGTAAAGTATGAAAACAATCAAAATAACATGCATGGGAAAATCTTCCTTTCCGTACTTGACGTAAAATCCTAGAGCCGCTGATAACGCGAGAATCAGGGCGTTCACGAATGACGAATAACTTGGAGCATACAACATCCATGCCGTGTACAGTAATGCAATGTAAGATATGAAGATTGAACGTCGACCAAATTCACGGACACTGTTGACAATGTCAAGAGGTTTGCCCTGGATACTTTTTGCAATCCAATGTGGACCTAAGATGAGATATGAAAGGTATAAAGTCAAAAATATCTGCCACATGATCTAATATAAGGAAATAAAAAGGTATTGTTATAATAAGATGTTGACATGTCGTGCACCAACACATCAAAAAGTTAAAACATGGAAATTTGCTGGTAAGTTTTTATTGAAAAATGCTACGACCAAAGATAAAGCTGCACTCGGTCGCTGGACAAAAAAGGAACTACTTGACCTTGGTCCTACATTTGTAAAACTTGGACAAATCGTTTCGACGAGGGGAGATCTTTACCCCGCTGAATTTGTTAGCGAACTCGAATCACTTCAAGACAATGTTCCCCCCGTCGACTACGAAGACATAGATGAATATATCGACAGTCGTATATTTAAACACTTCGACAGGGAATCTTTTAAATCTGCAAGTATTGGGCAGGTACACATGGCCACACTCATGGATGGCACTGATGTTATTGTCAAGGTGAAACGACCTAATATTTTGGAAACCATGGAGTACGATACCAAAAATGTTAAGGACATTGTTGAATTTTTAGAAAAGGTTGGAATAGATACTGGCACAGGTACTGGATACGTTCTTAATGAAACGATTGACAATCTTCTAGGTGAAGCTAATTACACTCAAGAAGTTGAGAATGCTGTAAACTTTCGAAAAAATATGCGTGACATCAAGTGGCTCAAGGTACCAAAAGTGTATACCGAATATTCCAATGAAAATGTCATTGTCATGGAGTATGTCGATTCAACTAAGATTACAGAAATTGTAGACCCAGATGTTAACAAAAAGAAAGTGTGTGAAGCGATTATCAATTCGTATGTCATTCAGACAATGGAAAAGGGATTCTTCCACGCAGACCCGCACCCAGGTAATCTTGGATTTTCTGACAAGGGGAAGTTGGTCTTCTATGATTTTGGACTTGTCATACCAATTTCTGATGAATTAAAAAATGGTTTCATGGAACTTTTGGTTCACATCATCAACAAGGATACAAAAAGTATTGTCGATACATTGGTCCGTCTAAAAATTATTATTCCGACGGCTGACCTCCAAGATATTCAAGCATTTTTTGAATTAATTTTGGGATACATGGAAAGATTGGATCCCAATGAACTCATGTCAGATGAACTCATGAAGACTCTCGCAGATGAAAAACCATTTGTGATACCTTCATCATTCATTTACTTGGCCAAAACATTTTCAACTGTCGAAGGAATATGTTTACGTCTCGATGATAACTTTAATTATTTCACGTATCTGGAACCATTGATACGAGACAAAATAACCGAGACGTTTGACGTAAAAGATATCATCACCACTACGGCTGAAATGCCAACGCGCGTCAAAAATATAAGTACAGCTGTTCTAGGCCTTGAAAAGTCTAGAACAGCCATGAAAAGGTCGATCGATAAAACGAGAAGAGAAATACGAATGGCTCAGTATAGTATATTATGTGCCATGATGGCCGATAGGTTCGCGGATCAAGAGAATATTTTCTTATTCGGGGCTTTCTTTTTTAGTACCTTGTGGTTCACGTTTATTTCTCGTAAAAGTCGATAGACGTCGATTGCTTTTCTTCGAAGAACTCACGATGTTGCTTGAAAAGTTCCTTCATACGACGTTCTTCATCCTTGGTGATGTCCTTGAACTTTTCGGACATGCGTCGAAGATCATCGCGTCTTTCTTGACGAAGCTTCTTACCGAACTTCTTAAACTTCTTCTTAGAGAAGGTCTTGGAGGCACTTACTTGGATGGCAAACATTTTACAATCTACTATCATTTAATTTTTAACCGTTTTAACTTTTCTTCAAATTCTCTGCGTTCACCTGGACTTTCAATTGGCGTTCCATTTACTAGAGCGTCAATTTCTGGTCCAGTGAGATGCATAGCATTGACTCTGAAATCCTTGAATGCTTCCATGGTGATAGGCACCAACGGTTGAACGAGATCATAGATGGCGTTGGCGTAGTCTCGGATTTCTTTTTGGGCGTGTTCGTCCATGCGAAGATGGAGGTAATGCATCAAGTTGTGCAGATTGATCTTCCAATAGAATTCAGTATAGGTGCACTGCGGAAGATTACCACGAGCCTGTTCTCTGCAGACGCCCTGTTCAAGGAGATCTTCATAAACTTCAAAAGAGTGTTCCAAATGTTCTCCAACTTTTTGAGTTCTTTCTTCGTCAATTTCAATCACACCTTCTGATCCTTGATTGTTCACTTTGGACTGACCTCTCAGAACCCCGGGGTTGTAGTACTGTTTCGGTACGACGGAGTAGCGGGCGGAAAGTTCATTGACTGAGGCTGTTCGATGTCTAAAGTGTTGTCTCGCGATGTAGATTGGCATTTTGATGTGAAATTTAAATTCCACCATTTCGAAGGGGGTTGTGTGCCAGTGTCTAAGGAGATATCGTAAAAGTCCTCTGTCACCTCTTGAGGTCTTAGTCCCATCTCCATATGAGACTCTCGCTGCCTGGACGATCGAGGTGTCCAAGTCTTGTTGAGGCATGTGGTCAACCAAGCGTACAAATCCGTGATCCAAGACATCTTTTTGCATCCTATCTAAAACCTTATCCATTTATTTCTTTAATCAAGTCGCCAAGATCTCGATAGTACCTCTTAAGATCCTTTTCAAATCTTTTGGTTTGTGTATGTTTTTCGTCATTCAGATAGATCCACGCGAGATTTGACTTTGAATATTTGGTTGCCTTTTGATTTTCATTGGGTCGCCTTGGAACTAACTTTGTAGACTTTTTGACCTTCTTTGTAGATTTGACTTCGACTCGGTTGACAAAACTCAAGGCTTGCATGACGGTATCTGCCAAGTCATCTTTCTTTTTAGATTTTAAGAAGATTGGAAGCCAGTGAACATTGACATCATCTTGTCGTATGAATTCTTCACACCTCTCAATAGAAACCTTCTTTCTTTTGAGATACTGTGACCGACCGGGACCGGCAACATCCGGAATCTTATGACGAGCATCATAGATGATTGTCTCTGCATCTGGACACTTGATGATAAAATACGCGTGTAAAAAGTGCATGACAGAGACCATCTTTTTGTTTCTGTCTGGCTGCTTTTCAATGAGAATGGTCTTCGCATCGAGCACCCATGGACGAGCATCGAGATGTTTTCTTAAAGAAACATAGATGCCATCGGAGTGTTGAGGTGGAACACCGGAGACGTCCCATTCAACTACGAGGTTTGATGTTTCGTTGAGCAAACACATTGCAAGATTCTTTATACCAACATCTATACTAAGAATCATTAATTAAAGGAAGTTTTAATTCTTTAACCTTTTCCTGGACCACCCATGAATGAACTTGCCATGAAAAAAATACATATGAGCATCAATAGAGCTGACGATGACCCCGAAACCCATGAATTCTTCGCCATGAACGAAATGAAGTTGAATCCACTTGTCGCGGCATTTTTCACAGCACCCGCAGCTGCATCGGCAACTTCTTTGACACCTTTACCAACTTTACCAGCGTCTTTAACAGCTTCACGAATAGCTCTGAAAGGATTCATGGTATTATAGAGGAGCATGAGCACCAACGTACCACCCGCTGTGTACATACCTATTTTCTTGAGACCACTCTTTGCTTCCGGTGAGAGTTCAACGACATCATCTGCAGCCTTGGCGACGTCCGGAGCCTGTTCAGTGACTTCTTTAGCGACCTTTGGTCCTTCTTCTTTCATCTTCTTGGCTTGCTGAGCCGGTGTTTCATCGACCTTTTTAGCGAGGCGATTGAGACCCTTTTTCGTGGTGTTTGAAATTTTACGCATAATATTTGATGTGTCGGTACCAAATTTTCTCATGAAGTCTCCACCCGCTCGAGCCGCTTTTGAAATTCGGGTACCGACTGTCACTTGTGTACGACCCATCTTGGCAATAACTTCTTGGCCATCACTCGTCTTCGCGAGAAGATTAATCGTCTTTTGATCGAGACTTTTACCAATCGTCACCAACTCATTTTCTGGTAAATTTTTCAATGATGTCGTGATGTCACCAATGTTAAAAGACTTGAGACTCTTACCAGTCATGGCGGCTTCATCCAGATTTTTAAGAACCGCTCGTGCAGCATCCGCGGCTGATCCAGCAATATTAGCACCACTTCTAGCCAGTGCAAGAGCTGACATATTTAAAATAACCTGATATTTTTTTTACACGTCATAAATATTGACTTGTTTACTTTCCACTGTTCTCTTACATGTTGGGCCATTACCTCTGTATCCTTCTTTACATGGCTTGTAACAAAGACCCGCATCCTTAACTTTACCCTCTGGACAATCTAATGGTGCCGGTTTACCCGCCCTGGAGTACCTATTTCTGGGCTTGTCACAGAATGCTGTCCCAGCTGCACCAGATCTAAATTTAAAACCTGGTAGACATTCTGCATTACACGTTGATCCCCTATATCTAAACCCTGGACGACATGGCTTACGTTGATAGAAACATTTTCTGAATGGATTACTACATCTATTACTTGGTATATAGGCGTGAATACCTTGAATACAAGTGAGACCCGTATTTTTAGATCCCGGTGGACATGTCCCTTCGCATTCAAGTGCTCTTGACTTGTAACCTGGGCGACACTTCGGGTAACACAAAGCACCCTTCTTTTCTTTATCTGGTCCACACCTAGTAGGTACAGTCCCAACGCCACGACCATATGTATCTTTGATGGCACTCGCAAGTTTTGAAATCCATGGTGTGAGACCAGCAATTGGTAGAGTCAATGTAGCCACCGCAATCTTTGCCGGGTCACCAGACTTCCATGCTTGTATTCTTTGTTGTACATCAGTTTTATAAGTTCTGACCAGTGTTTTACCGACTATCTGTTCAAAAAACTTCTGTCCTGGTCCATGTTTACAATCATTATCTTTGAAATCAAGACCTACACGTATACAATAGTCTTTTGTAAAGTCACAATCACCTCGTTCATAATTAAACTTTACACCGTATTCAGTTGGATTCAAACGTTGATTATGTTTTGAACTTCGTACACCATATTCACAGTATGATATGAGACTTCCATAAGGTTGAGCGAGGCATACCTTTCTTGGTAATTGTTTTTCAACAACATTTGGCTGTGTTTCTTTACCTGGGTTGGCCGAGTTTATGACTCTGTATGTATCTGTGTAGCTAGCTACGAATGGTGTGTAGTCTTCTGGTATAGGACCCGATGCAGGTTTGAAAGGATTTGAGAAATCCAAATGTTTAGAACGCATACGTTTGTTATATTCTTTAGCACCATATTCAGATAGAGTTACACCTATACGCTCTTCATTTGACAGGAAAGAAACCTTTTCTATATGTTTAGTCTTACCCTTTGAAGCATAAAAGTCATACACAATCTTGTCACGTTTTGTTGTATTCTTCATCGCTTTATCCAAAGCGGCTTCGAGTGATTTTTCTAAATTTTCAGACAATTTAGAATCTTCACCTTCTTTACTGAATGAAGCTGTGAGTAATTCAACAAGTACATTTTTATCCAGAAACTTGAAGGCATCCGCGAGCATTTCAGATGTCATTTTCTTTTCGAATTCGACTTGATATTCTGGAAATGCAGCTGACAATGGGAATGTCATGGGATAAGCCTTTCCCATTTTTTTCTGTAACTGGACATCAATGTAATTACGTTGGTTTCGAATAACTTGATTCGCTTGGAAATTATTGAAGCCAAATGGATCTGTTGCATCCAGTGCAAGTGAAAATACTTCAAGTGCAATCATCACCGCTAGACAAATTGGACCACATGAAGAACCGTATGCAAATTTACTAGCTAGTCTAGAACCAATTTTAGTTCCGGCTTTTGCTGCCGTTTTAGCTCCAGCTTTAGCGGCGGTTTTAGATGCAGCCGCCACGGCTGCCTTTTTCTTGGCCGTCGCCAATGCACCTTTAGTGAGAGCATTAGCTACACTTATAACAACAACTTCGGCCATATAACTCACGACCAATGTTTCGATGATATCCGCGGTTACGTCGACTGACTTCTCAAATTTTGACTTCATCTTTGGATCTTCAAATTCACAACATCCATCCTTGAGTGGTTTCATACCCTTTGGACATTTTCCATCTTTCACATCTATCAGACAGGTTCTTCTATACTCATCGCGAATTTCTTTTCTAATCTCTTCACCATCTAGACCAATGTTCTTAGCATTTAAATCGGTATTTTCATCTAGAGTCTTTTCGTAAGCAACAACTTCTGGTGATCCCCTTGTTATACCCGAGACTAAATCATAAGCGAGGTATGCCGACGATGATGATATCATAGAGAATATTATCAACAACAACATAAATATCAAAAGACCTCCGCTATTATTGTTATTGTTGTAATACACATTTGTATTCATCCTACTTAAAGGGCATATTTTTTTAAAGAATAGATTATGTGGTGCTGGTGGTGTTGTCACCCCTATGACACCGAACCTCTTAGCTTACCGTACGGTCACGACGAACTTCGAAATAAATTTTCAACGACAGGTAATTTTTGCTCCTGGAGTTGTATGAAATCATATGCCATAGATCGATATGGTATCAATAAAGGAAGTATCATATGTGGAAACATTGTGATGATGAGACGACGAATGTATGGTCACTCTGGATCAGTGCGACCAGCACCAAACCGTTATAGACTCAAAGTGTTTGGTGGAGATATGACAATAGAAGAATTTAGAGCTGCATGTATTATAGACCGTGAAAAGTCAAAACCCGTAGAAACCGAACCCACACGAGATGTCGTGGTACCATTTATTTCAAATGCAAGAAAGACAGATGAAATAAAGAATACAGATGATTCTTTAGTACTTAAAAGGAATAAACCCTTAAAAAGAAATCAAAATAGTTTAGAGTCGGCACTCGGACTCATTATTAATCCTCCTCGTAACCCGGGGTAACGCATCTATAGATGTAACGAATATTGTTACCACTCTTTTCGAGACCAAATGCTTGTAAAAGTTCATCGTTGTTACACTTGACGTCGAGAGAAGCATTGGCCAGGGAATTCAAATCCGCGTCTTCGTCATAAGAAGAATACTTGGTCGTCGCGGTTCTGACCTTGGTCGGACCTCTGAGATTGATACAGTCATACTTGTATTGGACCTTCGAACCCGAGCGATTCGGGTGAAGAACAAAACTGGTCATGGCCTGCTTAGGACCACATATCGCAGATTTTCCACTAAGACCGGCAACAGTCCCCTGATCAGAACTACCCTTTTTACCATACTTACCAAGAGCAGCAGCACCAGGTTCGTCCAGGGAAGCACAACCATAGTGATACTTATCACCTCTAAGCATAAACCCTTGGAGACCCGTGGTCATACCATCTTCGGTTTCTGAACACGTGATTGGTGTTCCGGCAAGTCTATCGAGGGTCGTCCCGTCTGGAACCGCCGCAAGATTTTCCGAAGTACCATACAAACCGTCAGTCATGGCAGCCTCTTCGGCAATACCAGAGTAAATTTCTTCGTCGTCACTGACACCCGTGATAAAATCTCCGTCGCTGACACTGAGATCACCTTCATCAAAGGCCGACGCCTGTGAAACTGTTGGCACAACCACCTCCGCAACTTCCTTCTTTTTGAGACCTAAAAATTCCCATTCAGTGGAAACGCCATACGCAATACCTCCAACCGAACTCGCGATGGAACCAAGCAAAGCCAACGGTGCAATGGCGTTAGACATTTGATATAATCTCAGATTTTTTTTTGTATCACCTGGAACAATTTGAACATTGGTCTTCTGTGTATACATAATCACAGTGATCGCATTCATTGAGAATTTTTATATTTCGCTTGACGAGTCTACCCTGTGAATAAAGTATGAGATCCTTCACAGTGTAAATTCCATATTCAATCATTTTTTCTAATGAAGGAAACTTCATTCTACAATTTAATGGTAGTATTTCCTTATTCGGGTTTCATACAGCACGAAAAGGCCTTGGCAACAGCCTGCTTCGCCTTCAACATACCAGCAAAGCCATCAACAATCGGCGGCACCATGGTCTTGAGAATCATTTCAAACTCAGAATCTTTTTCGCCTGCGTCAATTTGTTCAATCAAATGATTCAACAACGCGATGACCAACTTCTTCTTTTGCGGACCTTCAAGATTCTTAAACTTACCCGCACACATCATGAGCTTGGCCACAATAGGCGGAACATCCTCCTTTTGGAGACCATCACCAAGGTACTCACGCTTGATGTCTTCAACAACACTGATGACACCCTTGGCATCAATCTTTCCTGAGAACTTTTCCAGAATGGCTTCCATTTTATACTGTTAAAAAATATTATTATCTAGTAAGAATGGACGTGGATGCCGCTGCTGCTGTATCCATTGGACTCTATCAAATGTATGATCACGCCATAAGTGGGGAGGTCACATCGATATCTAAAAAATACATATATTTGAGTATACTCGCGAGTATTTTATGGTTGTCCTATCAATACAGGAAGGGAGCAAATTTCTCGGCTGTGTATACAGGTCTGGGTTTACTATTGAATTTGTATCTTCTTCACTTAAAAGGAAGAGACGATAAAAACGAATAATGAAACCTGTACTTCGTTCCCCTGTAAAAGTCACCCCGACACCGGTTATTAAATCACCAACTCAAAAGGTACTTCGCATCGCAGAAGTGATTAATGGACGTGCTGCGATGCAAGGTGCTCTTTGGGGAACACTTGACTGGAAAATGACAGGTGAAAATTTGATTCAACAATGTGAAGACCCGGTGTACGCGATGGCCGCTGCTGGTGTAGTCGCAACAGTTGCTGCGGCATCTGCCATAACCATTGATGGTATCGATGACGAAAAGTATTGGTCATTCACACCGAAAAGTGAACTCATAAATGGTAGACTCGCCATGTTAGCCTTTGTAACTTTGTTAGGATTCAGTGCGATGTAACGTACCAAGTTTATTAGATACATTTTTTCATCCATGGACAGTGTTCCTGATCTATGCTTCACATAGGCCAAGATCGCCCACATAGAAAGCAAAGCTTCTTTCATCTTGATTTCATAGCCGATAATATTATACCGATTATAAGCACAACAGCATAAAGACTCAAAGTAAACTTGGTCCAGACATCTCTAAAAGCCATTTCATCGTTGCACTTTTTAGCGGTATCGTATGTGAAGTAAGACGTCAGAGTGCCCATGATACCATAAAGAATCATGAACGCACCAGTGTCGTTACCAAACATCTTTGTCACAAGAAGTGTGAATGGAATTGTCAGGGCGATCGTCAACGTGTAAGACATGTACTCTTCGATTCTTTTATTCTTCTTTATATTGTCACATGTCTTGTACATATCAATACCCATAGACGCCGTCACCATGTAAATGAAAGCCAGTGTAAATATCGTAAATACCGAAATTATTGGGAGTTCAATGTCTATACGACCATTCATGACACCCTTGGCGATGTCATAGATTTGTTCATACCTGCTCGACATTTGTTACTTTATCCTGGTATTTTATTTTGAAAATTTCTGGAACCGTGTCCAATATATATTGGGGTGTCTTTGTGAGTTTGAACTTTCCATTGTGTGATAGCTTTTCTGACATATATTTACCAGCCATATGTTCATCGACACCATCGTCGTAGCACTCTGCACAACTTCGAAGTTTGTTGGCTAAAAATTTTTCATCACCGAAAGATGAAAAGTGCCACCCACCAAATTCAATGTATGAGAATTTCCATCTGTTATCACGGAAAAATTGTGGAGTTTTTTCAAGTACATTCTTTTTGTTTGATATCACTGTACCAAACCACTTTTCAAATGTCTGAAAGTAATCAATCGTATAATTAAAAGTAATCATATGGACAGAAAATGTGTCAATTTCCTTTGGTAATTTTTTTATCAAGTCAACATTCGGAATTTCATCTGCATCCGAAATCATAACAATTGCGTCATCTGGTATATGATCTAACCCCTTTGTTATGTAATTACGTTGCATGTGTTCCATGGTCCATGGATTATCATCCGGTGGAACAACATCGAGAATGACATGAATAATTTTATCCTTCCATTCTTTGAACATTTCTTGGTTATTCTTAAAATATAATTCCTTTGGCTCTCCGCGATGAGTATATGTCGATTCAACAATAATAAATTTATCAACAACCGGTGACAGGTATGTAAGACGTTTATGAATTAATTCTAGTTCATTGTGAAATGGAAACGCGTCGACAATCATTACAATTCATTAAACTTAAAGCCTTAAGTATTGTATGTAGTAATGCACCCTGTTGCCATATATGTAGACATATGTAACCGACTTAAGAAATACTTCAAGCCTTATAGGACCAACCTGAATAAGATCAGGATTGGTACAGACCATGACGGTGGGTATGTAGTTGCCGACTTACCGGATTACGATGCACTTTATAGCTATGGATCTGAAGATAAGATTACATTTGAAAAGGCTTTTTATGAAAAGTACAAAAAGCCATGTTATGTATATGATCATACAATAAATGGTATTACGAACAGGCCAGACTACATTCACTATTTCAAGGAAGGTGTTTCCGATAAGAAGGAAGAACATCTGGATACCATCGACGCTCACCTCGAACGAAATGGTCATCTTGACAAGACAAACTTGATGATGCAGATTGATGTCGAAGGTGCAGAGTGGAAGTCTTTGCCAGCATGTAAACATCTCAAAAACTTTTCACAAATTGTCGTTGAATTTCATTTGGACAAAGAATTGTTCTCTTATAATCAACTAATCGATGATATGTACAGATGTTTGAACGAAGATTTTGTTTGTATACATGTTCACGGAAACAATTACCCGTTGATACCTTGGATTGATAACAACTTCCCGAAAGTCTTTGAAGTCACCTACATTCGTCGCGATCTCGTTGAGACTGTTGAACCAGAGACTCAACCATTCCCAATCAAGGGGTTAGACTTTCCAAACTTTAATGGGCGAGCAGATATGCACATTGATTACTACTTATAAAAATAATTCTTAGTAAAGGTAAGTATGAGTAACCAAGATCTTGAAAAATTAGGAGAGGTAAAGGATGCCTGTTATGATTTAGACCTATACATGGATGATTTATGGGATGATGTAGTGCGCGATGATCAGTTCACTGAAAAATACAATCTCATAAATGATGAATTAGGAAAAATATCAGACTGGTATACGGAATCAAAACAAAATTTGAAATACGTTGTTGATTGGATGACTGTATACAACCATCAAAGGGATGAGGTCATTGATAAATTAAAAACTTTGAAACGGTCTTTGAAATTTCTGAAAAATGACATCGAGACTAAGAAAGCTCCGCGTGTACCCATCTCTTAAAGTATTCTTCGCCAAATTCATACCCCCATATTTTATGCATACCCACGGGTGACTTTGGTGGATCGACATCTCGCAATTTTGTTTCGACGGCGAAGTCGTATGCGTCTTCTTTGGGTGGGATACTAAGTGTTTTGGACAGAGAATAAAAAGTATCATCAGTGTTCTTTGGACACTGACTGTCTTCTATACAGTGTCTATAACATGGATAAACTTTTCGTAGCGAAAAGCCGCCATTTCCTACTCTCCAGTGTTTGGTATCACCGACATCTTCAGGTCTGACCCATTCTTTTTGAGTGTAGCCCGTAACACATTCTCTCCATGGAGCCCCGACATAATCATAATCAAAAAAGTGTTCGTCTATCTTTCTGAAAATATACGAATCCCATTGCATTAAGAGAATGTGCGACGATGTGAAGCGAGTATAAAGTTCCGGTGAACAAGAAAATTCGTTGTACTCTTTGAGCGAATGGAGTTGATGCCACGTGATGACGACATTAGTCCAGTCTTTGGTCCACTCTTTCATGTCTTTAATATTTCTTGGTGAACAAATGATGTGAAGACCGACATCTGTTCCACCGTACACGTGAGCGATGTTCCAAAGGTTATACTTTGTGAGTGGCTTTCGATTACCTTCGATGAAAAGTACAGTCAGTCGTTCGGGATGTTGACACCAAACTTTTTGTTCGGGTGTTGGTTCTTCTAAAGTTTTTAAATGTTCTTCGAACCACATTATAGTTATATGTTTCCCAATTCCTTAAAGTCGTTTAAGTCATATCCATAGTCCCATATTTTATGAATTCCGACCGGATACTTCACTATATCAATATCATCTAGTCTACTTTCAATAGCAAATTCGTATGCAACTTCTACAGATGGTATATTCAATTTTGAATGTGCAAAAAATACATCGTCGATATGTCTTGGTTTGTCAGCATTTTCTATACAATGTTGTAAACACGGATATATTTTATGGAGGGAAAATCCACCATTTCCAACACGTAATTTACTTGGATCATCAGCTTCCTCGAGTGTCATTTGCATACCACTGTAACCGTGTAAACAACCTTTCCAAGGTGCACCAATATAATCGTATTCAAAAAAGTGTTCGTCAATTTTTCTAAAAATATACGAATCCCATTGCATCAATAGGACATGAGACGACACAAAACGCATGTGAAATTCAGGTGATGTTGTAAAATGACTATACTCACTTACCGATCTCAGAGGATGCCACGTGATGACAACATTTGTCCAGTCTTTGGTCCACTCTTTCATGTCTTTAAGATTTCTTGGTGAACAAATGATGTGAAGACCGACATCTGTTCCACCGTACACATGAGCAATGTTCCAGAGGTTATATTTGGTGAGTGGCTTTCGATTACCTTCGATGAAAAGTACAGTCAACTTTTCGGGGTGTTGACACCAAACTTTTTGTTCGGGAGATGGTTCTTCCAAGGTTTTTAAATGTTCTTCGAACCACATTATACTTTTAAACATTCATGACTTTAAGTATTTCATTTACAGCTGGATGTCTATGAATATCATCTTCATCGAGATCTACGTGTTGAATATATTCCAGGTCTAGGTGATCTAATTTGTCTACTAGGTATTCCAAACCATTTTCTGTTTCGAGATCACTTTGTTCAAGATCACCGGTGATGACCAACTTTGTACCTTCGCCGATACGAGTCAATAACATTCGCATTTGGTTGGGAGTACTGTTTTGCATTTCATCTGCGATGATCAGGGAGTTTGTAAATGTTCGACCACGCATATACCCAAGAGGTTCAATACGAATGTATCGATCTATCTGTGTCGGTGAAAGATGTTGTTCAAAAATATCATACATCGGTTTGGTCCACGGTTCCATTTTACGTTCCATGTCACCCGGGAGGTAACCCATATCTTCGTCAGCAGCAACGATAGGTCTTGTCAAAGATACATATTTAAATCTATATTGCTCTAATGCCAATTGACACGCTAACATTGTTTTGCCTGTACCAGCCGGACCAGTCGCAACAATAATTGGTTTTTGAGACCTAAGTGCAAGCAGGTATTTACATTGGCCGTATGATTTGGGGAATTCCATCCTATTATAATTATACTTTTTTATTTGACAAATATAACATGGAATTTCATTTCATCCAAATGAAACCGACCAAGGGGTATTATTCAATGGTCGACCCAAATTCTCGAGCACGTGTCATGTGTTTCAGCAATCGCCAAACTGCTGAAAAATGTTCCAGGTACTTGTGTGAATTTCGGGCGAAACATGGTAAGTGGCCACATTTTGACATGGGGAAAAGTATAACAAAAGTCACAAGTGAAACGTTGGTTCGTCAACGTACACCACTTGAGCTCATGGAATTTTTAAACATTGTGAGCATGGACGAAGAAGATTTAAATGTTGCGGCTCTTTACAACAACATGTCTTTCATGTACTGTCATGATTTCAAAGTTAATGATAAAAGTCATGACGCGATTGACATTGGCTTTCGTGGACAAGAAATTGACGGTGAAGCTGATTTACAATGTTATACCGGGGTTCTCGAAATGAATTACCGGTTAAAGTAATAGATTCAAATTTATATAGTCATGTGTGGTATTATCACTTTATTCGGTGAGCACCGAGATGTACCACCTAATCTTTTAAATCATCGGGGGCCCGATGATTATCGCAGCTGTATGCTAAAAAAATGTCGCATGGACTTTTATCGTCTTTGTATTAATGATCTTACAGCCGCGGGTATGCAACCCTTTGTAAAAAATGATAGCATGTTTGTTTGTAATGGTGAAATCTACAATCATCGCTTATTTGAATCCGGAAAAGAAATGAGTGCGAGCGATTGCGAAGTTGTCATGGACCTTATTGATAAAGACGGTATAGAAAATACCATTGAAAAAATCAATGGTGATTTTGCATTTGTTTATACAAATGGTGACCGCGTATTAGCTGCACGTGATCCAGTGGGTGTTAGACCTCTTTTTTATACACGATATGCCAAAGACTCCATTGCTTTTGCGAGTGAAGTCAAGGCTCTTTTATTTTTGAAAACTAAAGTACATATATTCCCACCCGGGCATTTTTATGATTCTTACATTGATGACTTTGTATGCTACCACAGAGGATATTGGAATGTCACATCGAAGGAAGAAAATTTAATCAAAAAAAGATTAGTCGACGCGGTTGAAGAAAGATTGAACAATACCGAACGCGACATTGGATTTTTATTGTCGGGTGGTCTCGACAGTAGTTTGATTGCTTCGATTGCTCGACAAAAGATTGGTAAGATTAAAACTTTTTCTATTGGTCTTGAAGGAAGTCCAGATCTTGAAGCTGCAAGAAAAGTTTCGGAGTACTTGGATACCGATCACACCGAAGTAAAGTTTACAATTGAAGAAGGTATCGCAGCTATACCGAGTGTTATTCATAGTCTTGAATCATACGACACAACAACTATTCGAGCAAGTGTTCCAATGTGGCTTCTTTGTAAATACATCAAGGAGAACACAACATGTCGTTATATATTTTCGGGTGAAGGAAGTGATGAAGTCCTTGGAGGTTATTTGTATTTCCATGGGGCTCCTTCAACCGAAGAATTTGCATATGAAAACATGAGGCGACTTAAACTTATTCATCAATTTGATGGACTTCGTGCTGATCGATGTGCCGGAGCACATGGTTTAGATCTCATTGTTCCATTCTTGGATAAAAATTTTATTGATTGTTGTATGAAGGTGGATCAAAATTTAAAGAGAGACAAAATCGAAAAGAAAATTTTACGCGAAGCATTTATTGGATACTTACCAGACGAGGTTCTTTGGCGACAAAAAGATGGGATGAGCGATGCAGTTGGGACAAATTGGGTCGGTGCGATTAAAAAGTTTGTGGAAACCGCTGTGACTGATGAAACGTTTGAAAATTCCAGACGGAATCACAATACATGCCTGACAAAGGAAGAGGTGTACTATCGAACACATTTTTGGTCTATGTATGGCGAGGAACATGACCATCTTATTTCTGAAATTTGGAGACCAAAATGGACGACAGTGACAGACCCAAGTGCAAGACTACTTATAGAAAAGAGTTGTAACTAATTATAAATGACCGACTTTGTTAAGAAATTTGATTGCAAGGATGAATCACATGTGATGTGGCTCAAGAATGTGGGTCAAGCCATGGCCAAAGCGACTGGTGGAGAAAAAGTTGACATTGAACAAGTTGTCAATGATAACCCCATGGAAGGTCGACCAAAGATGTCTAATATGATGGATTGGGCATATGTCCATTTTCAACTTGCCATGAAGTATGCGAATGCTGTTCTAAGCTGTGAAGCTTTTGTTCCGTCTAAGTAAACTTTCATATTCATTTACTGTAAAATCTTGTGGTTCTGAATTTTCATCCATTCGTACGAGCAGTATCGGTCCTTCAACCACTTCATTTTCAAATGGTGGGAGAAGTTTATTAGGGTTTATGTAATCTCCACCTTCCTCGGCTTTTATAATGACAACGTCTATCTCAGGCCACTGACCAATAAATGTTGGTCTACCACGTATTATGACGTGAATTTTGTTTATATCCAATAAAATTTCTTTTATTTTGTCTTCAATGAGTACTGCTCTGATCATCCTTAAAATTCTTTGACAAAAAAATATCGACATTTAGTAAAATGAACTTCACGCTTCTTGCGTTCATTCTCATCGCAATCATTATTGCGGTTCGAGTTGTGTTGACCCGTGAAAATTACATAAGGGCTCTCGACGATGCCTACATTTCGACTAAGAATGCCAGGCGTGTTTCAGACTATTTCAACACATGCAATCCAGGATCAATGGACGACTGTGATCGAGGTACTTTTCCAACAAAGGGTCTTCCGTTAGCCTAAGTCAATTAAGAAATTAAGATTATCAGTAAGTAAGCATGGGTGAAGAGACTGCTTTAAGAACCTACGTCTCTCAAGAATTGTCAAAATTACTCGACATTCCTGAGGATAGTACTATATGCACAAATCTTGAGAGATGTATTTTCAATTGGAGCATACGCAGATCAAAAGAATACAAAGATGCACCTACGTGGGAAAATCCACGTTTCAAAACAAGATACAAGACAAAGTTTCTTGAATTGAAAAGATGTCTACCAAAGTGTTCATCGACAATAGAAAAACTAAAGAGTGGTCGCATTAAAACAAGTGAATTGATTGAGTATGGTCCAAAAGAACTTTGGCCAGATGGACCATGGGCAAATTTACAAGCTGAATTGATTCACAAAGAACTTCGTAAGGAAAGATTAAAAAAGGATGTCATGTCACAAGAGGGATTCTTCAAGTGCAATCGTTGTAAGACCACGAAGACAACTTATTATCAACTCCAGACAAGGAGTGCCGATGAACCGATGACGACATTTGTCACATGTCTTAATTGTGATGCTCATTGGAAATGTTAAACTTTTAATGAATAGACTGTGTCAGTCAGATCCGTTGGCATGTCACCGACTGATAATATGAAATTATATTCCATGTCTCTTTTCATAGCACCCTTGTTTAACGCAGGTGTAAAACCAAGAACATCATATGGAATTTCATGACGTTTCAATTGATTGACTGTAAAGTCTATCACGGGTTTCAGAATGGGTCTAGCTGTGATAATTACAATTTTATAACCTAGAGATTTAGAATAATGTAACAAGTTAACAATTGGTGTATTCAATGTCCCATCTAAAAAAATTAACGTGTCATCAATGTCGAACATGACCGCGTCGTTTTTATGTATGACACGATCGCGGAGTATCTTCATGTTTTAAAGTACTTTAAGAAATTAAATGTTCTGAAAAGAAGATGCTTGTTGATGTCCTTTTGTCTGATAATGTGATTTCTATAGCACGTATTGTTGAAGACCTTGGGTCTACACTCAAGGTTCAATTACTATCAAAGCACCACGGTGGTATATACATTTTTGATGAAGAAACTGAAGAAGTACCCGTTGAATCTATATGCGGTTATTATGACACAGATGATCTAGAAAATACAGGTGCGTTTAAGCGTACTCGCTTTGGTTACGAAGAAATTTCAAGTAGTGATTCTGATTATGACCCAACCGACTCCGACGAAAGTGAAAGCGACGTATCTCTCGACGACGAAGAATAATAAAGAAGATCTCGTAGTTAAAAACATGGAATGTCCTATATGCTACAACCGCAAGACGGATTGTAAGCTGGACTGTAATCATTCTTTTTGTTATCACTGTATATCACAGTGGTACCAAAAATTCAAAAGCAGCCTATGTCCCATGTGTCGATCTATGGCTAAAATGTCACCTATGCATTATGATGTTACCATGATAAGTGCATCACCTCCAATAGATGATATGGAAAACATAATTCGTATGCGAGAAACATACAAAGAATTTGAATTCATACCAAAAAATTGTAGCCTAAGAAAACTTCAACCCGGTGAGTCACCAACACTTAATTTCACATGGTGGAGTTCGAACCCAAAAAACGCGTTACAAAAAATGACAAGAAGGCAAAGAAGCAAGTCTACACTTCAAAGCATTTAAGGATTGCCGAAGAAATTCATTCAAGGCATGAAGCTCTTCATCGTCTCAGCCGATCCTCGATTGTCACTGGGGTATTCAAAGATAATAAACAAAATATCAAACCACCTAGCAAGTAAAGATGATCTGGAAATAGTTATGTTTACTGTGAACTATGAAGAGACTTTATGTATAAAAAATACTTATGTCGATCCAAGAATTAAAATTATTACACATAGTCCGTGGAATGATTTTGGCTATGCCGAAGCGGGTGAACATATAAAACGTGAGAAACCCGATTACGTGATGATTTATGCGTCCGGAAATGTGATTAATAACTACATGAAATATATTGGCGAGTCGCAAAAGATCATTGTTTACTTGGACATATGTCAAAAGTGGGCGGACACTTTAATATTCCAAAATATTAAATCACGGGTTCACCATTGGTTTACATTTTTGAATTGTTGGCGAGATCACATGATCAATGACCAAAAAATTGACCCGAGTCGTGTATCGGTCATCGAGCATGGAATAAATTTTGAAGAGTTTGATGACAACCCAGATAGATATCCAGGGTTCGAAAACTTCACAGTCATAAACATGAACCGCAACTCTTTACGAAAAGAGTGGCACATAACCTTGTCTGCATTCATCGAGTTCATATCGAGACATGACTACGACCCATCTTTAAAACTATTTATTTCTTGTGGTGTAAATGGCTCAGACAAATATGTAGACATAGAAAAACATGTATACACTGAGTTCGTGAAACGAGGTCTTGACTACATGAACTATACTAAAAACTTCATAATAAATAATAAACCCCTCAGACTATCGAAAGAGGAATTGAACTCAATTTATTTTACTGCTGACGTAGGTATAAATACATGTGTATCCGAAGGATTCGGACTTACGTCTGTAGAGCATGCCTACTTCAACAAGCCTCAGATTCTTACGGACATCGCAACCTTCCGAGACACTTTGGGTGACAATGCTATTTATGTAAAACCTCGAGTTACCACTATGTACACGGGTGGGAATGAGTTGAACGGAGAACGAGCAATTTTGGATCCCATGGATGTAGCTGATGCTATTGATAAGTGTTACAAGGAACGACCAGTTTTCAATACTCGAGACTACGTACTTAAAAGGTTTTCGTGGAAAAATGTATATAAACAAATCGACCGTATGGTAGACATACTCAAAGATGGCTCCATATAATCCTCCCGTGTCTCATTACACGGAACTTGACGTGTCCGGCTACGATGAGGACTTCATGTTTGCATTTGTAGGTAAGAGTGGGCGACGTTTTTACTGGTTGACTAGAATGCTTGGTCTTGATTACTTATGGTATCGTCATGAAAGACGGGTTATTGAAATATGGGGGCCACTCAATATTCTTCAGACACGTCAGGCTCAAGAATTGTTGAAATCTGAGTTGGAAATTTTTCAGCCTAAGTCAGTAGATGGAGAATCAATTGGATCAAGTGAAGATGTTCAAGAGACCTGCGATTCGACCGAGGGAGGCAGAAAAGCTTCTGAGGCGGAATGAAATTTGTAGAAACGAATTTTTGCAAAGTATAATTCGACCAAAACCTATACAATTTTACAAGCATCCAAAAGTTCCAATTTATCAACAAGAAAATTACATAAAATTACTCAATAAAAATAGACGCGAATTGGGTCTTGAAGAAGTTGTACCCGACTTGCCACCGGAGCCTATAAGAGAAGTAAAAGTCGTAAAGGCGGAGCCATACATTGATGCACTTGACAAGATACACATGACGACACAAGTTTTAAAAAATGGAAAAATAAAAGTCAAACTCAATACCTCTATGATGGATCTCAATGAAAAATATTACTCAAAAAATAAGGTACCACCATCAAAAACGCTTTTAAAGGTGTATAAGAGTCTTGGATTTTCAGGTGAATTTATTGACAAGCTGGATAAAAGATTGTCAAAAAGACCAGCCATAATAAAAGTTATCGAGGCTAAAATTGATAAAGTGTTTAATAAACCAACCGCACCCAAACCGAAAAAGAAGAAAGAACCCGAACCGGTAGACATTGACGATGAAGATGTTGAAGAAGATGTTGAAGAAGACGATGATCCAGGTGAAGATGGAGAGATGGATGTAGACGTTGAGCCAGAGGATGACGAAGAGCAAGGTGCTGGCGAAGAAGAATTTTTTATCGACGACGATTAAGTTTAACCCCTAGTGTTTGTAATGAATGACGACGCTCTCTTGATAATTTTGTATCTGGATCTTTTTGATACTCGAGCCATACAAACAATGATGGATTACCATCTTTTTCAGAAAGTATATCCAAGTGACCATGTTTTCTGTAAAAGTCGTTTAGCTTTGTAAACATTTCCAACCAGTGGTCGTCTGACGGACATATCCACATTTCTTTATTGCTGGGATCTTCGAGATATTCGATAGATTTATTTAAGAATGTATCGTAATATTCAGTGTAGTCATTGTCTATAATTTCAATGTCGTACGGAGGATCTATGTGCATTTGAAGTTCAATAAATTCAGTTGGGTACGCCCACTCTAATATTTCAATTGGATCGGTGGAAGACATGATATAACGCAGTATATCAATTGTGAGTAGACTTCTTCCTTGTTTCTTTTTGTTGCGTTCATGTTTTTTCCGATTCTGATGGAGGTACTCTTCACGGCATAGTTGAAATGAATTTTCGATAATTATTTCCTGAATTTCCGTTGGTAAAATATCCCATAAAGAGTGAGTCATCCTTAAAATTCCTGAACATTTTTATTACCTAAGTCGCGCTTTTCACAGCACTCTAGTTACTTTTAATTATGTACATCGTACACGTGACTGCCGGTAACTACACGTTTGATCGTTCGATCTTTGACACTTTACCAGTGGCCAAATACTACGCATTGCAAAAATCAAAAGAAAAGATCTGGCCACTTGGTGACGGACAAATTTACTACGGTGGTGTAAGATCTAAAATATACGAAATTGATTTTGAAAAAACTTCAGACTGCCGCGATGAACATATTTTTTCTTTCCCTTGATCCATCTGAAATTGCCAAGATGTCGTGTGATCAACATGTTGTCAAGATTCAACTCGAGATATGTCAAATGTTATATACTGCCCACGAACAATCGTATGTTGAAAAGTGTGCACCTTACACCAAAGATGGTAAAAGACGAGGATACAAGCCGGCTCACTCTAAACACCCTATGACTATGTGGGTAGGATCAAACCTTGAAAATTATTTGTACGCATGCAAGATTGGTATCGCTCTTACCATGGAGTATAGCCGAAGATATAAAAAGATTCATACGTGTGCTCGACATTTGGTATGGCTCTATGACAATCCTCCATCTAACTTTGAAGACAAGAAAAGTGAAACTGCATACTATTCATCAGAGGGTATTCCAGAATGTATGCCAGAAATATTTCATAGACCAAGTATCGTCGAGGCTTACCAACTGTATTACATGGTTGATAAAATGTCTTTTGCGCGATACAAATAAATCCACTCGGGTCGTTTTTCTGGCTCACCATACCCGAGTGATTTCAAATATTCTGGGATTTCACTGGTATCATAATCTACAATCTCAATTAACAATGATGGTCTATACTTTTTGATGATTTCGGTAGCACCTTTCAGAACTTGTAATTCATGTCCCTCAACATCTATCTTGATAACCGATGGATTACCTTTGTACACGTCATCGAGTTTCGCACAGCGAATATCGATTGGTATATTTTCTTTGTGTTTTATGAGTGAAGTTCCACCGTAATTAATTTTAGACGCATTTTGGCATCCTTTATGTGGTACATATATAGTTGTATGGGCAGCCACATTTGACAATGCACACGGGTACACGTACACGTTATTTTTAAGATTATTGGAGTTGATATTGAGATTTACTATTTCATGATATACGGGTTCAAATGAGTGAACTGGACCATAGTCAGAAAACATTAAAGAATTGTATCCAATATTTGCACCAATATCAATGATATCAGTACCTTCTTTATAACATTTTTGGATGTCTAGACGCATCCAACCATCCCATTCATATCCACGGGCAATACATGGCCCTATATATTCATCATCTTTTATCACAAAGACATTGTAGATTCCGTTATTTACCCTGACCAACTCTACTTTGAGTGGCATTTGCATTTAAAACTAATTAAAACTTTAACCTGTGAATAACAAAACGATGTTTAGCATCGGTCGAAATCTTGTTGCTCCACCAGTTCAAGCACCAACAAAACATGAGCGTACATATAAACCTCGGACATACAGTGAATTTGTCAAGGGTATCAAAAACAATGAACTTCCAGAAGTTGTAATTAAACCCAACCAAAGTTTGGCTGTTTTTGAAGATGACGAAGGTAATTACGGTGATGTCCAAATTGTTCAGAATCAAGACCTCTGGCAAACCATCGCTGAGAGTGAGTCTAATATTCGTGTTGATATGACAGCACCCGCTTCGTGGGCAGATACAATTTCAACCGCATTTTTCATCTTTTTTGTTTTTTACTTAATCAGAAGTTTTATGTCTGGGTCACCAGGTGGATCGGGGCCCATGAATAATCCATTCATCAAGAATCAGGAATTTATCGCCGAAACAGAAATCAAAACCCGCTTCGGTGATGTTGAAGGTATTGATGCCGCCAAGGATGAATTGGAAGAGATTGTGGATTTTCTCAAGCAACCCGAGAGATACTTTGGAAGTGGAGCCAAAATCCCACGCGGTGCCCTCCTCACGGGTAAGCCCGGTACAGGTAAGACTCTTCTCGCTCGTGCTATCGCAGGTGAATCCAATGTTCCATTCATCCAATGCTCAGCCGCAAACTTTGTTGAAATGTTTGTCGGTGTTGGTGCCAAAAGGGTTCGTGAT